>ENA-OUOG01003151-OUOG01003151.1-marine-metagenome-genome-assembly--contig:-NODE-3151-length-15899-cov-10.763683_pt1 | contig 15899 bp, 12 predicted proteins | sample MGYA00248635_ERZ508505 | MGnify/ENA primary metagenome ERZ508505 (study PRJEB26176, sample SAMN06267871) | marine metagenome | isolation source: Saanich Inlet, British Columbia, Canada | place: Pacific...
TTAGTGCAGGGTTGCAGGGTATGCAGGGTTATTTGACCCTTAAGAGATTTTACTGATTTATTATTATAACTGGAAAACCCCTGCACATGCTGCACACCCTGCATTGGTGGTTACCCCCACATCTGCTTACTCATCATTTAGCGAGGAAGTCTCCATCTGGCCCGCTCGATACCCGAACGCGGACCAAATTGTCGGCTACGTGTAATAAGTAGCGCGTTGATCGCTAATGCAATGGCAGAGGCCCAATCCAACGGACATATCCGACCATCGTCCACGCCCCATCTAGACGAACCGACACGGACACCCCCTAAAAGGGGTATATGTGTGTCGCCTGTGAATTAAATGGTGAGATACGTCAGCTCGCGGGATGCCCGCTTAAGGTGTGTTTTTAAATAAATACTTTTTGCAGTGTCGCTGACTATTTGAAGGCCGGACACACGGTGTTGGCTAGTGCTGTCTTGCAAACACCGTATTGGCCGGGTTTTGGGCGAATATACTTGGTGGCATAGGTTTTGGAACCATGCGCTAGAATTATTAATCCTATTCACTTTCGGCCCATTGCGGACATTGGTTTGATTGGTGCTTCTGCATTGCGGCTTTCCAATAGCTGACATTGCAGGCGTCATAGCGCAGCAGCTTGGACCTAGCTGATGTTCACATTCGGCCTCAAGCTGGCTATCCTTCAGGTGCGATTAAACAAACGGCAAGATTATGCCCAAATTAACAAATACAGATACTAAGCCGAATAGCCGCTTTGTTAAACAGATCCAACATCCTCAGCCATTTATTTCCCACCGATAGCTCCAAAAACGAGAGCAGAAATCGAAACTCAGCTTCTCCCCAAGTGCAGCCGAGCCAACATCAAATTTTCTTGTGCAGCGCCCTCGCAAATACCAAGCGAAGAAGTCACAGAGATGGCAGCCAAAGGGCTAACTGAGGAAAGGCAATCAGCAACACCACCAAAAACAGCGAACAGAAAATGTACGGGAAAGCAGAAGTGTATATCTCTCGCATGGTTGTCCCCGGGGGAGACACCCCCTTCATTACGAACAATAGCAACCCAAAGGGAGGAGTAGTAAAACTAATCTCCAAAGAGAGCAGCATGATCAGTGCAAACCAGATCGGATCAAATCCAAGAGTCTGAGCCAAAGGGAAAAAGATTGGCACCGTGAGCAGCATTATTGATATCTGCTCCATGAACATTCCGAGTAGCAAAAGCACCGCAAACATCACCAGCAGCATTGCGAGCGGCGCCAGATCAAAGCTGGTTGCCCAGCTGACTAGCCCACGGGAGGCCCCCGAGAAGGCGAGCAACTGGCTGAACGTTGCGGAACCAAAGACGATGAGATAAGCCATCAACGTTACCCGCAAAGCCCCAATGATAGACTTTTTCATTGCCTCCCAAGTGAGGCAGCGAAACAGCGCCGCAAGGACAAGCACGCCCAGAGCGCCAAAGGCAGCAGCTTCCGAGGGGGTAACAACCCCCTGAATCATAAGCACAATGATAATGATCATTACGCTGACCATCGGGATCACTTCGCGCATTAGCAGGCCCATCTTTGAGGCAAAAGACAAATCCGCGACCTCATATGCGGGTGCAGCTGTCGGGTCGATCTTGGTCTGAACCCATATCGTTGCAATATAAAACGCCGCGAGAACCAAACCAGGTATCACACCAGCGAGGAGCAGAGCCGCCACATCGATCTGTGCCAGCGTCGCCAAGAGCACGGCCAAAGCCGAGGGCGGAATGATTATGGCGAGGCCGCCCGTTCCGAGTATTGGGCCAATGCTCATATGGGATTTATAGCCGCGTCGGCTCATCTCTGGAACCATGAGCGAGCCCAGCAGTGCAGTGGAGCCCATGGAGGATCCAGACAGTGTGGAGAACGCTGTGCCTCCCAAAACTGTGACATAGCTTAGGCGGCCCGGTAGACGGCCCAGCAATTTGTCAATAGCGGTGAACATCCGCCCGCCAAGTCCCGTATGGAAAAATATTTCTCCCATAAGCAGAAACAACGGGATTGGCATCAGCGCATATTTTGTCAGCGAGCCGAGGCCGTTGTTCAAAAGTTGGGTGATGCCGCGTTCTCCCCCCATAAATATCCACGCACCGATGATATTGGCCGCCAGAAAGGCCAGAGCAATCGGCATACCGACAGCCATCAGAAGCATGATTGTGCCCAAAAGCAGGGCGAGCGCCTCAAACCATTCCATTATTCGTGTATCCCTGCTTCACCGCTATGCATCAGCTCTGAGCCAAAGACGAAGCGAGAAAATTCGACGGCCATTAGGCCAAATGAGAGTGGAAAGGCGATGGTAAGCAACCAGCGAGGAAAATAGTAGGCGCGGGTGTCAAAGTCGCCACGCTCAAGGTTGGTCAAAACCAGCTCTATTCCCTTCCAAGCGAGGATTGCACATACTACTACGCAGGCAAAAGCAACCGTTCGGCTCAGCAGCTGGCGGGGCCCCTCGGACAAAGCCGATGTGACCAGCTCAATGTGGACATGCCCTTTCTCACGTACCAGCCAGGGCGCACCCAGCATCGTCATATAGAGAAGGCCATACTCAGCCGAGGTGAAGAGCCATGCAAAAGGCTGAAGCCCCAAATTGCGCATTACAACCGAAGCGACGACAGACACCATGATCCAGACCAGCGTCAAGCCCGAGATCGTGGCCATTCCGTAGAGTAGCGTTTTATATATTGTGTTGATCATCGCTCGTCTTTCAAGAAGGATCGCAGGCCCGCTCTTAACTGGCGGACCTGCCAAAAGGCTTATTTTGCGGCATCTAAATCGTAGAAGAGCTCGATCAAACGATCATAGTTGCCTGTGCCACCTGGCTGTCCAGCCATAACCTCTTTCATACGCTCCCATGTTTTTTCACGGGCTGCGCCAAGATAGTTGGCTTTCGCTTCACCTTCGAGCGAAATGACTTTCATACCAGCTGCATCAAGCGCGGCAAAGTCTTCATCCCGCTTGGTTTGCAACGCTTCAACACTGTCTTTCTCGTGCTGGATTGCCACATCCTGAAGGATTTTTTTCGCCTCGTCAGAAAGTGAATTCCACTTTTCATTATTCACAATCACGCCAAGATCTGTCGAGAAGAAGCAAGGCTCGATGCGGTAGTTGAGGAACTCGTTCCACTTGAGATCAATCAGGCCAATCTGTGTCCAGCCAGTTGCATCCACAACACCGCGCTGGAGCGCGGAGTAGACTTCACCTGTTGGGAGATCGATCACCTGGGCGCCCAGATAATTGGTGAAGAAGGCATTATAAACATTGTTGCCACGCAGCTTGAGCCCATCGACCTCAAGATTGCCCGCAGCATCAAACTTAGGCTCTTCGCGTGTCCAAAGGTTGTAGCACACACCGCTGTCAAACCAGCCGAGATATTTCAGACCCATCTTTTCTTGGTGGATCTCGTCAATCAGAGCAATCCCGCCATTGGCGCGCGTCTCAACAGCTGTGAGGTTCGAAGCCACCATGGCGTCTTTCTCTGGCAGTGCACCGCCATAAAATGAACCAGGTGTATAAACCATATCCACAATCCCGTCGCGCACAGCATCAGGCTGCTGGAACATGCCAATGGCTTCAGGTCCGCCGCGCACATCAATCTGGATCACGCCAGCGCCCGCTTTGTTTACTTTATCAACAAAGCTCAGAAAGCTCTTTGTGTAGATCAAGGTTTCAGGAAAGGCGTGCACCGCCGAAATTGTCTCTTCGGCTTTGAGCGTGCCTGCAGCGAGTGTAGCAGCAGCAAGCAGGCTCCCGAGTAGTTTCATCTTCATCGTTTCTTTCTCCACTGTTTTGGGGCTTTCACCCCCTTTTCGGGCCAGTTTCTGGCCCCCCTTTTCCGCACGTTTGGCGGTTTTCAATCCGGTCCGTTGAGCCAAGCCCAAGCGGTGGTTTGATGGCGAGTGTTCTTGAACGCAGCAATGGCCACGCCATGATCGAGCGTCAGATCAATGTCGTCCCAGCCGTTGATCAGCTTGGTTGCCCAACTGTCATCCAGCGAAAACGACGACGTCACAGAGCCGAGCTTCAGGCTGCGGCCAGCAAGATCTATCGTGATGTCTTGGGTCCCAGTGCCAAGTGCCTGAGCAAGAGTCTCGGAATCAGCTTCATCAATCTTTGCAGGCAGAAGCCCGTTGTTCACAGCGTTTGAGGCAAATATATCGCCAAAGCTCGGCGCAATCACCACGCGGATACCCGCATCAACAAGCGCATAGACCGCTGCCTCCCGCGAGGAACCGCTGCCAAAATTACGACCAGCGACAATCACGCTGGCGCCCTCATGCAGATTGAGCGGGAAGTCTGCTTTAAAAGCACCCGCCGCATCACGGCGCATATCGTGCAACAGATAAGGCCCGTAGCCTTGGGCACGCGGCACAGACATAAACCGCGCAGGAATAAGTTGATCTGTGTCTATATTGGTCTGCGGAAGGCTCACAGCGCCGCCCTTATGTGTGCTCCAGCCAGCCATCAGACACGCCCCTCAAGAAGGTTGCGCACATCCGTCAGCGTTCCCGTTACCGCAGCCGCAGCAACCATGGCGGGACTCATAAGATGCGTGCGCGCCCCGCGCCCTTGGCGACCCTTGAAATTACGGTTGGTCGATGAAGCACAGCGTTTGCCTTCCGCCACAAGATCACCGTTCATCCCAACACACATCGAACATCCGGAAGCGACCCAATCAAGCCCCGCCGCCGTGAAGATCCGATCGAGCCCTTCGGCCTCGGCCTGCGCCTTGACCTGTGCCGAACCGGGAGAAACCAGACCGGGAATTTTTGCTTTTCGCCCCTTGAGCACCTGCGCCGCCGCGCGCAGATCTTCGATGCGCCCATTGGTGCAAGAGCCGATAAACACCTGATCGACAACCGTGCCTTCAAGCGTCTGACCCGCCTTGAGCCCCATATACTCGAGCGCGGCACGGGCCGCTTCTGCTTTGGCAGGCGGTATATCGGACGCCTCAGGCAATGAGGCCGTTATTGGCAGCGCTTGTTCCGGACTTGTGCCCCAAGTGACAGTCGGCGCAATTTCGGAGGCATCAAGAAGCACCTCACGGTCAAACGCGGCGCCTTCGTCACTAGACAGCCCGCGCCAATCCGCACAGGCCGTTTCCCATGCTGCACCTTTCGGAGCAAAGCGACGACCTTTGATATAGGCGAAGGTTGTCTCATCAGGCGCGATCATGCCGAAGCGCGCGCCACCCTCGATCGACAGGTTGCAAAGTGTCATTCGACCTTCCATCGAAAGTCCTCTGATCGCAGCGCCCGCATATTCTACAGCGTGGCCCTGCGCGCCGTCTGTCCCCAGCTTGGCAATCCAGCCAAGCGCAATATCCTTGGCCGACACACCCGGCCCCAAACTGCCCTCAACGGTAATTCGCATTGATTTGGGCTTACGCTGCCAGACCGTTTGGGTGGCAAGAACATGTGCGACTTCTGTTGCGCCAATGCCAAAGGCCAGCGTACCAAACGCACCATGGGTCGATGTATGGCTATCACCACAATTCACAAGCAATCCCGGCAACGTAAGCCCTTCTTCGGGACCTACAACATGCACAATGCCCTGCCGCGGATCATCCAGATCATAGATCCGCAGACCGTTCGTCACAGCATTGTCGCGCAGCGTGTCGATCATGCGCGATATTTCGCGATCAGCAATTCTGGAGCGCCCACGCGTCGGCGCATAATGATCAACCACGGCAAACGTCAGATCAGGCTCGGCAACAGGCAAACCGCGTTCCTTGATCTTGGCGAAAGCGTGGTGCGAGCCTTCGTGAACCAAGTGCCGGTCAACCCAAAGCAGCGATACACCGTCAGCGCGTTGCAGTACTTCATGGGCTGCCCAAAGCTTGTCCAACATAGTTTTCGGGGCTGACATCAAGCGCTCCCCCCACCCTGACCAATCGTGGGCTCCCAATGGCGCTCAGTGCCGCGGCCAACACGAGTGAGCGGCATCTCCAGGCGGAACATATCGGGCCGGTAAAGCCCCGCAAGATACTCCACACCGCTGCCATTCACGTCTCGCACAACACGGCGCAGAGACAGCAAGGCCGAGCCCACTTCAACTTCAAGTGCTTCGGCAACCTCAGGCCCCGCAAGTGTCGCTCCTACAGATTGGTGTGCTTCCTTTATTTGCACACCGCTGCGCTCCAAAAGCTGGAAGAGAGGCGTTGTGGCGAGGTCATTCTCTGAATAATTTTGCGCAATTTGCGCGGGCACGTAAGTTGTAAGATGCGAAAACGGAACATCACCAGCAAGTCGGACCCGCGTCGCTATCTGGACTTTCGTTTCGCTTTCAAAACCCATCGAACTCGACACGAAATCAGGCGCAGCACCGTAAGAAAAAGACAGTAGCCGCGCCGTCGTAGTCTGCCCCATCTCGACAAGCTGGGGCATAAGTGTGTTGAAGTTCATCGCAGCACGCCGCCCTGCTGCGGGGCGCGCGCGTACCATAGTGCCGCGTCCCGCACGCCGTTCAATCAGCCCGCCCTGCGCAAGCGCCTCAAGCGCCCGACGGACTGTGACACGACTCACCCCGAAGGTCTCTGCAAGCTTTTGCTCACTCGGCAATGTCTCTCCATCCCGCAAGTCACCCGCCGTGATCTGGTCACGCACCGAGAGGTAAACGCGCCGCGCTTTAACCCCTTCCGGCAGTATCTGAACAGCTTCAGCTCGCATTAGTGATTCCCCAACTCTGCGACCACGAGCGTAGATGTGTAACTTTCAAAAGCAAGGATTAGTATTAAAAAAATCCAAAAAAAAATTCTGGAAAGATACGACATATGTATTACAGATAATACAAATAAAGCAAAGGAGACGGCGATGCCTGTAGTTGAGCTGCATGTTCTGGAAGGCTACAATTCAGAAGAAAAACAACGCCTTGGCGAAGCTTTGACAGATGCCGTGCGATTCGTCGTTCCAGCCACGCCAGAGCTTGTCACAATCATGATCCATGACATGCCACGGGAAAATTACTACCGTGGTCGCATCCGGCGCACCCCCGCATCCGCACGCCCCGAACCCGCACTCGTTGTCAGAGATTACCTTGCTGCGATGGAAGCGCGCGATCTGGAAAAAGCCGGCGCGCTGCTGGCCGAGGGCTTCACAATGACCTTCCCGGGCACTGAGCCCATGACGACACTTGAAGAGCTGATCGCGTGGTCAAAACCACGCTACAAGTTTGTCACCAAAACCTACGAGGGTTTTGATGCAATGCAGAGTGCAGGTGACGCTTCCGTTGTCTATTGCCGCGGTACGTTGCAAGGCGAATACCACGATGAAAGCCTCTTTGAAGGCATCCGCTTCATCGATCGCTTTGAAGTGATCGACGGAAAGATTACCAAGCAGGATGTTTGGAACGATATGGCCGAAGTGAGGGTAAAATCATGAGCGAGATTGATCCCATTACACTGTCTGTGCTTGCGGGCAGGATGGAACAAATTGCCGATGAAATGGACGCAACACTTTTTCGCGCGGCGTTCAACCCTATCATCGCCGAGGCGCATGACGCCAGCCACGGGCTATATCATGCAGTGTCTGGTGACACTCTGGTGCAAGGCAAGTCCGGACTGCCGATTTTCGTTGGGGTGATGTCTTTCGCGGTAAAGGCGGTGATCGAGAAGGCCGCCAAAGATGGCGATCTGGAAGACGGTGATATCTACATCTTCAACGATGCCCATATCGGCGGCACCCACCTCTCGGACATGCGTTTGGTACGGCCTTACTACCGCGATGGAAAACTGTTTTGCTATCTTGCCTCTGTCGGCCACTGGCACGATGTGGGCGGCGCGGTCCCTGGCAACTATAACCCCGCCGCCACAGATGTTTTTCAGGAAGCCTTCAATCTGCCCCCCGTCAAGCTCGCACGCGCCGGAAAGCTAAACCAGGACATCATCGATATACTGCTGCGCAACACCCGCCTGCCGCAATCCGCTATGGGCGACCTCAACGGCCAACTTGGCGCACTTGACCTCGGCGTAAAGCGGATGGACGAGTTGCTTGAGGAATACGGCAGCGACACGATTTCGGCAGCACTAGAGGCTCTGGGCCACCGCGCCGAGGCGCTCATGCGCTCAGAACTCACCGAGTTGCCAGATGGCCGCTGGGAAGCGGAGGATTACCTTGATAATGACGGGATCAGTGATGAGCCGCTCAAGATCAAAATCGCTCTTGAAATCAAGGGAGATTCGATGTGCCTTGATTTCACTGGCTCCGCCCCGCAGTGCGCTGGCCCCGTAAACATCGCGCTGCCAACAACTGTTGCAACAGCCTATGTGGCGATCAAACATATTTTCCCTGCCCTGCCTGCAAATGCAGGCGTCATGCGCCCAATTGACGTGATTGTGCCCGAGGGCAGCCTTCTGGCGGCCCAGTTCCCGGCTCCAACAGGCGGCTACACAGAGACGATCCTGCGCATGATCGACGTGGTGTTTTCCGCCTTTGCACAGGCTGCCCCTGAGCGGGTCGTTGCCAATGCATACGGCACAATCAACGCACTCTCGATTGCGGGAAAACGCAAGAACGGGAAGCCTTGGGTCATGTTCTCCTTCTATGGTGGCGGGCATGGCGGCTCTATCGAGACAGACGGGCTGAACCACGGCAATGCCCCAATCTCGACGGCCACAATCCCGCCTATGGAAATTTTGGAAGCGGCCTATCCTGTGATGTTTCGTACATGGGCGCTGCGCCCTGATAGCGCAGGCGCAGGCGCACACCGCGGCGGCGTTGGCGCAATCTATGAAATTGAAGTGCTTGAGGAAAACGGCGCAGAAGCCTTTCTCTTCGGAGAGCGCGGACGATTTGCACCAAAGGGTATCGCAGGAGGAAGCGATGCGGCGCTCAATGCGTTTCAATACGAACAAGATGACGGATGGCACAGCCCCCCGCTCGCATCAAAGATGCTCGGAATAAAACTGAAAGCAGGTCAGGCCGTGCGCCTCGAAACGCCGGGCGGCGGAGGCTATGGACAGGCTGCCGAGCGCAGCCATGAGGCCATTGCCCGCGACGTTGCGCGCGGATTGGTGAGCGAAGCCGAGGCGGATTCCGCCTACGGATCAGATTGGCGGGAGGGCGCAACATGAGCAGCCTTATGATTGGTGTCGACGTTGGCGGCACGTTTACAGATGTTTTCGTTCTCAACGAAGCAAAAGGCACAGCAAGCGTTGCCAAAGTGCCCACCACGCGGCCGGATCAGTCGGCCGGGTTTTTGGACGGGATTGGACGCGAAGTCAGTGATCTTTCCGAAATTGCCGTTGTTGTTCATGGCACGACCGCAGGAACAAACGCGCTCTTGGAGCGCAAGGGTGCCAAGACGGGCGTAATCTGCACGCAAGGCTTGCGTGATGTTTTAGAGATGCGGCGCCGAGATCGTCCTCGCACATGGGGCCTACGTGGTGACTTCGAGCCTGTGGTTGACCGCAGCAACCGCCTTGAAGTGCCAGAGCGCACGCTGGCAGACGGCACAGTGCGCACCCATGTTGATCTTGACGCTGTGCGCGCCGCAGCCAAAAGCCTTCAAGCCAATGGCTGCGAGGGGGTGGCGATCCTGTTTGCCAATTCCTATGCCAATACAGCCAACGAAGATGCAGCCGTCGCTCTGCTCCGTGAGGTTTGGCATAATGATCACGTTTCAGCGTCTTCTGAGATCCTGCCCGAGATACGCGAGTTCGAGCGGTTTTCGACGACAGCGCTGAACGCCTATCTACAACCCGAGGTGTCGGGCTATCTCGGCCGTTTGGAAAACGCGCTTAAAGCTGGTGGCTTTGATGGCGAGTTCATGATCGTGCAATCAAACGGTGGTGTGATGGCCGTCGATACAGCCTGCCGCCTGCCTGTTCGCACGGCCCTGTCAGGGCCGGCTGCCGGTGTGATTGCGGCCGCCTATATTGCCCAATCAGCAGGCTTTGAAAATGTCATTACAGGCGACATGGGCGGCACCAGTTTTGACGTGTCCTTGATTTCAGACGGGCAATCGATGCTCTCGCCTCAGACCTCAATTGATTTTGGCATGGTCGTGCGCAACCCCATGATCGAGATCACAACCATTGGCGCGGGCGGTGGCTCAATCGCTTGGGTCGACAAGGGCGGCTTGCTCAATATCGGCCCCGAAAGTGCAGGTAGCAACCCTGGGCCTGTCGCCTACGGTCTTGGCAACACCCGCCCGACAGTAACAGATGCCAATGTTGTTTTGGGTCGGATTGACCCTGATAATCCAATCGGCGGAAAGCTTGAGAGGCTTGATGTAGCCGCCGCAGGCCGCGCGATTGATGAACATGTGGGCCGCGCCTTAGGTCTCACGACACTCGAAGCAGCCGAGGCGATATTGAAAGTCGCAAACAGCCGTATGGCTGGCGCGATCCGGCTTGTGAGTATCGAGCGAGGGTTTGACCCGAAGCGCTTCGCCTTCATGCCTTTCGGCGGCGGCGGCGCGCTTCATTCTGGCGCCATGCTGGCTGAAGTCGGAATAGCGCGGGCGATCGTACCGCGCTATCCGGGGGTGACGTCAGCGATGGGCTGTGTGATTGCCGATATGCGGCAGGATTTTGTACAAACCATCAACTCCCTTGTTGATACGCTGGATGAGGCCGCATTAGGCGTATTCATGCAAACACACACAAATCAAGGTATGGCCCTGCTGGACGCAGCACGCACAAACTTTGAAGCACGCGAACTGAGCTTTGAACTTGATATGGCCTACGTCGGACAGACACACACTGTTTCAGTTCCGCTCACTGTGAAAACCGAGGGACGCAATGTGACAGCCCCAACCCTTGCCGAGATCGAAACGGCTTTTGATGCGGCTTATTCTACAACCTTTGGCAGGCTCTTGCAAAATGGCGTGAGGCGCATTCTCAATCTGCGCAGCGCGGTGACAGGCAAGCGCCCTAAGTTTGACCTTAGCACCCTTGCACCATCAGAGGGAGGAAGCGCCGAAGCGATAGGGAAGCGCCAAGTGCATTTTGGCGACACTTGGCATGACACAGCGATATATGACCGCCTCGCCCTGCCCGTGGGAACCACAATCTCAGGCCCCGCAATCCTCACCCAGCCTGATACAACGGTTCTGATCGAGCCGCACCTGCAAGGCCGCGTTGACCGCTTCGGCAATACCATCATTGAACCTCGGGAGGACAAATCATGAGTGACTTAAGCACATGGGATCTTTCGCGCACAGCACTGCTGACGATTGATCTGCAAAATGATTTCCTCCATCCCGAAGGAGCTTACGGGCGCGCAGGACAAAGTGCTGCAAGCATCGGTGCCCTCCCCGATCGTATCGCGCCTCTGGCTCGAGCTCTTCAAGCCAAGGGTGGCCGTTATTTCTCGGCACAGTTCACGCTGGTCCCCGATAAAGACGGCGAACCTCTTATCGCCCCGCATCTGAAAGAGCTTCGCCCTTTCCTCAGTAAGGGTGATTTTGCCCCTGGATGTTTCGGACACACACTTGTGGACAGTCTTCAGCCTGCGGATTTCGTGATCGAAAAAGTGGCTTATTCAGCGTTTTACCAGACACGGCTTGAATATCTGATGCGTGCCACAGGCATTGAGCATCTTATTGTGGGTGGGATCGTCACCAATGGGGGCGTGGCCTCAACCCTGCGTGATGCGCATCTGCGCAACATCGAAACAATTATGCTGACAGACGGCTGCGCCGCATTCAAAGCCAAGGTGCATGACGCGACACTTCTTTCGCTTGGCACGGTCACCAAGCAAATGAGCTGCGCCAAAGCACTGGCCCTGATCGAGGGCACATCATGAGCCTCAAGACACGTCTTCAAAACAAAGAAATCATGGTCACCCCAGGCGTATTTGACGGGCTGACAGCCTCGCTTGCAGAAGCGGCAGGGTTTGAAGCGCTTTACCTGAGCGGAGCCGCCGTCGCCTATACGCGCCTGGGGCGTCCCGATATCGGGCTGACAACTGCCTCCGAGATGGCTGATACGATGACGTTGATTGCGGATCGCAGCTCGCTGCCTGTGATCATTGATGCCGATACAGGCTTTGGAAACGCGCTTAACGCGCAACGCACCATGCGGCTTTACGAGCGTGCAGGCGCATCCGCGCTGCAAATGGAAGACCAGACATACCCCAAGCGCTGTGGGCATCTTGCCGACAAATCACTGATCTCCGCTGAGGAAATGGTCGGCAAGATTGCAGCCATGGCTGATGCCCGCGCTTCTGAAGAAACGCTCATCATTGCGCGTACCGATGCAATTGCCGTCGAAGGTTTCACAGCTGCCGAAGATCGCGCCGAGGCTTATCTTGAAGCCGGTGCGGACGTATTGTTCATCGAGGCACCACAAGACCGCACCCAGCTGGAACAAATCGCAACGCGCTTCTCCAGGCGCATTCCGCTTTTGGCGAATATGGTTGAAGGGGGCGCAACCCCCATCACAGGTGCGGATGATCTGGAAGACCTTGGGTTCTCAATCGTCATCTTCCCTGGCGGAATCGTGCGGGCGCTCGCACGCACGGCGCAGGATTATTATCAAAGCCTTTCCAAACATGGCTCCAACAAACCCTTCGCAGAGCACATGTTTGACTTTGACGGCCTCAACACTGTGATCGGCACAGCTGAAATGCTCAAAAAAGGTGCACACTATGACGGCTCCGACGATTAAGACACCGCCCGAGGCTTTCGACTTTGCAGTGGAAACACTTATTATCGGGGCTGGCGCCTGCGGCCTGATTGCTGCGCTTGCCGCAAACGAGGCTGGGCAAGAGGTTTTGGTGATCGAAGCCGATGTCGTTCCGTCAGGCTCCACAGCGCTCTCAGCCGGATTGATACCCGCAGCGGGGACAACAATGCAACGGGCAGCAGGTATCAAAGATAGCCCCGCTCAGTTTGCCGCAGACATTCAGGCTAAGGCCCATCAAGAAAACAACCAGGCTCTGGTTGATCTATTGACGCAAAATGCAGCACCGGTGATCGACTGGTTGACAGAAACACACGGCCTCCCCTTCTCGCTCGTTGATGACTTTGACTACCCGGGTCACTCAAGCCGCCGTATGCACGGGCTCCCGACGCGTGCGGGCAGCGAGCTGATTGACGCATTACGCAGCGCCGCAGAGCGGGCAGGTATCGACATTATTTGCGAGCGTCGTGCAGAAACGCTCTATTTCGCAGATGGCTCGGTCCACGGCATTGCCGCTCAGCGCCCAGACGGCGGCATTGAGACGATCGGTTGCGATAGGCTGATCCTTGCCTGTAACGGCTTTGGCGGCAATCGGGCTCTGGTATCAAAGCATATGCCCGAGATTGAAGATGGGCTCTGGTTCGGCCACGACGGTAACCGTGGGGAAGCTGTGCTTTGGGCAGATCAGATTGGTGCCGCAACCGAACACCTCGGGGCCTATCAAGGGCACGGAAACGTCGCCCATCCTCATGGCATTCTCATTACATGGGCGACGATCACAGAGGGCGGCGTTCAAGTAAACGCAGCAGGAGAGCGCTTTTGGAACGAAGCGCAAGGCTACTCCGAGGCCGCGCGCGCAGTGCTATCGCAACCAGATAGCGAAGCATATGCCATTTTTGACGGTCGCATCGCCGCAATCGCGCGGCAATTTGAGGACTTCAAACGCGCCGAAGCACAAGGGGCAATCAAGAGTGCTGCAACCCTCGAAGACCTTGCCCTTGCTCTTGGCCTACCAGCTAGAACCTTGTGTAAAACGATTACTGACATCCCACTAGACAGTACCGACCGTTTTGGCCGCACCTTTGGTAAATCTGTTCTCAGCCCTCCCTTTTGCGGTGTGCGCGTCACAGGTGCGCTGTTCCACACGCAAGGTGGGCTTCGGGTTGATACATCCGCACGCGTGATCAGCAAAGACGGTAGCTCCATCCCCAATCTATACGCTGGCGGCGGTGCAGCTTGCGGCGTTTCGGGTAGCGCGGACAGCGGTTATTTGTCTGGCAATGGTTTGCTTGCAGCAGCGGTATTAGGCCGCATCGCGGGAAGCGGCACCTTCAGTTGAGCCTAAGTCAGGTCGACCACTTACATGTAGCCATCATCCCTCCTCTTCAAACAAATAGTGGCACAGTTTTATGGGGCTAAGCCACAGGTGTCGCTGTGGATGTCGCTGGACATAGATTGACGGCTAGATCAGCGAACAGACGCTGATCAATTTCTTATAAGAAATTCACTCTCTTATGCTTGAGAGAAAGTTGAATTGGATAAGCAGGATTAATACTCGCTTATCCAAGTATTTTACAGTGCAGTGCCGATTGCTATTAGGTCCTTCGAGAACTGCTGAGGATCTGATGGCATTTCGCCGTCCAAAACTCTCGCTTGTTCAAATAGAACCCTGCTAAGGGCTTTTTGTAGCTCGGGAGAAAGGTCTGGAATCTTACGAACCAGTGAATGGTCCGCATTTACTTCCAAGGTCTTCTTACTGCCCTCAAATTCAGGATTTTGAGCCTTTAGGATGCGTTCTAAATTGAAGTCGAGCCCGCCTTCACCAGCGACTAACCTGACTGGGCTTTCGACAAGTGACGTTGTCACTTTTACATCTTCGACAGCATCTCCCAAGCAATCCTTGATTAACAATGCGAGCAAGTTAGTCTCAGCTTCGTTGGCTGCTTCATTCGGGGTTTCTTCGGACAATGCAGAAAGATCATACTTGTCACGAGAGATGGATAAGAATGATTTTTCTTTGTAAGCACCCATCTGTGACATCCAAAATGCATCGATGGGATCCGTCATCAACAACACATCGATATCTTTGGTTCTAAAACCCTCTAGATGGGGACTAGTCTTAGCTTGCTTTAATGTATCAGCGGCAAGATAGTAAATCTTGTCTTGCTTATCTGCCATCTCCTCCAGGTAGGTATCAAGGCTGATCAGCTTTTGGTGCTTCAGTGAATATGCACGAGTGATTTCTGCGATCTTATCGCGATATTCATAGTCTTCGTAGAGCCCCTCTTTTAAGACTTTACCAAATTGCTCCCAAAACGTGTCGTATCCTGCTTCGTCTTTCTTCAATTTCTTTTTTAGTTCAGAGAGGATCCGTTTTGTTACAGATTTCGAAATCTTTTTGATCACTGGGCTGTTCTGAACCATTTCTCGGCTGACGTTGAGATCAAGGCTCGTGGTGTCCAGGATACCCTTTACAAAGCGCAGCCATGTTGGGATCACGCCGTCGACGTCCTGGCTAATGAATACACGATTTATGTATAGGCTGACTTTGGTTTTGCGTTCAGGCTCGAAGAGATCAAAGGGGGCGGTCTTCGGAATATAAAGAAGATTCGTGAAGTCTATCGATCCTTCGGTCTTGTTATGCAGAGTAAGGTAAGGCTCATCAAAAGCGCCCAAGCTGGCTTTGTAAAACTCAGAATATTCTGCTTCTGACACCTCGGATGGCGATTTTGTCCACAATGCTTGTGCACTGTTTGCTTGCTCCTTCTCTACGTCCTTTGATTGCACAAAAATAGGAACGATGATGTGATCCGAATACTTTTTGATCAGTCCTTTAAGTTTATGAATATCAGCATATTCTTTGGCATCTTTGCGCAAGAATAGTTTGATGGAAGTCCCGACAGGCTGTTCGTCGCTTACAGCAGTAATTGTATATCCCGCTTTTCCATCACTCTCCCAAATGTTGGCTCCATTCTCGCCCGCTTTCCGAGTGGTCACCACAACTTTTTCTGCAACCATGAAAGCCGCATAAAAGCCTACACCAAATTTGCCAATGAGTGCTTTGGCCGCAATTTTATTATCAGATGCTTCTTCGATACTGTCCAAAAACGAAGATGTTCCTGAACGTGCAATAGTCCCAAATGTTTCTGTGAGATCATCAGCATTCAAACCGATGCCAGTATCTATAATTTCAACTATTTTCTTCTTGTCATCAACGGCAACTAGGATCTCATCTTCAGTCGGATTTAAGATGTCGG
>ENA-OUOG01003153-OUOG01003153.1-marine-metagenome-genome-assembly--contig:-NODE-3153-length-15896-cov-4.250901_pt1 | contig 15896 bp, 15 predicted proteins | sample MGYA00248635_ERZ508505 | MGnify/ENA primary metagenome ERZ508505 (study PRJEB26176, sample SAMN06267871) | marine metagenome | isolation source: Saanich Inlet, British Columbia, Canada | place: Pacific...
CGACAAGTAACCCCCGTACGAGCGATCTGCGCAAAGCGCAGGTTCGCGACCACTTACTTCTGTACGAGGGATCTGCGGCAAAGCCGCAGGTCGCGACCTCTCAAAAACAGAGCCCAGCGGCTCTGTTTTTGTTTGTTCGACCCTTTTTCTATCTTATTCTATTTGGTCAGACCAGCTAGCCAAACACTCCAGAATCACCTACCCTAAGACAACAACAAAAAACGGAGGCCAGGTATGACTACGTTACTGGTCGACATCTTTATTGCCGCTTACTTCACAATAATCGGTCTGCACTACACCGCCACAACCCTTGGCCTGAAACATCGTGACGGCCGAACTCGTATCTACTACGGCAAGGCTGGCTCCCGTACCTGGGTCGTACGCTGGGTATTCAACGCTTTTCGGCTCGCCATACTGCTGCTCGTTATCTTGCGCCTCTTCTATCCAGATCTAGACAGCATCATTATGCGCTTTAGCTTCCCAGCCGAGGAGTTCGTGCGTGCGATAGGTGCAATCACCATGCTAGTGAGCTTCTTCTTTATCAGCTACACCCACGCCTATATGGCGAGCCAGTGGCAATCGGGGTTAGATACCAAGCACTTCAAACTGCTGAGCGAGGGCCCCTACCACTACTGCAGACATCCACTGTTCTCAGCAGTGATGCTGGGCATGCTGGGGTTTGCGCTGGCGTTGCCTAGTCTCTTTACACTCATCTGTTTGATTGCTGGTGTCTGGGCACTGACTCGGCAAGCCGGTGAGGAGGAGAAGCAGTTGATACAGGAACCAGAGTACAGGGCATACCTGTTACGAACTAGCCGCTGGCCATTAAGTTCGAGACAGGCCCGCTCAGCGTGACTGCGGTTGAGGTAGAGAGCGCGCCTCAGACGAGGACTTGAGATTAGCCAAGACAACTTTCTCAGACTTATGCCAATCCACGAAATCCGCAGAGTCGTTTGCCTCCCAAAAAACACGCTCTTCCTGCTCGTTTTGTAGTCCTGGCGTTGGTTTACTCTGGCTCATAAAACACCTTATTAAAGTTAAACCCCAGCTTTCCAGCCCGATGTGATCGGATAACGACGATCGCGTCCGAAGCCACGTTGAGTGATACGAGTCCCGATGGGCGCCTGACGACGCTTGTACTCGTTGAGATCCACCAAACGCACCACTCGCAAGACCGTCTCTTCCGAGTAGCCCTTATCGATAATTGCTCTGGCGCTAAGATCCTTCTCGATATAGAGCTCGAGGATGGCATCCAGTTCATCGTAATCGGGCAAGCTATCCTGGTCGGTCTGATCCGGACGCAGTTCCGCTGAAGGTGGGCGTTCTATAACCCGCTCTGGAATAACCGGGCTGAGTGTATTGCGGTAACGCGACAGACGATAAACGAGTGTCTTAGGAATATCCTTCAGTACACAGAAACCACCGGCCATATCACCGTAGAGAGTTGAATATCCCACCGCAGTCTCGGACTTGTTGCTGGTGGTCAGTACCAGGAAGCCCTTCTTGTTCGAGATCGCCATCAGCAGCACACCACGACAACGCGCCTGCAGGTTCTCTTCAGTCGCATCCAGCGGCAAGCCCTCAAACTCACCTGCTAGCTGCTGCATAAAGCTCTCATACATCGGCTCGATGGAAATCACTGAGTGTTTGATACCCAGAGCCTCAGCTTCGAGCGCAGCATCTTCGATACTCATGGACGAAGTGTACGTGAACGGCATCATCACACACTCAACGCGGTCCGGGCCAAGCGCATCAACCGCAACGGCTGCAGTCAGTGCCGAATCGATACCGCCCGACAGGCCAAACACCACACCTTTAAAACCGTTCTTATTGATGTAGTCACGCACACCAACAACCAGGGCTTGATAGATACTCGCCTCGTAGGATGGCTCTGGAATCGACGGCTGCAGAGGATTCACAGCGCCTGTCTCAAGATCTAGCTCAACCTTGTAGGTCGCTTCTTCATAGTGCGCGCCAATAAAGGCAAGCTCACCCTCGGCATCAAGCACCTGCGAGCCGCCATCAAACACTAGCTCATCCTGCGCGCCCACCTGGTTCACATAGATCAGCGGCAGCTCAGCGAGACGAGCATGCTCAGCCATCAACTGCGTACGCTCTTTGGTTTTACCCTTGTGAAAAGGTGAAGCGTTCAGAGAGAGAATCGCGCGAGCGCCTGCCTCTTTCATCGCGACGATGGGCTCTGGATGCCAAACATCTTCACAGATAGCGAGACCGATCTTCTGACCGTTTAGTTCGAAAATCCCCGTCTCAGAAGCAGGCTCGAAGTAGCGCTTCTCATCGAACACCTGATAGTTAGGCAGACACTGCTTGGCGTACTCGTACACCAGTTGGCCGTCAGTAATTACACCGGCCATATTACGCAGCTTACCGCCCTGCTCCTTCGGATAACCGACAACAACAGCAACGCCGCGCACCTCAGCCCGAATCCGCGCCAGCGCCTCATCAATACGGCGTTTCAGGCTTGGACGCAGCAACAAATCTTCCGGCGGATAACCGGTCAGCGCCAACTCCGAAAATAGCACCAGATCACAGCCACCCTCAGCCGCAACCGCATTCGCGCAGTCAATTACGCGCTGCGTGTTACCGGGGATATCACCGACAAGAAAGTTGATTTGAGCCAGAGCAACAACAAGCTTCTGCGACATAGAACGCCGTCCAATCCTAGAACCAATATTTAAGATCGCAGATTATACGCCAGCACTTGCCAACCCGCGACCCAGCCCGACGATTTGGATGGGCTAGATACTAGAGACAGCTAGACGGCAGATACTCTGGCGGCAGTGCCAAAGAGTAAGTAGACGATGAGAGGCAGTTCCAACGAAAAGCACCTCCCGTCATATCCGCCCGCATGACTAGGTAACGCCCGTTCGCTTCTGGGCAAAGGGGTCAGACCCCTTTTAGTCACAAACAACTGGTAGATACTCGGGAGGCAGCGCCAGTGCATAGGTGGTTGACGACAAACATTGCCATCGAAACGCACCACCTGTCATGTCAGCCCGCATAACTAGATAGCGGCCGTTGGCTTCGGGAAGGTTATCCGTGAAAGAGACGCGGATCTCAGATTTGGTATTATTCCACCAGACGTTCTTGACGTACTTGGAGTTGTCGCCGAAGAAGTTAGTCGTTACTCCGATCTCATTAAGGATTTGCGACCAAGACTTCCCTGCAAGACCAGATGTACTGCCGTTCACTGCCACGTACTCAACCAAACCGTACTTTACCGGCGTGATCGCATAGAAGGCTTCGGTTAGTTTGGCTTGGGTGACGTAGTTACGGTATTGGGGGATCGCAACCGATGAGAGGATGCCGATGATCGCGATTACGATCATCAGCTCGATTAGAGTGAAGCCCCTGTTTGGGACTGACATTGGAAGCCTTTCCATTGTTCTTTCCTCGTCCTTGAGGGTTTGTGACATTTATCCCTTAAAGGGGTCTGACCCCTTTGGCTTGATCTCTTTAAGAATTTGAGACCAGGATTTACCTGAAAGACCTGAGGTATCTCCGTTAACGGAGACGTATTCGACTAGGCCGTATTTGACCGGCGTTATCGCATAGAAAGCATCGGTTAGTTTGGCTTTAGTAACGTAGTTGCTGTATTGCGGTAGCGCTACCGCAGAGAGGATGCTGATGATCGCGACTACGATCATCAGCTCTATGAGTGTGGAGCCCCTGATTAGGGCTGAGATTAGAATCCTTTCCATTGCTCTTTCCTCATCCTTGAGGGTTTGTGACATTTATTCCCTTGAAGGGGTCTGACCGTTTAAATTACTTTGCTCCCTGGGAGTGCCTACTCCTAACTCCGCTAATTTGTTGTGGTGTACGGGACGGATGTAGTGCCAACACAGTCCGCATTCGACCCGATCAAGGTTATCGAAACATCCTGGCCACTACTATTTGGATTGGTTACGGAGAAAGTCGTATCAGTAACCGAAGATATTGATAACGTACTCCCATCGGTAACGTTGATAGCATTTATTGTCAAGGTACCTGGATCAATCGCAGAATAGGCCCATGTATTAGATCTACTCTTCTTCGTATCGACTGTACCAGGAGCGATAATAGATATATCACACGCGACATCCGACACCTCAAGCGTAATCACCGCCTTCACACTATTACCGTCAGCATCAGCTGCTACGACGGAGTAGCTTGCGGCATTAGGTACTACCTCATAATCGTTAAGAGCAGTCGATTGAGCACTGGCGGTAATCGCTATCTCTCCAGAATCATTCAGAGTTAATAGTCCATCTGCTGAAGTAGACGTGCCGCTCCCTTCAAAGGAGAAACTGTTCACAGCGACGTTGTCGGTTGCAGCAACAATTGCTATCACCGTTCCGGTAACCTGATTTTCAGGATAGGTGTGGGTCTGATCAGACATTTCAGGGTTGATTCTGTCTCCATACTCGCCCCAACAGCCACTGGCACTCAGCGACTGAGCACCACCATAAATATCCACTTTAAAATACGGACCCTGAGTATCTAGTTGAAGCTGCGCCATTTGATCATAGCCAACATCATCGACACAGGGCATTAGCAATCTCCCGGTATCATTTGGTACCTCTAAATTACCAAAGCCTACGTCATTACTGTCTCTTTCAGGCTCTGGACTTGAAGCCCATACAGCCGCGTCAAAATCTGCTCGGCTGATAGAGCCGTCATAATGTTCAATAGTGTATGAGGGAATCGCGTCACTGGTAGTCGCCAAAACGGCACTTGATGTAGGTAATGCTATCAAGAAGCCCTCCCAACCACCTGGAATTGCACACTCATAAGAATACTTTACATAGCCAGTGAAAATCGAAGGTTCAACCGGGTCGAAGTATTCACATATAACTGCAACTATTGGAGTTGGCTGCCCAAGAATGCTGAATACACTGTCAATATCGGACACACTTGAAATCGACGCTGCACTAACAACATCATCAGATATATAGATATCCCCGTAGACGTTATATTTACGGGGAACGTAACCTAGAATAACGTCTCCGTCTAAGCTATAGGGCGCCACCTTGGATTTAAGGTCACCGCTGTTATCTACGAAAATAGTATCTGCTTGATTGCCAGGCCAAGAGTTATAAAGATCAGTATTGCTAATCGTACTTCCATAGACATCTGCAGTACTTAGGACGTCAGGTACGCTGTCAATATATTTTGAGTAAGTAGGCAGATCAGCGCCGCCTGTCTCCGAAGAATTGCATTTAAGATCATCGAACAATACGAAATCTTGGTTGACCACATCGCCGCGCTTGTAAATTCCGCGATCACTGTTCTGGACTAAAAAATATGGATTTAACCAAATGTAGTCGGCTTCATTATATGCGCCAGCATCTCCGGAGAATCGAACTAAACCTGACTGCCCAACGATATTTAGAAACTCAGCTTCCTCCCAAACATTCTCGCCTTCCGTGAAGGTATCACTTGCAGCCGAAGCGCTCTTCTCGACGATAAGGTATTTGTATGCACGGTTGTTATACATACATATATCCAAACTGCTCGTATCGGGGACGTCATCAATGCTTGTAATCACCCCAAGGTTTACGGTTCCATTCCATCCCTCACCAACTACACAAACGTACTCACCCACCGGTACGTCATCAACTCCGTCAATTGTCTGAAGCGTTCTGTAGTAAATGGCGCAGTTACCACCACTTACCTGAACATCTAGTATTGACGAAGGAGGAGTGTCATTTTTAAAACTAAACAAATAATTTAGTTCAGTAGAAGTATCAGCAATCTCATATAAGCCTGCACCGCCAGTACCAGGACCATAACTGTATATTGTTCCGTAGATACTTACATATCGATCATTAGAAGAATTTAATTTGATCAAATCGATCGCATTTACCGAAGATGTCTCTCCCGGATCGCCGATAACAACATAAACCTTATCGTCATCTGTTGTGCCAACACTGCCTACAACCCCCGCAGTAGCCAATTCGCGCACTGCCCGAGTAAGTTGCGTAGCAGTTCCTGTCGGAACTGGTATTTCGTTTGAGTATTCTGTATCCGCACTTCCACTACCAGCTTCACCTTCGTCAAGGTTATTTGCAGGATCTAACCAGCCGATATAGGTTTCCCCACCAATAGATGCCCCCCCGCTATCCCAAGTTACAGTAGCAGTGATTTTGTATAGTCCTGAATCCTGAAGCTCGGAATCCAACCAAGAGATTGTGAAGGTGTCGTTCACGCCTGTGACGGGGGTCGCACTTGATGCAGCAAGGCTCGCGACCTCACTAGAAAACTCGCTCTCGGTACGGTACTGCCGTCTTTCCTCAAACCATGCGCCGAGCAAATCTTGTGCTTCTTGGGACGCCTTGCTTGATCCACTTTCGGACAGCAAATTAGCATGAAACAGAATAGCCCCGAGCAGACCCACCGATAGCACTACGAAAGCTATAAGTGCCTCAATTAATGTAAAGCCGCTTTCTCTGAAAATTGACACTTTGACGTTCACAACTACCAATCCTTCCAACGCGAACGAATTGGTCCGAAATCACTTGAAATGGGCGTTTTACTAATGATGGTTTTATCGAGGTATATCTGTGGACCACCTGTGAGGTCGGAGTCTGCCAGTGAAATAACACCACCAAATATACTTACACCACCATTTAGTTTGCCAATACCGTCATCTGCTACAAGAATGCCAAAAACTACAATATTGGCGTTTAACTCTAAAATGGCATCAGCTGCCACAACAACCGGATTATCTGGAGTACCCAAAATATAGGCTGCTGTAGTCGAAAAGCCATCTATCAACGAACAATTAGTCTGATAACTTCCCCCTGTATCGGGGCAACCTGAATCGCTGTTGTACTGATCATAGTCAGCTGCATCAAGTGTCTGTTTAGCATTAAAATCCGCGGCGTTGAGTGTCTCGTCGTTAGGGATGTATATAACGCCACTCAGGCTTTTGCTCAAACCACCTTCGGTAGAATCTATTTCACTCTTGGTGCGTCCCGATGCTCCGAGTTCAGCAACGTTATCTACGTCAAAAAACGCTTGCATCATTGGATCAATATCATCGGTAGGATCTTCATCGTAGGACAAATTTTTGTCATTAGATACAATGTCCGGTCCTCTAGTGGTGCCCGTTGTACTTATTACGTCATTGGTACCGTCAACATTAATGTAAGTTTCAAAGGAACTACTACCACCGCTCTCATCGAATCCACCTCCACTCCAAACTGTAAGATCTTCCAAATTATTCGTAACCGTGGCGTTACCCCCAATATCAACAGCGCCTTTCGCTACGACTGGAACGTTCGGAGGAGATGTAGAAGAGGGAAGTTTAGCGATACTCTTTGAGATAGTGCGGGACACTGACAAGTCCGCGGAGTACCCCGTAACGCGGACAGTGTAAATATCGTCCGCGACCGGAGGTATAGTCAGGTCAAACGAGCCAAAACTCATCGTCGCAGATGACGTAAACGTGCTCCCTCCATCGACGGTACCGAGCCTGACTAAATTAATGCCTAGGTCTAAACCTGCCATCGCGGAATTGAAAGCTTCAAAACCACGTTGTTTCACCGAAACAGACTGCTTTTCTTTAATCACCACTTCCGACAAGTAAAATGAAATACCAAATACAGCAAGCATCAGAACGACAGCAGTAACCAAAGTAGCAACGCCTGACTCGACTTTAATTGGCGACCTACAAAACCTGTCCCTGCTCATATTACTTACCATTTATATCGTTCTGGATTTTGATCAATTCGCTAAATTGCGCCTTCCAAATAGGGTCCTTTACTACGCTAGCTTCAACGATGACCTCTAGAGTTCGACTAACAATTGCCCCGCTTACCAAACCACAACTACTGGTTGCGACTGATACCGCGGGATCTACACTCACATCCCAGCAATCTAAATTAATGTCAAAGCGGTCTATATCAATGAAACTACTATCCGTTAGCTCGGTCCAAGCTGCCGTGCTGCAGCTTCCCCAAGAAGTTGAGGCAACATAGCTCAAAGTTCCTAGTCCAGATGCCTCATCGAATCTAAACCCTCGAACAATTTGCCCAGCAGCAAAGTCCGAATCGTCATAGTAGCTATACAATATACAGGCACTGTCTGTGTCAGAGACGAACTGTAGGTCATGCTGGGCGCCGTAAACGGATGCTCCTGCGCCCGATATTGGCCAATAGCCGGTACGACGAAGCTCGCCGGTAATCAAATCGGATAACAAACCCACCTCTTGGTTCAACCGGTAGGAGTTCAGGACATCCTTGCTACTCTTTAACGAGGTGATAAACACATAACCGACGGCCGAAAGTACAATCAATCCAACTACGAGACCAATCATCAGTTCAATCAAGGAATAGCCTGTTTGCTTTGAGGAGTTCATCTAACAGTCCTCATAGGTACCAACAGAACCGCAAATTGCCATCTTCAATCCTGCTCCCACACTTACGCCCAAATCGCCAATACTTGATGATGGTATGGATAAGGATATAGTTCCGGTTGTGGTTGTTTGAAGGCCAGGCATAACAAACCCTATAAAACTGGCTGGCGCGGACATAATTACATTGGGGTATGCATTTGAGTCGACAAAAACTGACGTATTGGAAGTACTTACGACGTAGCCGTCTCTGCAACCTGCATTAGCCGAAGACACTATCGAGTAGGTAACACACCAATCCGAAGTTCCCGAACCGTTTGCGATCAAATAAACCGTTGTATTATTTGATACCGCAGCACGTTTAGCGAGTAGCATTTCCGCATATACTGCCTCAGCGGCCCCGACTAATCTCTGTCGGGCGATATAGTCGCCGTAGTAGGGAGTCGCTATGGCAGCTAATATTCCTATTACTGCGATTGTAACCATCAACTCTAAGAGGGTCACGCCAACCTGGCGATAGCTCGGAGCAAAATCTAAACTCATCTATCACCGCTCCCAACAATCCGCAGATGCAAAACCTGTAGCATATGAAGCCCCATTTCGGTCGACTAAAAATGGGCTACACTCTCCATCTGTGTGGGGACTTTTGTTGGTTGCCTTAGCTGCAAAATCAGATGACCCCGCACTCACCATTTCAATCGTCCAATAACCGTCAGGAGATTCAGAATAGTCGACACCGTTTATGTTGGAAGCACCTCCGGCAAATGAAGAGTTATTTGCGCGGTACTTTTCTTGAGCGATGCGCAATGAAGCCAAAGCATTCATGGCATCCCCCCTTTTCGCCCGAATCACATAATCCTGATAAGCCGGATAAGCGACAGCTGCGAGTATCCCAATAACGCCAACGACGATCATCAGTTCGATTAGGCTAAATCCCTGCTGGGGTTTCATGGCGCGTCCTTAAGTGAAGATCTCTCTCCTTGAAATATAGCAGAGGGACGCGAGGATGGAGGGCGGGAGCCGTGAAATATGCTCCCGATCAAAAGATATGCGGGATTAAATGACGTTTAGGACTTTTACTTCGAACGTGAGGGTCTTCCCGGCTAACGGATGATTAAAATCAACACTAACATTCGCATCGTCAAACTCAACAACAACTCCAGGAATCTCACCACCCGGTTCCTGGAACGAAACTACTAATCCAGGTTCCAGATCCATACCCTTGAAATCCGCGCGTTTCATTCGCTGAATATTGCTCGGATTATGCTGTCCAAATCCGCGCTCCGGCGCGATCGTGAGCTCAACATGATCACCCACCTTCAAGCCAGTCAGCGCCGACTCAAATCCCTCAGGAATATTCCCATCCCCTACTTCAAACTCGACCGGCGCCTTATCGAAGTTGGAATCGATAATCTGCCCATCCTCGAGTTTGATGGCGAAGTGCATGGTGACTTTGCGGCCGGGGCCGATTGTGAGTTCAGACATCGGAAATCCTATTGCGTGACGGCTGTTTCACGCGCTTTGGCGAAGAACAGCATATCGATAATCAGCAGCGCGGCACCGCAGGTGATGGCGATGTCGGCGATATTAAATGCGGGGAAGTACCAGCCGGCGTAGTGCACGGAGATAAAGTCGACCACATACCCGTGCACGATACGATCGAACAGGTTGCCCAGAGCACCGCCGAGTATCAGGGTATAGGCCATCGCAAGCGACGCAACCGACTTGGGAGTCTCACGCAGCCAGCGCAAAATAAAGAAGCTTACGACTAGAGCAATCGCGGCAAACAGCCAGCGTTGCCAACCATCCGCGGCAGCGAGAAAACTAAACGCTGCGCCGGTGTTGTGCAATAAACGTAGATCGAAAACCGGGAGCACTGGAACTGGGTCGTTATAAAGCAAGACACTGCTAGCCCAGAATTTGGTCCCCAGATCCAGAACAATCACCAGCACGCTGAGCCATAACCAGCTCAGCGCACTTGCGGCGATCGATGCGGGTTTAGGCGAAGCTTCGCTGCTCACCCTCACCCTCTACGTTCTCAATACAACGGCCACAAAGCTCTTCGTGTTCAGCATGCTGACCTACATCTTCACGATGGTGCCAGCAGCGCGCGCACTTGGCGTGCTCCGAGGCTTTAACCGCTACCTTCAGACCGTCTACCAGCGTCTCACGCGAATCACCCGCATCAGATAGTGGCTTCAACGTCGCAGTTGAGGTGATCAGTACGAAGCGCAGCTCATCACCCAAACGATCCAAGTCTGCTTTAAGTGCATCGTCAACGTAAAGCGTTACTTCTGCACCGAGAGAGGCCTTAACTAGCTTCTCGTTACGCGCATCTTCCAGACACTTGTTGACCGCCTCTTTCACCTTCATGACGCGCGCCCAGTAGTCGCGACCAAAAGCATCGTCATCGGCCAGTGCAAACAGACCTTCGTACCAGGTCAGCAGCATCACAGAGTCTGCACGCTCACCTGGCAGCACTTCGTTGATCTCATCGGCGGTGAAGCTGGTGATCGGGGCAATCCAACGCACCAACGCTTCAGCGATATGATACAGAGCCGTCTGACAGCTGCGACGCGCCAGGCTGTTTGCCTGCGTGGTGTACTGGCGATCCTTGATGATATCGAGGTAGAAACCGCCCAGCTCTGCAACACAGAAGTTGTGCACCGCCTGATAAACCTCAAGGAAACGGTACGAGTTGTAAGCATCCTCAACACGCTTCTGTAGACGCAGAGCCGCATCAACAGCCCAACGATCCAACGCCATCATCTCGGAAGCAGGAACGGCATCTTTGGGATCGAATCCGTTCAGGTTTGACAGCAGGAAGCGCGCAGTATTGCGGATACGACGGTAGCTATCTGCGGTGCGCTGCAGGATCTGATCCGATACCGCCATGTCGCCAGAGTAGTCAGTCGAGGCTACCCATAGTCGCAGAATATCGGCGCCAAGTTTGTCATTCACCGACTGCGGAGCAACCACGTTACCGAGCGACTTGGACATCTTGTAGCCCTTCTCGTCGACTGTGAAACCGTGAGTCAGTACCTGCTTGTATGGCGCTACACCATTGATAGCAATCGAGGTTTTCAACGACGACTGGAACCAACCGCGGTGCTGATCTGAACCCTCAAGGTACATATCCGCTGGGAAGTGAAGGCTATCGACCTGACGCAGCACCGAGTGGTGCGTCACGCCAGAATCGAACCAGACATCCATGGTGTCGGTAACTTTATCGTAATCTTTTGCTTCATCACCCAGCAGCGCTTCAGCATCCAGCTCGAACCAAGCGTCGATACCGCCCTCCTCAATGTGCTTAGCGATCTCTTCGATCAGCTCAACTGAGCGTGGATGAATCTCACCGGTCTGTTTGTGCGTGAACAGGGTAATCGGTGAACCCCAGGTACGCTGACGCGATACACACCAGTCTGGGCTACCTTCAACCATCGACTCAATGCGGTTCTGACCCCAGTCTGGGAACCACTGCACGCCTTTGATCGCATCCATCGCGTCCGCTTTGAGGTTCTTTTTCTCCATCGAGATGAACCACTGTGGCGTCGCGCGGTAGATCAGTGGCGTCTTGGTGCGCCAGCAGTGTGGGTAGGAGTGCTGGAAACGCTTCAAGTGTACCAGCTTGCCTTCACGCTCAAGCGCTTCGCATACAGGGCCGTCTGCTTTGTAGACATGCACGCCAGCAAACTCACCCGCTGCATCCGTGTAGACACCGTCAGCCTGTACGAGGTTCATTGTGCTCAAGCCGTACGCCTGACCCACTACAAAGTCTTCCATACCGTGGTCTGGCGCAGTGTGAACGGCACCCGTACCGGCATCCGTTGTAACGTGATCGCCCAGAATCACCGGCACTTCGCGATCGTAAACAGGGTGTTTAAGCTGCAGCAGCTCAAGCGCTTTACCATTCACCGTACCGAGCACTTCGTACTTATCAACACCCCAACGCTGCATGATATCTTCGACCATCGCTGTCGCCAGAACCTGGTAATCCACACAGTCTTCGAGGTGCACTTCAACCAATGAATAGTCCAGCTCAGCATTCAGGGATACCGCCTGGTTCGCCGGAATAGTCCAAGGCGTAGTCGTCCAGATCACCAGTGACACGTTAGGCTTATCGGTGCCGAACAGACCATTAACTTTTGCCTGATCGACAAAGCTGAAGCGCACATCGATCGCGGTAGAGGTCTTATCCTGGTACTCAACCTCAGTCTCGGCCAACGCTGACTTACCAACAACGCTCCAGTAGACCGGTTTGTAACCTTTAACGAGGTGACCATTCTCGATGATCTTACCCAGCGCACGCACGGTGTCGGCTTCGGTTTTAAAGTTCATCGTCAGGTAGGGGTTGTCCCAGTCACCCAAAACACCCAGGCGTTTGAAATCTTCTTTTTGGCCGGCGATCTGCTCAGTCGCGTACTCGCGCGCTTTCTGACGAAACTCGCGGTAAGGGACTTTCTCGCCCGCTTTTCCGATCATCGTCTCCACTTTGTGCTCAATCGGCAGACCGTGACAGTCCCAACCGGGCGTGTAAGGCGCATCAAAGCCCGACAGTGTCTTCGACTTGATGATCATATCCTTAATCACCTTGTTGACCGCGTGGCCGATATGGATGCTGCCGTTGGCGTATGGAGGGCCATCGTGCAGAATAAACTTGGGACGTCCGGCACTGACTTCACGAATTCGCGAGTACAGATCCATTTCGTACCACTGCGCCAGGCGCTGCGGCTCGCGCTGCGGCAGGTTGCCGCGCATCGGAAACGCTGTATCCGGAAGGTTAAGAGTCGGTTTGTAATCGGTCATTGTTTGATCCCAAGTTAAAGGTTTGCAGACGCGAACCACTCACGCGCTGCGGCTATATCCAGCTGAATTTGTGTCTGTAGCGCATCGAGAGACTCGAATTTGCGCTCTGATCTGAGCGGATGCAGAAACTCAACGCTCAGCAGCTCCCCATACAGGTCGCCATCAAAATCTAACAGGTGAACTTCCAGCGCCGGGCGCAGGCCGTTCACGGTGGGTCGCATACCCACATTACACACGCCCAAGTGACGTTCATTACGAATGCTACAGCGCACAGCATAGACACCACGCATAGGGCAAATATGCTTATGCATGCGCACGTTGGCAGTCGGCGCGCCGAGTTCACGACCCAACTTCTGCCCATGCTGCACGCGGCCTGTTACGCGGTAACGACGACCCAGTAGCCGTGCAGCTAGTTGCAGGTCATTGTTCAACAACACTTCACGGATACGTGTGCTGCTGACGCGATCACCATCGATCTTGAGTGTTTCAGTGTCTGCAACAGTAAACCCGTGACGCTCGCCCGCCTCTTTCAGCAGGGCGTAATCGCCACGGCGATCACAACCAAAACGGAAGTCATCACCCACCACAAAGTGCTTTACTGCGATACCCTTGAGCAGCAGCTCTTCGATAAACTGATCGGCCGACAACGAACGCAACCGTTCGTTAAAGCTCAAGCATAGAATCCTGTCGACACCTTCCGCCTGCAGCAAACGCACCTTCTCACCGAAACGGGTCAAACGCGGCGGCGCTTTGTCTGGGTTAAAGAACTCGTTTGGTTGTGGCTCAAAGATGATCGCCATGCTCGGCAGACCCAACTCGTCGGCCTTGCGACGCACAGAGTTGAGCACCTGCTGATGCCCACGATGCACACCATCGAAATTACCGATTGTGGCAACGCAGCCGCGATGCTTATCGCGCAGATTATGAAGCCCTCGAATCAGTTCCATTCAGATATACACACCACTGTGGCAATAGCTATACACAAGCGCGCAAGTATAGCGCATGCAAGGGGTATGGATTAAGACCTAAGCGGTTAAAAAATGGAGCAGTTTTGCCTGTAGACTACTGTGGGAGGGATCTGAGCGAAGCGAAGGTCGCGATTTGCCGAAAAGCTTTGGCACTGTTCGCCTCCTCGGCTTTGCCGAGAAGCCTCCTACGGCTAGGCCCTGAGATGACGCGGGCGCAGACCAAGGGCGATCAACACAACCGCATAGACCGCCCCGCCACCAATAACCAACAGAGCCATCCACATCACACGGTCCCAAAGCCCTGCCGCAAGCCAGTCCGCCGCTGCCGGCGCAAACGAGTAAAGCAAAACTCCCATCGCAACGTTCGCGGCAGTGAGCTGAAAGATCCACTTACCCCAACCCGGTGCAAACTTGTAAACGCCCTGCTTAAGCAGACCTCGCAGCAGCAGCACTGCGTTTAAAAATGCTGAGAGCGCCGTAGCCAAAGCCAGCCCCGCATGAGCCAACGGAAAGATCAACGCGAGGTTAAACACCATATTGGCAACCATGGCGATAACCGCAATTTTCACCGGTGTTTTAGTATCCTGACGCGAGAAATATCCGGGCGCCAGCACCTTAATGAGCATAAATGCCAGCAGCCCGAGACCATAAGCCTGCAAACTCATCGACGCCATCTCAACGTCACGTTCTGTCATGGCGCCGTAGTGAAACAACGTTGTCAGTAGCGGCTTGGAGAGCACAATAAGCGCAACAGCGGCCGGCACACCAATCAGCATCACCATACGCAGCGCCCAATCGAGCATCTGCGAAAACTTCTCCGGCGATGATTCAGCATGTTTACGCGACAGACTCGGCAAAATCACGGTTGCGATCGCAATACCAAAGACACCCAGAGGCAGCTCAGCAAGGCGATCAGAGTAGTAGAGCCAAGAGACACTCCCCTGCTGCAAGAACGAGGCAAGAACGGTGTCTAGCAGCAGGTTAATCTGAGCAACTGACACACCGAAAAGTGCCGGAAGCATCAGCTTTAGAATCCTGCGCACGCCCTCATCATTCCAACCTGCTTGAGGCTTAGGGAGTAAACGCAGCCTTGCAAGAAACGGCAACTGAAACGCCAACTGCACCGCACCCGCCATAAACACACCCCAGGCCATCGCCATAATCGGCGGGTCGAAGAGCGGACTCAGAAATATAGCCGAACCAATCAAACAGACATTGAGAAGCACGGGAGTGAATGCTGGAACGGCAAAGCGCTCATAAGAATTGAGAATCGATCCCGCAAAAGCAGTGAGCGAGATCAGCATCAGGTAGGGGAAAGTGATCCGCAACATATCGGCCGCGAGCGGAAAGCTCTCTGAGCCAGACATGTAAAACCCAGGCGCAAACAACATCGCCAAGATCGGCGATCCCAGACTACCGATCAGGGTAACCACAAGAAGCACCGAACCCAAGCTACCCGCAGTTCGATTGACCAGTTCTTGCACCGCACTCAAATCACGCTGAGTCCGATACTCCGACAACACCGGCACAAACGCCTGAGCGAACGCACCCTCAGCAAACAGACGCCGCAAAAAGTTTGGAATCTTGAACGCAACAAAGAACGCATCCGATGCGCCACTGGCACCAAAGTACCCCGCAACCACCACATCACGAATCAACCCCAGCACCCGCGACAACATCGTCATCACACCCACCACAAGGCTAGAGCGCAGCAGTCCTGCAGATTGAGTCTTTCCGTCGCTCACAAAGATTCCTTAAAGTGGGTT
>ENA-OUOG01003156-OUOG01003156.1-marine-metagenome-genome-assembly--contig:-NODE-3156-length-15885-cov-5.814777_pt1 | contig 15885 bp, 5 predicted proteins | sample MGYA00248635_ERZ508505 | MGnify/ENA primary metagenome ERZ508505 (study PRJEB26176, sample SAMN06267871) | marine metagenome | isolation source: Saanich Inlet, British Columbia, Canada | place: Pacific...
GAGGAGTGGCCGACGGTTCGATCGACCGAAGACGAGCGTGCCGCTTTCTGGGAAACGGAAAAGTCTCGAGACGGCGACGTCGGCGAGGCGACGGTCTGTTCCTGAGTCCCGCCGACGCGGCAGCGACGAAAAGAACCCGGGAAAAAGAGCGGTGACGCAGGCTTTTTCCTCGCGCATTATCCTCGGCGCGCCGCCATGCGAGTCGCCGTGGCTTCGCTGGCGGGGTGCGCGCTCGCGCCCGACGCGCGCGCGACGCGCGGGTCTCCCCCCCGCGCGCGCGCCGCGCGCGCGCTCTCTTCCCGCGCGACCCTGCGCCGGCAGGGCGGCGCCGCGCGCCTCGCGGCGTCCACCTCCGCCCCCGGGAGACGCCGCGGTTCTCCCCGCGCGGGGCCCGTCTCCGTGCGCGCGCTGGTGAACATCGACCTCGGCCCGAGCGCGATCCTCGGCGCGAGCGTCATGGTCTCCGCGATCGGGCTGTACCAGGTGCGCGCGTCCCGGCCGGAGGTGTCGCGCGACCAGGACGTCTTCTTCAGCTCCATCGGCCTCCTCACCGGCGGCATCCTCGTGTTCCAGGGCTGGAGGCTCGACCCGCTCATGCTCTTCGGCCAGCTGCTCACCGCGGGCACGGCCATCTCCTTCGCCTCCGAGGCCGTCGGGTTAAGGCAGGAGATCCTCGACCGCGAGGCTGCGGAGATGATGCGCGGAGACGCGGACGCGCGGGAGAGCGGGAGACGGGGGTACGCGCGCCGCGGCGGATCGCGCCGCGGCGGATCCGGCGGCGGCGGCGGAGGGGGCCCTCCGCGGCCGCTCCCGCCCCCGCGCGCCAGCCGCGCGCCGTACCGCGACCAGGACGTCTCTTCTCGACGCGGCGGCTGGAACGACGCGCCCGACGACTGGGACGCGCGGTCCGGCGCGGATCCTCGTTTGAATGCCCGGGGGACCGCCGGGGGGCGGGACGGACGGCGGCCTCCGGATCCGCGCGACGAGTACGTCTTCGACGCGTCGTACGACGCGTCGTATGGGCAAACAGTCGGGGGACCCCGCGACGTTTCGTACACAAACGCTTCCGGTAGGTTTGAAGGCGACGATTTCAAAGCCGACACGAACGGCGGGTTCATGGACGCGTTCGAGGGCGCGAGGGACGGGGACGTTTCGTCGCCGCGCGACGAAAAGACGAAAAAGCAATCGGACGGTTCGCTCGGCTCCGAGTTCGGCCCGGCGCGGTTCGGCTCCGAGGCGGACGACTGGGAGCTGTGACGAGACAGACACGAACACGCGGCGGGCGGATTCGCGACCGAGCGTCGAGAGACGCGACGACTTGTAACAAAAAAACGGATGTTCTTGAAAAGAAAGAGTTCACACCATCACGACTCTGGTCTGCCGCCCCCCCCCCCGCAGGGTCACCGGCATGGCGTGCGCGCCCCCGAACCCGTCCACGCGCGTCTCCGCCAGAGCGACCACCTCCCGGGCGATGGTCAGCGCGTCCGTGGCGCCCGCGACGCGGCGCAGGAACAGCGGCCGCGCGAGGAACTTCGGTCCCTCGCCGTGGATTAGACCAGGCGCGTCGCCCGCGGTTATCGCGACGGCGCGCGTCTCTGTTAGCGCAAACGTCACGCCTCTGTCGGGCGCGTCGACGCCGTTTTTTTTATCCCACCGGAGCACTCGACCGGTCACGCTTTTGGGCTCGCGCTCGACGTCCACGACGTCTGTCACTAAAACGCCGCGTTCCGACGCTGTCGACACAAACGCCTCGCGGAAAAAAGGGTGGCTCTTCCCGTCGTAGTGCGCCACGAGCCGTTTCGGCGTTCCCGTTGCGTACGCCTCCAGCGCCGCGGTCGCCGCCGCCGCGCCGGCGAGACGCGACGCGTCGGCGTACGACGCGGAGAACGACGCGGAACCTTCGGTTTCGCCATCCTCGTCGTCTTCATCGGACTCTTCCTCGCGTGTGTCGGACTCCGAGAGACGTCTCTCGGAACGCCGCAGCCTCTGCCTCCGCGCGCGCGCGCCGTCGAAGAGCACGGCGGCGTTTTCGTCCACAACCGCCACGACCGCTTCGTCCGCGCGCTCGCCGCCGCGTCGCGCGACGCCGGAAACGCCGGAGACCCCCACGAACACCGTCCCGGAGGGTGTGTCTGACGGTTCCTTCGATTGTCCGTCGAGTCCTAAAAGGAGGTTGGGTTTCGCGGCGGCGAATCCCGGGAACGTAGACGCCTGGCCCCCGCGCGTCGCGCCGAGCTCCAGCGCGAGTTCCCGCGCGGGAGCTCTCGTGTCAAAAAAACACCGGCGCGGCGCGGGGAGCCGCGCGGAGAAACACGCGTCGCGAACGATTTTTTCGAGTCGTTCGTCGCCTCCGGTCTCGACGACGACTCTGTCCGCGCCGTTCGTCGCGCAACGCTTGAGCGTCCGACTCAAGCGGTCCGAACTCACTCCGGTTTCGGTATCGTCGGGACCAGAAAGAGACGCGACGACTTCCGCGCCCCGCACGTCGTCCCTCGTCGCGCGCGTCGCCGCGACGGGCACGGACCAAGCCTCGTGCGCGGCGGCGACGCCGTCGCCTATTCTTTCGCGCAAAGACTCGACGGTTTCGCGAAAGGCTTCTTTTTTTGTCATCGCGGACGAAGCTTCGTCCGGATGTATGTCATCCCTCGTCGTTCCTGTCAAACACGCGATCGGCACGAGCACGAGTTTCGGGGTTTCTGTATCGGCGCGCGGCGCGATCGCCGGACCGCTCGCGACGCTCCCCTTCCCGACCAGTTTCCCGCACGGCCCGCTCGCGACGCGAACCGGGTCCGGGAGCCGGGTCATTTTTTCGGCGATTAAAACGTCTTGGCCGAAGTGACGAACGAAGGGCTGGCCGAGCGCGGTGCGAAAGCGCGTGACGCGTTCCTGGACGTTCCCGGGATATAAGAATTTCCCTCCCGGACGGTCCCGGGAGGACGAGCGCCCGGAGACGAGCGGCGCGTTTGGCGGGTCGTCCGTCGTTTCGGGTTCGGACGACAAAAAATCCGAGCTCTCGTCCTCGGGTAAAAGCCGCCGCGGAGCTAACAGCTCCGCCGGGTACGCCATCGGACCCCCGAACGCGCCGAACGCGTGACGCGTCTTCTGCGCCTTAGCGTCATCCCCGCGGGATCGGGCTCGGGATCCCGTTCCCGGCACGAGCCACACCGCGCGCGCGCTCGGGTCCGCGCCGCGCAGCAGCTCGACCCTCGCCGGGTACCGTTTCCGGTGGTACTCCAGGAGCGATTCGCCGCCGAGCTCGGCGCGCGGGGCGCCCACCGCGCCGGCATCGGGCGCGCCCTCGTCGCCTTCCAGCAGAAGCGTGCCCTCCAGGCTCGGGCCCCCGAGGGCGACCAGTTCCAAGCCGGAGCGCAGAACAAACGAGGGGTCGTCCAGCAGGTCACGCACGGTTCTTTTTGAGCGCGGCGCCAGAGCGCGCGTCGACGCCACCAGTCGCGCGGCGCCGCCGTCGTCGACGTCGATCGCCGTCTCGAAAACAACCGCCGCCGAGGTCGAAGTCGTCGTCGTCGTCGTCTCGACGAACCGCACGCCGTGGTCGCGGGTCCGGGAGACCTCGAACCCGCGCGAAATAAACGCAACCTCCGCGGCGTGCGCGTACAGAGCCTCGCGCAGCACGGCGGCGTACGCGGCGCGATTTTCGGGGTGGGATCGGACGAGCGCCTCGTCCAACGCGCGCGCGGGCTCCTCCACCAGCGCGAACGCGTCGTTCTCCGCCTTCAGAGACGCCTCGACGGCGTCCGTCACCGCACCCCTCGCGCCCAGCCGGAGCGCGACGCCCTCGCCCCAGGACCGCGGCGCGGGCGCGAAGAGCTCGGGCACGGAACCGACGCCGGTGCCTTCCCGGCGCACGTCTCGCGCGAGTCGAATCGCGCGCCACAGCCGGGACCCGAGCTCGCCGTGGCGCTCCGCGCCCGTCCCCGCGAGTCGCAGGGGCGTGACCTGCATCGCGGGCGCGGCGTTCATGTCGTACGCCGTCAGCAGGTGCGTGACCGGCGGGGGGGCGTCCGGGGACGTCGCGGGCGCGTCCGAGGAAAACGCGCGACGGCGAATTGACCACCTTTGGGACGGGGATTCCACCCAGCGACCGCGACCGCCGACGCGCGGGGGGGTCGCGAGCGAGCCGCGGGGGGAAGCGTGACACCCCGCCGCGTGCGCTGCGAGTGCCATGTCAAGCCGGCGCGCGGCGGAGCGCATGCGGCGCGGGGCGGTGTGAGGACACCCTGGAGGACAATTTTTGTTGTTGCATGAGGCGACGAGGCGACCAGTCAGTCGGACCGGACCCACTCGGAAACGCGAAGAGGACTCGCGTCGCGTTCTCTGTAGGTGTCATTAATTTTACACTCGCGCAGGTCTCGCGGGTTATCTCGCGCCCGCTCGAAACGTTAATGGCTAACACGGCTCGTGGCCGTGGAGGCGTCGCGGCCCGTCCGCGTCGCGCCCGCCGGTGCTGAATCACCGCCGGCGCGGACGCGGCGAGTGCCCGCCTCAAAAAATCGCGGCGAAGAGAAACGACGCATTCGTTCGTCATCCTCTTCGTCGGCTCGTCGTTCGGTTCGTCTCGCGTCACTCGCGCTCGCGCGTCGAAACTGGAGACTCAAAACCCGTCACCCTCGGGCAATCCGTCCTTGAGGAACATGTCCAGCACGGCGTCGTCCCCGAGATCGCCCCCGAGCGACCCGAGGGCCTTGCCCGAGATGTCCCCGCCGTCCAACCCGCCCCCGGGGGGCATGAGCACGCCACCGCTCACCGGGTAGGCGTATCCGGCGCCTCCGCGCGCGCCGTTCTGGTCGCCCGGCCCGGTACTGTACCCGCCGTTCCCCATGGACACGGGCGCCATCAGCACGCCCCCGGGGTGCATGTTCCCGTTGCTGTGCACGTGGTGCACCCCTCCGGGCACCATCCCGCCGGGCATCATGCCGCCCGGCATCATCCCCATCGACCCGACGCCCATCACGCCGTACCCGCCGCGCCCATCCTTGCCCTCCTTCCCGCCGCCCCCGTTGTCGCTCATGCCCCCGTTCGGGCCGCTGTGCACGCCCGGGATGGCGATCATGCCGTTGGGGCCGGGCGTCATCTGGTACATCACCGCGCCCGGCGCCATCATCTGCGGGTGGTGCATGCCGCCGCCCATGCCGTCCATGCCGACGCCCATCACCACGCCGCCGTTGGGCCCCGAGTGCATGGCGGGCGATCCCACTCTGGTTCCCCCCGGCCCGCCCGGCCCGCCGACGACCATGCCGGAGTGGTCCATCGCCAGGCCGGTCATGAACCCCGGCGACCCGCCCCCCCCCGGCCCGCCGGCGCCGTTGTTCACGCCCTGCAGGCGCTTCAAGTACAGGCGGTACTTCTGCAGGTGGCTGGCGACGTTTTCCCGCGTCAAGCCCTGCACGCCCATCAGGTCCAGGATGCGCTTCGGCACCGCCTTGTCGATTCCGAGCGTGTTCACCGCGGTGACGAACTGCTGGTGCAGCTCCGCGGACCACACCACGCGGGGTTTCTTTAAATTGGAAGAATCCTCGTGGCCCTCCTCATTTTTCCCCTCCCCGTCGCCGCGCGCGTTCGCGTCGCCGCCGTTACCGTCGTCGTCTCGCGCCAACCCCGATTTCCGCGAGCGCTTCTTCGCGGGCTCATCCCCGGTGCCGTTCGACCGACCGGGGCTGCCGGCGCTGGTGCCTTTCGTGCCTTTTCGCGCTACATTCCCCGAGCTCGTCTTCGCGTTTCGCGCGCCCCTCGAGCCCTCGAGCGACCCCTCCGACGCGGCGTCGGCTTCGCCTGACCCCGCGGACGCGCCGTCGGCGCCGCCTTCTCCTCCGCGCTTCTTGCGCACGACGTGCTGCCAGATGTTTCTTAACTCTTCGATGCGCACGGGCTTGAGCAGGTAGTCGACGGCGCCGTGGATGATCCCGCGCAGCACGACGTCCGTCGCGCAGTTGGCGCTCATCATCATCACCGGCACGTCGAGCTCGAGCGCGATGTGCTCTAACAGCTTGAAACCGTCCATGTCGGGCATGTGCACGTCCGAGAGCACGATGTCGAAATCGTGTCTACGCTCGCGCAGGGTTTTCAGCGCGTCCGCGCCGCGCGTGAAGGTGGTCACTGGAGTTTGTTAAAGGGAGGGAGGGAGGGACGTGTGAGGGAAGCGCGTCAGCAAGATGGCGACGGAGTCTGAAAAAAACCATCTCGTCGTTCCCAACATGTTGAAGACAAAAAAATTTTGTTGGAAACAAAAAATGCACACCGGAAGTCCACAGGGCGCCAAGTGGACCGACGGTAGGTTGACGACGAGGGGAAGCTGGGATGTCGCGGGTTCCGCGGTCGCGGAACGGCGGTCGGCGGTCGCTGCGACCGCGCGCGTGCGCGCTGGGCGGTCGGAACCGGCGCTTCGACCGTGTCGCCGCGCGTTCCGCGCTTCCCCGCGCCTCGCCCGGGCCCCGCGCTCGTTCGCCGCGCCTCCTTCCGACGGGTCCCGCGTCCGATTTCCCTCGCAAGATAAGAAAGAGCGCCGTGTGAAAGAAAAAGATTTTGCCGCACCTTCGTATTGACACCGCTTCAGCATCTTCTCGACGATGCGGAGGCACAGCGGGTCATCGTCGACGACGAGAACCCTGAGGCCGGCGGGGAAGCGGGGGTTTGCGATGTCGGACGACATCTCGCGCGTCTCGCCCGGTCCGCGCGGCAAACCCTAGCGGAGCGCGGAAAAGCACTTAGGCCTTTTTCACGAGCGACTCGACTCGAGAAGATCCGCGGAACGCCGCGAGGCCGGATTGTTGCCGCCGGACGGAACGCGCGCCTGGTCGGTCGAGACGCGCACCTCCCTCGAGATGCGTGCGGAAACGCGAACGACCCACGAGATGATGCGCGTGGCGTGGTCCGCGTGCGTCCGCGAAGTGGCGTCGACGCGCGCGGCGGGGGAAAACGCACGCGCGCGAGCTTTCCCGGGAAGCGCTCGCCGCTCGGTTGCCGTTCCCATTTTTGCCCTACGCCTCAGGACGGCCTACCCTAGGCGACAAATTGGATAGAATCCCAATCCTAAATCCGTTTTTTTTTTAGACTGCGAGCCATACGGGAGAATTCAGAAGATCGCTGGTATCGGAACCCAGATATTTCGATTATATTGGTCGGCTTTGAACATGTAACCAACCGACCACCTCGCGCTCTGGCCCTCGCGCGGTAGTGTCCGTTCGGCGCCCGCGCTGGCCGGTTCCACGACGGACGGCTCTTGCCGTAAATCGAGCATCTCGCGGACGCCACACCCGCGCGCGCCCGCTCGCCGCGAGACGCACGCGCTCGAACCGCCCGAGTTCGCCGCTCGTCGCGCGCCACGGCACGTCCACGGCTCCGCGCGCGTCTTTCGCCGCGCCGCGCGCCCGGGATACGCGAGGAGACGCGTTGGACGCCTCGAATTGCGCAAAACCTGCCCTGAACTTAGGTGGAATCCCGCCGGACCGAGGCGTTCGCGCGTCGCGCACACACGAGAGCGACGCGTGAAGAGGCGTCACCGCGACGAGCGCGATGGTCGCCGCGAATGAACCTCCCTCTCCGAGCGTGGTCGACCGCGCGCCCGGCCTGTGGGTGTACGAGCACCTCCTCGCGCTCGGCATCGAAGGCGAGGCGCTGGAATTCGCCGCACCCCTGCTCGGATCCGACGCGGGATCCGGTTTCGCCGCCGAAGCCGCCGTAGCGCGCTCGGCGCGTCTGCGCGCCAGGATCGCGCTGCACAGCGTCACGGACGCGCTGGACAAAGAACCGGACACGCTCGAGATCGACGCGTCGCACTGCGCGGCGCTGCGCGTGTTTCGAACGTGTTTGACGGAGCACGCGGGGGTCGACGCTGACGCGCTCGAAAACGATTGCGCTTTCGACCGCCTCTTCGCCGCCGTCGTCGTGCGCTCGAACGACTGGAACGCGTACAAGAAGGCGCTCGACGCTTTGTTTCCCCCCGACACGCGCGCGTTGTCGGAGAAGGGCAAGAGCCCGGTCGCGAGTCCGGAAAAAGACCAGCGCAACACCGGCGGGCTCCGGCCCGAGCTCCTCGCGACGTTCAGCCGGTGCCGCTCCGGGGCGGACGAGAACCATCTCAAAGCGCAGCGCCGGAAGCACGGCATGAGCCTGGATGAGATGCGGCAGGTGGCGGCGAACGCGTGCGCCGTGGGCGCGTCGAAGTACCTGGGAAAAGACTCCCTGCGCGTCATCGCGCGGGATCTCGCAAAGGGAACGTACGCCGCGTCGCGCGGGCCCCTGCCGCCGCCGGCGAGGGGCGGAGCCGGGTTCACCAAGAAAGCGAAAGCGAAAGCGAAAGCGAACGCGGCTCGCGAGCCTTCCTCCCCCGACTCACGTGCCCGTGTCTCGCCGTCGCCGCGCAAGAAGCCGATTCTGACGCCGAAGAGGAAGCGACTCGAGAAGGCCCCGACTCGCGCGGACGCTCGCGAGACGACGCCTTCCGGGGACGCGAACGTTGCGCCGCGATCGCGCGAGGACGCGGCGTTCGACGACGCGCCGAACGGGCGCGACACGCACGACCCGTACGATTTCCGCAACGAGGACAACGCGGCGACGCGCGCGTTCGCCGCGCTGGGCGCCGCCGCCGCGGCGATGGAGGCGGAGGACGAGTACTACAACGGCGGCGGCGGCGGCGGCGGCGACGACGACGACGACGCCGACGCCGACGGCGTCCGTGACGCCACCCCCATGCAGAAGGTGATGAAGTCGCTCGGGTGGCGTCGCGGCGGCGGTGGCGTCGGCTCCGACCGCGGCGCCGAGAGCGACGAGGAGGAGGAGGCGGTCGCGCCGACGCAGGCCGCGCCGGACGAAGGCGAAGAGGAGGGCGGCGGCGGCGGCCTGTTCAGCCGCGTCGGCGGGTGGATCGGGCTCGGGCGGAGCGGCGGCGCCAAGCGCAAGCGGCCGGAGGAGGAGGAGGACAACGACGAAGAGGACGAGGGTATCGCGACCACGGCGTCCATGCGCAAGCGCGCCGATGATCAGGCGCGCGAGCGTCGGACGCGCGCGTCTCGTCGACGCGCGTCCGCCCCCGCGTCGTCGCCGAGGGCTTCGTCTCCGGCGGGGTCTCCCGGCCGAACCAAAATCGACGGCGCGCGTCGTAAGCGTCGCAAGGGTCCGCTGGGCAACTCCAACCGGCACAGCAAGCGCGCGGCTTTGGAGGCGAACGTTCCCTCTCTCCCGCGCAAGAAGCGCGTGATGTGGACGCCCGAGGAGACGGCGGCGCTCGAGGCGGGCGTGCGCGCGATGGAGAAGGAGGGTCGGTTCGACATGGGCGCGACGGACTTGCGCGACGGGACGGTGAACGACAAGTGGCGCCGCATCTACGACATGCACAAGGAGACGTTCGACGTGAACGGGCGGACGACTATGGATTTGAAGGACAAGTGGCGCAACGTCGTCAACGCGAGGGCAAAATTGGCCGGCGGCGCCGACGCCGACGCCGCCGGCGCGTCGCCGTCGAGCTGGCGTCGCGCGATGATCAACTTGGGATTGGTCAAGGCGCCGCCCGTCGTAACCGGCGACCCGTCGAAATCCCCGATCGGCAGCGCCGCTCGTTCCGCCGCGCCGCGCGAGCCCGGCGTGTCCAACCGGCACAGCGCTCTGCGCAAGAAGCTGGGTTTCTCGGACGGCACGCGCAAGCGCGCGCAGCCGTGGCTGGACGAGGAGGTTGACGCTCTGAGAGCCGGCGTGGAGAAGGAGGGCGAGGGCAAGTGGGCGACCATTCTGAAGGCGAACCCGGAGGTGTTCCTGGATCGCTCCGCCGTGGACCTCAAGGACAAGTGGCGCAACCTGAAGGGGCGATCCACGCGCACCGCGCGCAAGCGCGTCAACGGCCTGGACGCGCCGCTCTCGGGAAGAGCGCTGGCCCTCGCGGCGGAGGCGGCCGCCGCCGCCGCCGCCGCCGCCGAGACCGCTCCGTCGACGGACGACGATGAGGACGTCGTGGACGAGGGCGACGCGCCCCCGCGCAACGAGGAGGACGACAGCGACAGCGAGCCGTGAGACAGACAACCAGAAGGGGGTTTTCTTTTCTTGGGGATTTCTTCGCGACGACGACGTTTTGATTCTCGATCACGACACGACTCCGCGTGCGCTTCCTAACGCGCTCACGAATATCTCTTTCTTCGTTTCGTTTCAACTCGGTCACCTCGCGGCGTCAGTCGACGCCGTCGCCTCTCCCCTTGCCCGCGGCGGGCGGCGCCATGGCGCAGTAGTCCAGCCCCGGGATGAACGAGCAACTCGAGAGCCAGTTTTGGGAGTCCTCGGCGCGCTCGGCACGCGGCCGCGCGTTCCCCCCGTTCGGATCCCGCGGTCCGGGCGCGGGCGTCGGTCCCCCCCGCGACATGAAATCGTCGCCGTCGATGGAGTCGTAGTCGTCGTCGACGACGGGCGGCAGACGATCGTCGGCGTCGCCGCCGCGGCGCCTGTCCCTCTCCTTGCGACGCCTCGCGCGCGCCTCGTCCCGGTCCGGGTCGGTGCGTCCCGTGCGCGGCGCCCGCCCGTCCCTTTCCGAGCGACGCGACTCGCTCCGCCGAGACCCGTCGCGCCGCGCGTGCCTCCCCACGGGCTCGCGCGCCGACTTCGCGGTCGCGTCATCCCCGTCCCCGTCCCCATCCACGACCGAGTACGCCAGCGAGCGGCTTCGCGTCGCGCTTTGTTTCTCCGGCGCCGCGGCTGGAGTACTCCCGTACGACGTCTCTTTCTTGTACGCGGCCATCATCGTGGGCCGCATGGACTTGAGCCCGGTCAACATCTCCACCGCCTCCTCGTGCGTCAGCACGTCGCCGTCCCAGTCTGGCAAAAACAACCCGTACACCTTTTCGGCTTCGTAAAACGCCTTCTTTGGTAAGCGCCCCGTGAGCATCTGGTACACCCTTATTTTCTGCGTCATCATCGAGCGGAACACGCTGAGCATGTGCGCGATCTGCACCACCTCCACCATATCCGTGTTCTCGTCCGTCACCGACGTGGTCTCCGCGGTGAACTTGTCTAAGATGATGCTCACGAACAGGTTCCCCAACACGCAGTTGGCGAAGATGTAGTAGGAGAAGAAGTAGAACGGCGCGGAGTAGCGGTAAGTACACTCGCGGCCCCAGTCCTCGGCGTCGCCCTCGCATTGCCAGTACGTCGCGCGGAAGATGCTCTCCCAGTTGCCGGTGAACACCACGAACAGCGTGAACATGGCGTTGGGCCATTGTTTGAAGTTCGTGTACTTGTTTAAGCCGTCGGGGAACCCGAACGGCGCGTCGATCGTCCCGTACAGCGTCACGCCCAAACACGCGTACATGAACATGAGCAGAAACAGCAACACGCCGATGTTGCTCACGCCCGGTAACGCGCTGATTATGGTGTACATCAGAATTCTCAACTCCTTCATGCCTTTCACGATCTTGAACAAACGCATGATCCGAAACGTTCGTAACACCGCGATCCAGGGCGCGTCCCCGGGAACGGCGAGCTCGATGACGCCGGCGATGACGATGGCGACGTCGAAGCGGTTCCAGGGGTCCTCTAAGTACACCGTGGGGGTCATCGCGGTCATTAAAATCACCACCTCGGCGCAGTACAAAACCTGGAAGCAAATGCCGCTGATGTAATCCGTCTCGTCTAACCAACCAGGCTGGTCCGCGTGTAAACACGTCAACACGAACCCGTTTAACATGATGACACCCATCATGACTCGTCCGAACCACGGATTACTGGCGATCTTCACGCAAACGCGCGTGAAGTCATCCTTTACCTCGCGGTCGACCCAGTGTCTTCGCCGCGCGTTTTGTTGTTTAGTTAACAGAAGCGCCTGCGTCATGGCGGCGGTTTGCGCGACGTCGTTCATGGCGAGCACGCCCTCCGCTTCGGACGCCTTCGTGTACTGGTCCACCAACGTGCTGACGAACATGTTCGCCCAGAAGAAGCACGAGAGCATCGTGACGATGACGTAGAACAGCGAGTTCCACAGGTTATGGTCGTACACCAGATTCTTCCCGACGTCCACCGAGTCGATGCCGGTGTACATCGTGTCCTGCCAGTTATCCGCCGTGCTCGTGATGAACACCACCACCAGCGCTTGGCCGATGTTATCGAAGTTGTACTCCGTGTTCGCCCACGTGCCGTTGTAAAACTCGCACTCAGACTTGGTCACGATCGTGGGCATCGCGCACTCGGTGAGCGTCACGGGCGACGTAGCGCTGGCAAACGGTTCGCCGAACTCCGCCGCCGCCGCCTCGTTCTCGCACGCGGTCAACGTGCGGTCGCCGTACTCGCCAAACGCCGCGGAACACGTTGTTTCGTCCGCGTACTCTCCGAACGCCTCGACGACCCCCGGGGGGAACTGGCAACTCCACAGCTTCCCTCCGAAGAACTGCATGCCGAACAGTCCGAGAATCATCGCCAGGAACATGCCCAGCACCATGATCCACTTGATCGCGGGCAGCGCGTTCATCGTGCAGTCCACGACCATGCGCAGCGCGGGCAGCCGGCGCACGGCGCGCAGCGGGCGAAGGATTCGGAGCAAACGCAGCGACCGGAGCGCCGTCAGCGTGCCGGCGTCCACTCCTGAGAGCTCTAAAATCAGAGAGAGCCACGCGGTGAAGACGATGATGAAGTCGAGCTGGTTCGCGGTGGCGCGGAAGTACCCGCCCAAACCGAGCGCCGCCCACTGGATGCACATCTCGATCGTGAACACGACGGTGAACGTGACGTCGATGCCGAAGAAAGCCTCCTCCGCCTTGCTGCCCTCCGCGGGGTAGGTGGGCGACTCCATCGCCAGCATGATGCTGCTCCACAGGATCGCGAACAGGATGAAGTTGGTGAAGTACGCGTTCTCCGTGATCGTGATCCAGCCCGTGCCGCGGTAGCCCCACTCGAGCTCGTCCCAGGGGATATCCAGCGGAACGTGCGACTTGTTCGTCGAAGAACTCACCGCGCTCGAAGACCGCTGGAGTTCCTTCTCCTTACGCGCGTCGGAGCCCCGAGCGCTCTTCTCGAAACGCGCCGCGTCGAATCCCTCGTCGCTCTCGAGATCCGAGAGGTTATCGGGGTACTCCGGGGACGCCGGCGTCGAGAAGTCCGTCTTTTTCGCGGAACGTTTCCCGTCGCGCGATTTAGGCTCGTCGTCGCTCAGCAAGTCCTGCGCGGTGAAGTTCGCGCGAAGGTCGCCGCCGACCGAGAGCGCGGCGAAAGGCGTCTTTCGCGCCTCCATCGCCGGCGTGGTGTGCATGCCCAGCTTGAACTTGCGCTTGAAGTGCTTCTTGAGCGACAGGCGGTCCTTCGCGGCGCGCTCCTGCTCCGCGGTCATGAGCACCGGCGGCGGCATGGAACCGTCCGGCCCGCGCACGGGGCGCTCGTAGCCGATGTCGTACAGCCACTGCCGCACGATGGCCACCTCGTGCACCTTGCGCTGCTCGCGGAGCTCGCGAAGCATCGACAGGCGCGACTTGCTCTTCGCCCGCTCTTCCGGGGTGAGGTCGCCGGACTCGATCGCCGCGGCGAGCTTCTTCTCCGCGTGCCTCTCACGCTCCAGGCTGCGCATGCTCAGGAACGACACGCCTGACTTGCCGGACTTGCCGGACTTGCCCCCTCGCGCCTTGGAGAAGACGGCGTCGGCGTCCGCCGCGCCGTCGTCGTCGTATCCGTCGCTCTTTTGCCTCACCAGCGACGCCTCGCGCCGGAGCGCGTCCTGCGCCTCCTCCATGTCGATGAGCTCCTTGTTCGTCTTCTCGCCCTTCGTGGAGCCTCGCTCGTCTCCCTCCTCGTCCTCGTCCTCGTCCACCGAGTAGGTGTCGATGAGCAGCGCTAACAGCAGCGAGAGGATGATCTGCGAGATGATCATCCAGGAGATCATGAAAAGCGCGGACGAATTCCCGGACGCCTCCATGGTCCAGTGCATCACGTCGAAGCCGTCCTCGCCCGACGCCGTGACGAACAGCGTTAACATCGCGCGCATGAACGAGTTGAAGCTTAAGCGGCCGGCGTCTTCGTCCAGCTCGAACACGCACGCGCCGCCGTAGAGGCGCGTGCCGAGTAAGGCGTAGATGAGCATGAAGATGAGCCAGACTAACAGAAAACCGCCCATGCTGGTCAAAGACGTCACCATCGCGTTCATCACCGCCATCGCCTCCGGCGCCGCTTTCAACACGCGCACCGCGCGCATGACGCGCAACACGCGAAGCGCCTTCATGAACCCGAGCTCGACGCCCTCACCTAGCAACGGCGAGATCATATCCACCACGCTGGATATGACGATGATGCCGTCCAGTCTGTTCCAACCGACGGACCAGTACCCCGCGATGCCGTACCCGAGGTGCTTCACGAGGAACTCGAGACAAAACACGCCGTTGAAGATCCACTCCATGACGTAGTTAGCAAAGGCAAACTCGTCCGTCTCCGGGTAGTGCCTCGTCATCATCACGATCGTGTTGCAGACGATCATCAGCATGATCCCGTTGTTGAACGCGTCCGTCTCCGCCACTTCGTACAGCGCGGGGATGTGCAGCCGGAACGCGACGCGGATCGGCTTCATGGACTCGCTCTCCCAGAAATCAGTCAACGGGGTCCACTCGCGCGACTCGTTATCGCGGCGAGGAGGCGCGCGAGGAGACGCGTCGGGGTCTCCCCGCGCGGACTTTTCCACGACGGCGCCCACCGCGAGCGACCGCAAATCGCCGCCTTTGTTACCGCCGTTCGCCTCCTGGAGCTCGAACGCCTCCGCGCGTCGCCGCTCGCGCTCCTTCTCCAGCTGCTCGATGAGCTCCTGCTCGGCGCTGCACGTCTGCAGGCTGGTGACGATCACCGCCGAGAGGAGCTGCATGACGAAAAACGCCCCGCACACGACGACCAACGCGTACCACAGCAACACCGGCCACCCTAAGCCGTCCATCAGCAGGTAGCAAACCTCGTTCCAGCCGTCCACGGTGAGGCCCTGGAAGGTGATCAGCGCCGACCACAGGATGTTGTCGAATCGGATCTTGCCGTTGGCGACGTGCGCGTGTCGCCCGTAGTAACAGCAAGTATACTCCGCCGGGCAGTTCTGGTACGACACGCCGCACACCGTGGGGTCGCCCGTCGCGGCGTCCAGATGGATCGGGAACGTCGTGGGGTCCTCTGTGAGGATCGCGTCGTCGGGACACGTCGCCTTCGAGGCGTCGCCGCCCGCAGCCGCCACCAGGTCATCCGTCAGTAACACGCACCGCGACCGCAGCCCGCCCTTGAAGAGCACCGTCCCGGAGCACGCCGCGAGCACGATGAACCACATCAGGAACACGAAGACGTTCCAGATGTACACCCAGCTCGTGAACAGCGTGTTGACGAACAGCGCGCCGCTCTTGAACTTGGACAACGTGCGCAGCGGTCGTATGCCGCGCATCGCGCGCACGCCGCCGAGACCCTTCACGCCTCCGCTGATAAAATCCAAACACACAAACGACACCCACACGATGGTGCCGTCCATGATGTTCCAGCCGTCTTTCAAGTACGCCTTTTGGCCGAACAGCAACCCGCTGGCGATGATCTTCAAGAACATCTCTAACATGAACAGGAACGTGAAGAAGATGTCGAACCCGTCGCGAACCTTCTTATGTCTGTTCGGCGCGAGCGGCTCGTACAAAAACGCCATCAACAAGCAATTGACGATGATGCTCATTAAGATGAAGTTGTTCCATCGCGGGTGCTCGCTGATGAACACGCACGCCTTGCGCACGGGGCCGTCCCGGTGGAACACGAACAACGAACGCGGGTCGTCGTCCAGGTTCCTGGAGGCGTGCGAGAGGCGAACGGGCGCGAGGGGGGGGAAATCGACGCGTCAGTCGTTTTCGCAATCCGTGCGGTGCCGGAAAAAAAAAAAACGCGCGGCGAGCGCTCGCCGCGCGGTTC
>ENA-OUOG01003159-OUOG01003159.1-marine-metagenome-genome-assembly--contig:-NODE-3159-length-15866-cov-5.712395_pt1 | contig 15866 bp, 9 predicted proteins | sample MGYA00248635_ERZ508505 | MGnify/ENA primary metagenome ERZ508505 (study PRJEB26176, sample SAMN06267871) | marine metagenome | isolation source: Saanich Inlet, British Columbia, Canada | place: Pacific...
CGCGAATGCTGCGTGATGCGGGCGCGAGACTCGGAGCCGGCACGGTCATCTAGCAAATACGAAGAGAACTCTACACTTGACGAGTTTATCGCGGTGAACGCCACTGGCAAAAACGTCGTTTTCGGCAGCCGTTAAAAAAAATACCCCTCCTCATTCATGAGAGGCGAATCGATCACCCCTCCTCCCCGAACTCCTTCGTGAACCGCTCGTGCACTTCCAAGTCGGCTTTCGCGACCGTGGGCCTCGCCTTCAGGAGCACTTTCCGAAAGTCGTTCGCGGTGATGTTCGGCGGCATGACCGAAGCGGCGTACCCCAGATCCGCCAACTGCTCTAGCGACGACGCCCACGCGGCGGGATCGCCGGGCGAGCACGGCACGTACTTCTGCGCCGGCTTACCGTCTTTGTCCCTCTCGTTCGGATCCGAACTCGGCACCGTTTTAAAGTGCGTCGCCTCCTGCACCTTACGAACCGGTTCGTATAAAACATCCTTCACCACGTGGTCGATGTCCGACCCGGAGAAACCTTCGCTCTGCGCGCCGAGCGATTGGAAATCGCCCTCTGTTAATTCATGAGGCGTGTCTCCGACGTGCACCTTGAACATGTGCGCTCTTGCCGCCGCGTCCGGCAACGGAATGTAGATGCGCTTATCGAAGCGCCGCCTCACCGCCTGGTCCAGCTGGTACGGCGTGTTGGTCGCCGCGAGGACGAGCACCCTTCCTCCATCCGATCCGACGCCTTGCATCTGCACCAAGATTTCCGTCTTGATCCGGCGACTCGCCTCGCTCTCCCCCCCCTCGCCGCGCGCGCCGCACAGCGCGTCGATCTCGTCGATGAAGATGATGGAGGGGCTTTGGTCACGTGCCATTTGGAACAACTGGTTGACCAGTTTTTCGCTCTCGCCCATCCACTTGCTCACCAGATCCGAAGACGAGATGGAGAAAAACGTGGAATCCGCTTCGGTGGCGACGGCTTTGGCTAAGAAGCTTTTACCCGTTCCAGGCGGACCGTACAGTAAGAAACCACTCCAGGCTTTCCTTTTCCCGGTGAAGAACTGGGGAAACTTCACCGGCAAAATGACCGCTTCTTTTAAAGCATCCTTCGCCGCGTCCAAGCCCGCGACGTCGGACCACGAGACGTTCGGCTTCTCCGTCACGATAGCGCCGCCGAGCGCGCCTTGCATCTTCTTGGTCTCGTCGTCGTCCGCGCCTCCTTTGTTGTTTCCGCCTTTCGGCTTCGCTCTTAGTGCGCTGTCGGGGCTCTGCGCCGGGTTGGCTTTGTTCGTCGCCTGTTCGCCGTCGATCAACCTCTTGAGCTCCTCCGCGCGCTCGAGGTACTCGGTGAACTTGGTCTTGATCGTCTGCTGCATCATCGGGTTCTTCTCGTACTTGAGGTAGATGGTGAAGTGGTCCAGCGCGGACATGTACAGCTTGAACGCGGACGCGTAGTCCGCGGCTTTGTCCTTCTCCACGGCATCGCGCACCAGCGCGATGGCCTTCTCGCGGATCGCGAGCCCGCCGCCGAGGTCGCCCATCGAGCTCGCTCTCTCCGCCAAACGGCCCTTCGCGAAAACACCCGCGCGTTAGAAGAAAGAGGCGCCTCGGACGTCGTTCCCCCTGGAAGTTTGAAGCGACCGCTTCAGACGCGACGCGTCCGAGACGTTCGCGTCGCGCGCGCGGGCCCGCGCGAAAGTCGGGCGCGTTCGGAGCCTCGGACGAGAGCGCGGAGGGACGGGTTCCCTTCCCCCAGCGCGTCGACGCGGACGAGGTGTCCGGCCGAGTGGGGGGAACGCGGATCTGGTCGTGTCGATGTCACCGCGGGAGAAATAATACGCCAGCTCGACGCCCTTTTGTCAGTTCCAGAGCGCTCCCGCGAAAACGACCCGGTGCCGTAAAATGTGATTGCGCGGGGCGGCACACTTCGGGGCGCGCGCGCGGGGTCACGCCCCCGGTGGTCGGATGGTGAACTACGACAAGTGGGACAAGCTCGAGATCAGCGATGACGAGGAGGACACCGCGAGCCGACGCGCGACCGTGACGCGCCTGGACGCGCCCTCGCGCGTCACCTTCGGCGGCGGTCTCGGGAAGAACGTCATCGAGGTTTCGTCGGCGGGCCGAGGCGCCGCGAACGAGACGGCGGACGTCGTGACCCCGGGCGCGGCCGCGGCCGCGGCGACGAAGGGGGCGCCGCCTGGTCCGAGCTCGTCTTCCCACGGCACAGACTACGCCCGCTTCGACGCCATCGCGCGCGACCTGAGCGACGACGACGACGACGAGAAGCGCGAGTACTACGAAGACGAGGCGTGGGAGGCTGTGCACGGAAACAAAACGCGCGGCGCCTCCGCCGCCGAGACTAAAAGCCCACACGCGCGTGAAAAACGCGCGTCGCCACCCGTCTCCTCCACCGCCTTGGTTCGCGACGCGCGAACCAAGGCGTTCTCCTCGAACGGCGGCGTCGAGTTTAGCGCGCCGGGGGCGGACGCGAGCGTCGGCGGAGGCTCCGTTTCAAAAACGTCGTCGGAGACGGCGAACGCCGCCGACTTCGATGCGATTAAAACGATGTGGTCGCAGACCGAGGAGGAGGTGACTTTGAGCGTCGTGGTGCCCCCGGGCACGCGCGCGTCGGACGTCGCCGTGCGGTGCGCCTCCGACCGAGTCGAGGTTGCGTTGAAGAATCGAGAGACGGGAAATTATCTTCGTTTCCTGTCGGACGAGTGGACGCACCCGATCGATCCCGAACCAAACGACGACGACGACGACGACGAAAAAAACGACGCGCGCGTTTTCGGGGATTGGGAAGTTTGTGACTGGGACCCCATAGGCGGATTCCGCGTCGTGCGCGTGACGGCGCGGAAGAAACGTTTCGGGGGAAGCCTGAAACACTGGTGGCGCTGCGGGACGAAAAACGGAACGCCCATCGACGTCAAAGACATCGCGTCGCGGTCCAAAGCCGCGGCGGAAACCGCGGAACGCACGCGGCGCGTCTGGGAGGAAGCCACGGAGGCGTTCAAGAAGAAGGTTCGGGAGAGGGAACGGATAACGATTGACGCTTCTTGAGTGTGCATGATGGAGAGATGTGTGGGTAAGAGTAACTGGTTCGGTTGGTCGTCGTCGATCATGGAAAACATCTTATTTTGCGCGTATAGGTATACCACACATCACTCCGACGCGCTACACGATCATCATCACTCTCGCCCGAGCTCGGCTTTGAGTCCGTCGAACGGGAACGTCTTGTCCGCGAACGGCTGCGTCGCGGGCTTATCCACCCACTTCGCGAAGTTGTACACGCCCGCCATGACAACGAGCGCGCCGCCCAGCATGAGGCCGGCTTCGTTCCGCCCGACGATTTTCGCGGGAACCTCATCCAACGCCGGCTCGGGATACGCGTCGCCGCAATCCCACTTGAGCTCGCTCTCCTCCACCATCTGTTTTTTTTTTTAAAGTAATTCGTGTCGAAAGGGAAGTCGCGTCGCGAGGCGAGTCGAAAGGTGTCGTGGAAAAGAAAAGTGGAAAGGGAGAGAAGACGCGGTCAGCCGACGTGCGCGTGCGCGTCTTAAGAGGCTCGCTTTTTTCGCGTCGTGAGCGAAGATCGTCTCGCCGCCGTCGAAAACGTTTTCCGCGCCGGCCGAGAAAAAAACAAAACACCAAGAAGCCTTTTTTTTGCGTCACGCGGGTTGCGGTTTAGGGATGATGTCTTCGATGGCGCATCGCCGCTCGACCTCCGTACGTACCGGACCGGTTGGGGGCTCGTGCGCGGGGACGGGCGAGCCCATGCCCGCGCGTCCCGCCGTGGTGACGCTGAAGCCGCGCGCGGCGTTGGCCTGCGTTCGTGTTGGGGTGGGTCGAGGGGTGAGTCGCGCGTCCACCGAAACGCGGTCGTATGAGCAAACAGGCTGGGCGCGGCTTCGGGAACGAACGCGACGGTGGCGACGGCACCGGGGACCGCGCGACCCACGAGGACGCACCTGTGCCAAAGGTGCGGTCGCGACCTGTTTCAGCACGCCGGCGGCGCGTGCGCCGCGAAGCACGAGAGCCATCGCGCGCGAGTGTGTTCGTCCGTGCGCGGGCGCGGACTCGACTGAGCGGCGATGAGGAGCTGTGATGATGATGATGTGAGGAACGGCAGAAACGATCAGTCTCGATGAACGCCGGTACGCCGCGGACGGAGGCTTCAGATTTCGTGAAAAAAGTTTTTTCGACGACGCGCGTCAGACTACGCCGGTTTCGCGACGTACGGCGACGCGCGCTTTTCGGCGTCTTTTCGGCGTCATACGCTCAGTACGTAATACGCAAAGTGTATTCGTGTATATATGTATGTATAGGCCCAATATAAACTCTCACGCGTTCATCGCCTTCTTCGCCGCCTCCCGCGCTCGCTCCGCGCCCTCTTTAATAGACGCGGAAACCGGAAACTCGGATCCGTCGCTCGATTTCGCCCCCGCTAAATAAGGTTCAAACGCCGGGCGGCCGACTAACCCTAAATCCTTCATCAACTGTTCATCCTCGCTTTGTTCGTTGTTAGGCGTCGTTAACAACGTATCACCCGTGAACACGCTGTTCGCGCCTGCTAAGAAGCACATAGCTTGGTCCGACTGGCTCATGTTCACGCGACCCGCGCTGAGCCGAACCACGGTTTTGGGCATCACGATTCTTGCCACCGCGATCGCGCGTACCATCTCCAACCCGCTCGGAGTCTTAAAATCCTCCAGCGGCGTGCCTTTCACCGGCACCAGCGCGTTTATCGGGACGGATTCAGGGTGTTCCGGTAAGTTCGCCAGGACACGCAGTAAACTGGCGCGGTCCCGTTCGTCTTCACCCAAACCTAAGATGCCGCCGCAACACACGGAGATCCCAGCGTCGCGAACCGCCGCTATCGTGTTCAGTCGGTCCTCGTAGTTCCTGCTGGATGTGACCTTAGGGTAAAACTCGGGGCTCGTGTCGAGGTTGTGGTTGTACGCCGTCAAACCAGCCTCGCGTAATTGCTTCGCTTGTTCGTGGTTGAGCATTCCGAGCGTCGCGCAAACCTCCATGCCCATGTCGCGCACCTCTTGCGTCATCTTCAACACGCGATCGAACTGGCCCTTCCCGACTTGGCTCGGTCCCCTCCACGCCGTTCCCATGCAGAACCTCGTGCTTCCCGCGGCTTTCGCCCTTTTCGCCGCTTCCAACACGTCGTCGATCTGCATCAGCTTCTCCGCCTTGAGCTCCGTGGTTTCCTTCCACGAAGAGCTCTGTGCGCAGTAGTTGCACGTCTCGGGGCACCCGCCGGTTTTGATGGACAACAACGTGCACTGCTGCACCTGCCTCGGATCGTGGAAGCGCCGATGGACGCTCGCGGCGTCGAACACCAGGTCCAGCAGCGGGCGCTCGTACAGCAGCTCCACCTCCGCGGTGGTCCAGTCGTGGCGCACCGCGCCGAGCTCGAACGGGATCGAGCCCGGGGGGGGGCTGGGGTCGGCCGAAGTGCCGTGCGCCCGCGCGCCGCGCGGGGCGCCGGCGGCGGCGAGGGCGGGTCTGACGAGGCCCGCGACGAGCGCCGGGCGCGAGGCGTCGGCTGCCGCGACGGCGCCGAGGCGGCGCGCGGCGGAGCGAAGCATCTTCCTCGGTGGTTCCTCGGTCCGCGGGGAGGGGGGCACGCGGGTGGGGCGACGGCGGACGCGTCCGCGCCAGTGGCGCCCGCACGCGCCGATCGACCTCCCTTGACCCATTCATTATCCACGAAAAGCGCTTTCCGCGGGATCGGGGTCGATCGACCCACCTGAACTTCTCGGTCTGTCGAGGGTTTAATTTTGCGATCACCTCCCAAGAGGATTTCGCATCTCCACTCAACGCCTCCGATGGCGCGTCGAGCTCGTCGATACTCGCCACCGCGATTGTTACCCGCGCGTGACGAGAGTCGCCGCCTCGCGCGGCGCGCCCCCGGGAGCCCGGCGCGTTCCCCGGGAGAAGCCCTAATCCACGTTTGTGCTCGACCTTTGAGAGCCTTCTAGACCATGTCCGCGGACGAGACCGCGGACCTGGACGCGCTGCAGCTCGTGTGTCCCATCACCGCGGAGCTCTTCCAGGATCCCGTGTTGTTGGTCGAGGATGGGTACACGTACGAGCGGTCCGCGGTCACGGCGTGGCTCGAAAAGCACGACACCTCCCCCATGTCCGGCGCGGCGCTCGCCACGAAGACGCTCGCGCCCAACATACGAGCCAGGCAGCAGGCGGACGCCGCGCGGGGGGGCAAGCCGCCCCCCGACGCGAAGAGGCACAGCGAGGTCACCAGGCTTGGCCCCGCAAAGGACGTCGCTCGCGCCGCGACCGCCGCGCGAGCCACGGGAAACGTCGCTCAGCGAGACGCTCGTGTCGGTCGTCGTCCACAGTTTACGCCTTCAGAGCCCCCGCCTTTGCCTTCCGCGCCTCCGCCCCCTCCAAACGCGCCTGGTCCCGCGCCGGGTCGGATTCCGCTGACGCCGCCGCGTGCACCTCCTCGCTTTGTGCCGGACTCAAATTCCGAGTTGATGCGTTGGGTGCGATCGTACGGCGTGCCCAACGGCGGGCCTCGCGCAGCTCAGAGAGCCGTGTACGATTGGTTCGACGGCCAGGAAAACTGGTACAGATGGCCGTTACACCGAGCCGCGATGCGAGGCGAGGTACGCCGCGTCGCCGAACTCACCGTCATCTCGAATCGATTCGACGCGAACCAAAAGATGACGGACTGGTTTGACAGTGAGCCCCTAGGGTGGGCGGCGAGTTTCGGCCAGCTCGACGCTGTGCGTGTTTTGATCGAGTGCGGCGCCGATCCGCTCCGGCCGCCCAACGCCGCCGGGAACACGCCTTTGAAAGACGCGCAAAGAGAGGGACACGCGCACGTCGTTCGATTCTTAAAAGAATACGCGTACAGAAAAGCGCGGCCTACTTTGCGACGCGACGAAAACGTAAACGCCGGCGTTTTATTCCGCGGGAGCCCCGACACGCTCGGCGACCCTTTTGAGAGTAACTTCGGGTTCGTGCTGTGTCCCGTGTTCGGCCACCCGGACTTCGACAAAGGCGCGTACCACGCGCCGGTAGGGTGCTGCTGCGTCACCCAAAACAAAGCCACGGTGGGCGTTTCGGATTCCGAAGCGTGCTTCGAGAGCGTCGGTCAAATTTTCGCGTTACCGCTGATCGTTCCGCTATACGTCGCGACGTGCTTCTACAAACCGTGCGGCGGCGTGTGCTGGTGGGGCGACGTGCCGTGCACCGAGCAAAGAGTCACGCTCCAGTACGCGCGGAATTACCCGTGCTGCTTGACGAGAGGCGCCGCGGTGGACCGGCGGAGACAAGTGGGAAATACCGACACCGGCGGACCCGCGCGCGACGCGGAGCGCGAGACGGCCGCCGTCACCGTCGCCGCCCCCCCCCGCGCGCGCATGCTTCGCGCCGCGCCGCGGGGGGACCACGGAGAGGTGCATTCCAACCCCGAGACGAGAAACCCCGCGCTGCCCCGCATCTAGCGAGCTCGTTCCAGCGAGTGACTCTTTATTGAACTTTCGAAAACTAGTAGACTAACTACTCATATCAGCGTCGTATCCGAAACGTCATTCACGCGCGTGTCGCCTCTCTTCATCAAACGCCTCGCCTGGTCCACGCCGCGGCGGGCGCCGCCAGCGTCGACGCCGCGGTTTCGTCGTCGACGTCGTCGCCCCAATCGGCGACGACGGCGACGCCGACGGCTCTCTTTTCAATCTCGTCGATTCGCGGAACGCCGGCTCGAGCGCCGACGCGCGTGCACCCCAGCGTGCCCGCGACCGAGGCCCTCTTAAGGCAGTCGGGCAGCGAACGACGCGACGCGAGCGACGCGCAGAACGCGCCCACGAAAGCGTCCCCGGCGCCCGTGGTGTCCACGACGCGCTCGTCGCCGACCAAAGCCAAAGCGGAGACGCGAAGGACGTCGACGCGCGTCGAAATCGTCTTTCTCTTCTTTTGCGAAATCGGCCCCGACGAAGACGCGTCTGATTTTTCTCCCACTCTCGCGAGAGACGGTCTCGTCGGCAGGCACGCCGCCGCGCCCTCGGCGCCGAGCGTGACGATCACGGCGACACCCGTGGTCGACGCGATCGCCGCCGACTGCGCGACGGCGGCGTTTTGCGACGTTTTGAAGAAATGCCCCGATAAATCTTTCGCGACTTCGTTCGTCTCTGATAAACTCGCGAAGACGTCCGCCGCTTCGTGTTCGTTGACGACGAGGAAATCCAGCTTTTTTATCGTCTCTTCAGGCACGGGCGCGGACGGCGCGACGTTCAAAACCGAGAACGCACCGATTAAACGCGCGATCTCCACCGCCTTACGCACCTCCTCCATCGGAATCTCCATCTGCTGTAACAAAACGTCGCGCGGAAATAAAGAGTGGTCTTTCGGTTTTTTGTCCAAGAAGTCGAGTTGCGCCGTCGTCACGGCGTTGTTCGCGCCCGACCCGACGGCGATCTGGTTCTCGCCGTTTTGATCAACGATCACGGCGGCGCACGCGGTGGGGAGCGTTGCGTGTGTGACTAAGCCGGAGACGCCGACGTTCGCGTCTAAAAACGCGGCGCGTAACGAATCGCCGAACGCGTCGTTCCCCACGGCGCCGACGAAGTGGACGGAGGTTTTTTTTTCACACGCCATGGCACACGCGTGCGCTTGGTTGGCGCCCTTGCCGCCCGGCAACAGCTCGTACGTCGGCGCGAGCACGGTGACCCCGGGCCTCGGCAAACGATCGGGCTGCATGAGCAGGTCCACGCACGCCGACCCGAACACCACAACCTTCCCTTCGTGTCTTGGACGTCCGTCCGTCATCTTCTTCCAATGTTTTTAGCTGCTGACGCGGACGGATGCGATCCCGAGATGCGCTCCGTCTCTCCTGGCGGTCTCGACCGAGCGTCGCGTGCGTCGGATCGAGAGAGAGACAAAAGCGCGTTTCGAGTCTGAGGCTCGGGAGAGCGGGGGGCGCGGAAGAGAGACGCGTCGGAGGAACGGAAGCCTTCGCGCGTCGGAGCCGGCGCGGGGTCGAAACGACGAACCGCGAACGACGTCGTGGCTCTTCTGCTCGAGCACACGGAATCGAGTCCTTCCGGAAACTCCACTGGAAAAAGCCGGAAACCATCGCCTCGCCCGTCACTCGAGAGGTGCGCGCCCCCGCGCGGAGGAAGGCGCGCTGTCGCCGAGGCAGCACTTCGAGCCGCGCTCGGAGACTCGCGACGGGATGAAGCCCTCGAAGACCGCGACGAAAAGACGGCCGTCGAAGGCGGAGGAGGCGGAGCCGAAGCCTTCGGCGAAGAAGCGCCGCCGACTCGAGGGAGCGGCGGCGGAGGTTGACGAGCGATTCCAGATGCGACCCGAGGACGAGGACCGGGAGACGACCGTCGACCCACCGGAGACGTCCGCGTCGAAGAAGAAGAAGAAGAAGAAGGCCGAGCCGAAGGGCTCGGCCGACGCGAACGGCTCGCCCGCCCCTTCTTCGAAGCGGAAGAAGAAGCGTCTCTCGACGGAGGATCTGGAAGAGGCGAACGAGGATGTCACGTTTTCTGACTTGGACGCCGACGACGATGACGACGACGACGACGACGACGACGACGACGCGAGACTGCGGCGACAGAAAGCCAAGCGCGAGGTTCTCGCCGAGCGCGCGAAGCGGAAACAAGCCAAGCGCGGCGTGGTGTACTTGGGCGCGATCCCTCCGCGCATGAAACCGCAAAAGCTGCGGCAGTTGCTTTCCCCCTTCGGGAAGCTCGACCGCGTTTATTTAACTCCCGAGGACCCGGGGACGCGCTTACGGCGGAAAAAGTTTGGCGGGAACACCGGTAAGAACTTCACCGAGGGCTGGGTGGAGTTTTTAGATAAAAAAAAAGCGCGTTCTTGCGCGGAGATGTTAAACGGGACGCAGATCGGCGGCAAGCGACGTTCGGCGCACTACTCCGACCTGTGGATGCTGAAGTACCTTCCCAAGTTTAAGTGGGACAACTTGTTGGAGGAGATCGAGTACCAGAAAGCGATTCGCGAACAAAAGATGCAGCTCGAGCTCGCGGTGGCGAAGAAGGAACGCGACTTTTACCTCGCCAAGGTGGAGCAGAGCAAGCAGATCGACGCGATGGTGCGACGAAGGGTGGCGGAGGGTCAAAGCGGCGACGAATTGAATGTCGAATTAAATGACCGCGAAGAGACGAAGGAGGAGTACGATGCGCGAATCGCGAAAGAGCGGCGCGAACGAAAAGCCGATCGCGAGATGCTTCTGCGGAAGTTCAAGCAGCGACAAGCGGTCGGGGACGTGAACGTGGACGACGGGCGGGGGATGATGGCGCCCGACGTGCTGCGCGACCTGTTCGCGGCGAGCGCGGAGGGACCCAAGAAGCGCGCCGGGTAGAGACTACTACCTTATACTACCTACTCGGTACTACATCTATCAAAATCTATCGTAGTCCACAAAGGTAGTCTACTAAAAATAAATCTGGAACACGTGCACGTGGTAGCCCTCGTCCTCGGCGCTCGGTATCTTGGCGAGCGTCTCCCAGCGACACCCTCGCGCCTCGAACGCGGCGACGACGTCGGCGACGGGCACGAACGCGCCGAGAGACTTCTTCGTAGAAACTCCTTCGTCTCCCTCAGACGTCTCTTTGAAAGACCTGTCTCTGAAAGATAAAACGCACGCCTTCGCCGAGCCGTTCGGCCTCAACAGTTTAACGACGACGTCACAAAACGGGTCCACCAGTTCCCGGAGCCACAGACACTCGGCGGCGATGATCAAGTCGCAGTTCACACGCGGGTCATCCACAGGCACAGCGCGCCGAGCCCAAAAGGCCAACATGTCGTCTTTTACCACACATCTTCCAGTTTCGTTTCCTTCCCTCCTTCTTTCCTCCTCCTCCGCTAAAAGCCGTTTCTTCGCCGACTCGCTCCGCGCTCGCCTCTCGATCAACTGCGCGTCGATGTCGCGCGTCCAGTCCAGCGGCTGCGCGGAGGCGGTGCCGAAGGAAACGCCGTTTGTTTCGGAGCCGTCGTTTTGTTTTTCGCCGCCGACGATCGGGACGCCACCGAGCCACGCGCGGTCGTTCGCGTTCGTCGACTCTGGGACTCGACTCTCTTCCGAACGACTCTCGTCAAAAATATAAGCTCTGTTTTCGTCGATGTTCCGCAGCAGCACGTCGTCCACCACCGCGGGCAGGTCGGTGAGCATGACGTGCGCGCCCGCGGACGCGGCGGCGAGGCCGCACAGACCGACACCCGCCCCGAGCTCCACCACGCGCGCGTTTTTCAGGTCGAACGGGAACGTGCGTTTACGTTCGGTTTTTACGTTCGCGTTCGCGTCTGCTGGTTCGCGTGTTTTCTTTCGCGAAGGGTCTCCTTCATCGGACACGCACGACTCTGCCCGTCCGTCACCGTGACCGGTTATCGAACCGGTCGTCGTGCTCCCCGGCACGCGCTGTTTCTGAACAGCATCGCCCCCGTCGCGGAAGGAGGAGGCCTCGATCAGCCTGGTGAGCACCTCCGCGCCTTCCCAGACGCGGCAGAAGCCCGTGGTGGCGGCGACGGAGTAGTCCTCGTCGAAAAAGTGCGGGTCCACGAAAGACTCGTCCGCGTCATCGTCGTCGCCGCCCTCTTCGCCGCTTCCCGACGCCTTCGCGTCGTCGTGCCCGCCACCGCTCACGTCCCGCCGCGTGATGCGCAGCTGAACGCCGCGGAACGCGAACACGTCCGTCGCCAGGCGCTCGGACATCGAGAGTGTGAGGGAAGCGGAGGCGGCGCTACACTTTTCGCTTTTTGACGTCAGCGCGCTCCCCGAGTCACTAACGCCAAACGGGCTGCGCAAATTCGCCGTCAACTTTCCTGTGCCATCGCCTCACTTCTCGCCGCGCCGTGTGTCACTGCGACCGCCCCACCGGTCGACATGGCGTCCTCCGATGAGACCCCGACGACGTACCTGAAGGACTACGCGCCGTTCCCGTACGACGTGGAGAAGGTGCGCGCTCAGTCGGCACGCGAAACGCTCAGATCTCGACCGCGCGGTTCGATTCAGATCCGGATCCTTTCCCACGGCGCGGATCTGACGCGGATCTGACGCGACGTCCCCACGTCTTCCCGATGATACCCCACGCCAAAACCTCACGCCAGGTCACGCTCGATTTCGCGCTCGAGGAGGACTTCGCGACGGTCACCGCGACGTGTTTATACGCGCCCAAGGAGGGCAAAGGCGGCTCGCCGCTGGTCCTGGACGGACGCGAATCCTTCGTCGAACTGCTGTCCGTATCGATCGACGGGAAAGTTCTTTCCGCCGAAGACTACGCACTTACACCGAACGCGGAGGACACTAAGATGACGATCGGCTCGAAGAGCCTGGGCGCTTCGAGTGGTACGACGCCGTTCACGGTCACGGTCACGACCAGGTTCAAGCCCCAGAACAACCTGGAGCTCTCCGGTTTGTACAAGTCGAGCGGGACGTTTTGCACGCAGTGCGAGGCGGAGGGCTTCCGGCTCATCACCTACTTCCCCGACCGACCGGACGTGATGTCGACGTACGAAGTAAGAATGACCGCGGATGAAGAGACGTACCCGGTGCTGTTATCGAACGGCAATTTGAAGGAGCAGTTTTCCTTCGAAGCGGAGGATGAATCGACCGACGGCGAAAAAAAAACGAAGAGACGGAAACACACCGCGACGTGGATCGATCCGCACCGGAAGCCGTGTTACCTGTTCGCGCTCGTCGCCGGCGACTTGTCCGTGGTGGAAGATTCGTTTCGAACGATGTCCGGCCGCGACGTCACACTTAGAATCTACGCCGAGAAGAAGAACATCGACCGGTGCGATTTCGCGATGCGCTCTTTGCGCAAGGCGATGCGTTGGGACGAGACTCGGTTCGGTTTAGAGTACGACCTCGATTTGTTTAACATCGTCGCCGTGGACGACTTCAACATGGGCGCCATGGAGAACAAGAGCCTGAACATTTTTAACAGCCGCTTGGTGTTGGCGACGCCGGACAGCGCCACCGACGCCGCGTTCGGCCGCATCGAGGGCGTCATCGGGCACGAGTACTTCCACAACTGGACCGGCAACCGCGTGACGTGCCGCGATTGGTTTCAGTTGAGCCTGAAAGAAGGCCTCACCGTGTTCCGCGATCAGGAGTTCAGCGCGGACGTCTCGAGCCGAGCGGTGAAACGCATCGCCGACGTGCGGTTCCTTAGAGACGCGCAGTTCGCCGAGGACCAAAGCCCCATGTCGCATCCCATACGTCCCGCGAGCTACATGAAGATCGACAACTTCTACACCCTGACGGTGTACGAGAAGGGCGCCGAGGTGATTCGCGTGTACCACACTTTACTCGGCGAGACGGGGTTTCGAAAAGGGATGGATCTGTATTTCGCGAGGCACGACGGCTGCGCCGTGACGTGCGACGACTTCTTCGCGGCGATGCGCGACGCCAACGAGGACGTGGACATCGAGGCGTTGCACAACTGGTACCACCAGGCGGGCACGCCTTCAGTGCGGTGCGAGCGCCGATTCGACGCCGCTTCGAAGACTTTTTTTCTCACCTTGGAGCAGGTTCTGCCCAAGACCCCCGACGAGCACGGGTCCGACGCGAAAGTCGCGCAGCTCATCCCGGTGACTGTCGGTCTGCTGGACGCCGCGACCGGGTCGGATATCGATATCCGCGCGCCGGACAGAGGGGGCCGCGTCGAGATCGCCGTCGTCGACGGCTCCGAGAGCGGGAAGGTGGGACGGGGAAGCCGCGTGGCGTTTAAAGAGTCGTCGAACGGATCTTCCGGAGGGAACGATCCATCGACGAGCGTCGTCCTCGTGCTCAGCGCCATGAAGGCGACGTTCGCGTTTAAAACGGTCGGGGCTCCTGACGGAGGCTCCGTCGACCCGTTCGCGAACGGCGAACCCCTGCCTTCGCTCCTGCGGAACTTCTCCGCGCCGGTCGCGATGACCGTCGTCCCGGCGTTCGACACGAAGGAGAGCGTCTTTTTCTTCGCGCACGACTCCGACCCGTTCAACCGGTGGGAGGCGGCGCAGACCATGGCTCGCGGGATCATCTGCCGCGCGTATAAAACCGCGGCGGCTTCGATTTCTGAAACGAACACCGACGCCGACTACGACGGCGCACAGTGCGATTTCGCATCCATCATCGTCTCCGACGAGGCGTGGCCGGCGTTCGCGGGCGCGTGCGCGAGCATCGTCGACGACGCCGCGAACGACAAAGTCGACCGCGCGTGGGCGGAGGAGGCGCTGAGCTTCCCCGGGGTCTCCGCGCTTCTCCGCGAAGTCGCCCCCGCGAACCCGGTTTTAGTCCACCGCACTCGAAGCGCGTTCGTCAAAGCTTTCGCGAAGCACTGCGTCGTTCCCTTGAAAAACGCGCTCGAGACGTGCGAGAAAGAATCGCACGCCGCAAAAGACGCCGGCGAAACGTACGACATCGACGAAAAGCAAACCGCTCGCCGGTCGTTGCGCGCGTATTGTCTCGCCGCGTTGGCGTCGCTGGATGTGGAGTCCGCCAAGGCGGTCGATTTCGACGCCGCAGGTGTTTTGCGCGACGCGTACGACGGCGCACAGAACATGACCGAGACGGTCTCGGTCTTGAACGCGCTGGCGAAAGTCGACGCGTTAAACGACGACGACGCAAACGGCGTCCTTCGCGCGACGTTTAAGCGTTTTCTGGAGACGTGGAAAGACGACGCGAACGTCTCGTGCACGTACCTCTCGAGCGTCGCTCAGCTGAGCGCGTACGTCTCTGATGTTGTCGCCGACGACGCTAAAGGAAACGAATCCGCAAATATCAATCCCGCGCTCGCCAACGTTTCCGCGGTGTGCGAGAACTCGAACGACGCATTTTCAAACGTGTACGACGCGAAGGTGCCGAACAAGTTTTACGCGCTCATCGGGGGTTTCGCGAGGGGAAACGTTTGCGGGTTCCACGCGCTGGACGGGCGCGGATACGATTTCGTGGTCGACAAACTTCTCGAGATGGACAAAATCAACGCCATCGCCGCGTCCAGGCTCGCCAAGCCCTTCACGGAGTGGCGCCTGTACGACCCGAGGCGCGCCGCGATGATGCGTTTATGCCTGGAGAAGATCCTCGCCGCGAAACCTTCGCCCAACATGTTCGAGATTTGCACCAAGAGCCTCGCGGCGGAGTGAGGCGCGAACGTAGTTAGCGCGCTTGTCATCATACGCTTGTCATCATAACGAACCACGACAGCATGCATAAAAAGGCGTTCACGGAAGAGGCGAGAGCGACGAACGACCGGGTGCGCGTATCAGCGTGAGCTCTACCTTCTACTTACTACGTGGACGCGTCGCGGAGACGCGAGGCTGGTCTAACGCGCCTCGCATTGCGCGCATCTCGATTTTCTTTTGCCGTGGGGGCAGCCGACGCAGTCCACGCAGTAGTATTTCAGCTTGCCGTGCGGGCACGGGTTGCAGGCCGCGCAGAGGCGTTTCAGCTTGCCATGCGGGCACGGGTTGCAGTCCTTGCAGTTGCCCTTCACCTTCCCGTGCGGGCAGGGGTTGCAGTCCGCGCAGCTGCTTTTCACCTTGCCATGCGGGCAGGGGTTGCAGTCCGCGCAGCTGTCTTTCCGCTTGCCATGCGGGCAGGGGTTGCAGTCCGCGCAGCTGCGTTTCCGCTTCCCATGCGGACAGGGGTTGCAGTTCGCGCAGTCGTACTTCACCTTGCCATGCGGGCAGCCGTTGCAGTCCGCGCAGTTGCCCTTCAGCTTGCCATGCGGGCACGGGTTGCAGTCCGCGCAGCTGCTTTTCACCTTGCCATGCGGGCAGGGGTTGCAGTCCGCGCAGTTGCCCTTCACCTTGCCATGCGGGCAGGGGTTGCAGTCCGTGCAGTCGCACTTCAGCTTGCCATGCGGGCAGGGGTTGCAGTCC
>ENA-OUOG01003166-OUOG01003166.1-marine-metagenome-genome-assembly--contig:-NODE-3166-length-15857-cov-17.829531_pt1 | contig 15857 bp, 11 predicted proteins | sample MGYA00248635_ERZ508505 | MGnify/ENA primary metagenome ERZ508505 (study PRJEB26176, sample SAMN06267871) | marine metagenome | isolation source: Saanich Inlet, British Columbia, Canada | place: Pacific...
ACCATTGTGAGCGCGGGGTTTGACGCAAAATCTGTCCAAGCGGCATAGGTGATGCCTGCCGTCCAGAGGATGGCCACGCCGAGAGAGAAGGGCCGCCAGCGCTTGGTGCGCACGGGATGGATGAATTTCAGTGGCACAAACATCGCTGCCGCCAAAAGCACCACCAGACCAAGCGTGACCCACCAAGGCGGAACGATCACCAAAAGCGGCAAAACCAGCATGTTCCAGCATCCGGGAAAACCCCTGAAGCTGTAATCTGCCGTCTTCATCCGCGTGTCTGCGTAGTAAATTGCACTCGCAAAAGGGATCAGCAAAACCGCGACCCAGCCGCTCCATCCTGGCAAAAGCCCCGAGGCGTAAAGCGCATAGGCGGGAATCATCACATAGGTCAGGAAATCGACCATGAGATCGAGGATCACACCATCAATCTCGGGGGCATGTTCGCTGACCTCGTAATGCCGCGCCAATGGCCCGTCGATCCCGTCGACCACAAAGGCAACTGCCAGCCAAAGCGCCATACCCGCCCAGTTGTGCTGCATCGCTTCAAGAAGGGCCAGCATTGCAAGCGATGCGCCCACGGCGGTCAACATATGGATCAGGAAGGCTTTATGGCGTTGGGTCATTTGATGCCTCATGCCTCCTTGTGGGATGGAGTGCAACAGTTCTGTGACATTGCCCGCTCATGCTTTTGGATGCGCGGCGTTATACACCTCCAGCAAACGCGCGGTATCCACTGCCGTATAGGCCTGCGTGGTCGACAATGACGCATGGCCCAATAATTCCTGAATAGCACGCAAATCGCCGCCCGCATTGAGCAGATGGGTCGCGAAGCTGTGGCGCATGGCATGGGGGGTGGCGCTTGCGGGAAGGCCCAGTTGCAAACGCGCCTGTTCAACCATTTTTGCCACTTGGCGCGGGTTCAGCGGCCCGCCGCGGATGCCGCGAAACAGGGGCTCGCTTGGATTGGAGCGATAGGGGCAGAGGGCGACATAGCGGGCCACGGCGTCACGTGCGGCAGGCAGCACGGGCACCTCGCGGTCTTTCCCGCCCTTGCCTGTGATGCGTAGAGCATCCCCCATGGGCAGGTTTGCCCCCGTGAGCCCGAGCGCCTCGGAACGGCGCAGGCCGCAGCCATAAAGAAGGGTCACAATTGCAGTGTCGCGGGCTTGCACCCAATCACGCGCATCTTGCTGGCCCACAACCTCCAGCACATCCTTTGCGGCGCTTTCGCTCAAAGGGCGGGGCAGGGGGCGTTGGTATTTCGGGGCGCGGACCGAAAGGACGGGCGTAGGATCAAAGCGCTCATGATCCGACCACCAGCGATAAAAGCTTTTCACCGCCGATAATTTGCGCGCCAGAGACCGCGCGCCCACACCGCGCCCGCGCTCCTCGGCCATCCATGCGCGCATCTGGCGAACCCCGAGCCTCTGCAACGGCCCAATCCCAAGGCTGTCACCTGCATAAACGGATTGAAAGCTGAGAAATCCCAGCAAGTCGCGGGTATAGGCGTCAATCGTGGCCTCTGATGCCCCATCGATGGATTGCACATGTGCAAGCCATCGTTGAAGCAGGTCGCGGGCTGCAGGGGAAAGGGCGAGGCTCATCGCCTCAGTCCAGATATTTCCACATCGCGCGTTCGAACACGCCCGTGAAAAAGGCCAAGAGATCGGTGCCTTGGTTGGGGCGGAACTGGTGCGGATCTTCCGCACCCATCACCAACATACCAGGCAAGCGGCCCTTGCCCAGATCAAGCCGGAGCAGCGCCTCGGAGCCGATCCAGCTTGCTGCATCGCCGAAGATTTCCTCGGAACTGTCACCGACCTGCCTCAGCGTGACTATGCGCTGTGGTACGTCGCGCCCTGCCGAGAGATAAAGATCGATGAAGCCAGCGGGCACGACTGTCAGAACGTCTTCGAGCTTCTGCACAGTTGCGGCAGAGCTTTCGGTGACATCCTTGCTTTCCAGAACAAGCCTGATGCGATCCACGCGCAAAATCTCGGCAATCTCGTTGCCAAGTGCTTTGAGGAAGGTCTCGAAATTGGGTTGCTCAAGAATCTTGAGAAGCGCGCGATGCACTTGGTTGGTGCCTGCAAGGTTCTCATAAGCCGCCGCAATCACCGAGCGGTGCGTATCCTCAAGCCGGTCGAGCCGGTTCTCAAGGCGCTCCATCGCGATGCCGCGCATATCCACGATATTGCCGCCCATCTGGCGGTCATTTGCCGAGATCAGCGCCCGCATCAGGTCGCGATCCTCAAGCACCAGTTCAGGGTCTGCCAAGACGCGTTCGCGCCAATCTTCCAACAATTCTGCTCGTTCAGTCACCGGTATGCCTCAAGTGTTTTTTATGATTTGGCGCGACCATACACGATCTCTTCAGGATTTTCTGCCCTGTTTTTTGCTTCGTCTCTCATGAAGGTGTCCTAACCCTTATCGCAAGGGGTTTGATCGGCCACCACTTTGATCACAGCAAGCAATCCCGCTTGGTATCGCGCGTATCTCAGAATTCCTTGGTCACATCCTTGATGTCATGGCTGGATTTCATGATGATAGAGCGGGTCGTGGCCTTAGCATCGACCAGAGCAGACTCATTGAACGCGCGGATCGCATCGACATCGGCGGTGTCTATAAAGAATTTAATGGCTGTGCTGGCTTTTAAGGCATAGTCGATGTGTGTTGCCGCCCAGTAGCGCAATGCCCTGCCAGCGGGAAAGCATGACCCAAGACTATTTCACACAAGGCGAATTGGTTGGCGTGCTGACGGCCGAGCCGCTTGATCGGGTGCTTGACTACAAAGCGCCCGAGGGCGGGTGTTGGCTTGGTGCCTTCGTCGAGGTGCCGCTTGGTCCGCGCAAGGTCTTGGGCGTTGTTTGGGGGGCAGGCAAGGGGGATTGGGATATTTCCAAGGTGCGGCAGGTGCGCCGCGTGTTGGATGTGGCCCCGATGCGCAGCGAATTGCGCGCGTTTCTCGAAAAAGCGGGGGCCTATACGCTGACCCCGATCTCGGCGATGCTGCGTTTGGCAACCCGCGCGCCTGGCCTGTCCGATCCGCCTTCGATGCGCAAAATCTACCGTCTTGGAGCCACAACACCCGACCGTATGACCGACGCGCGCACCCGTGTTCTTGCGGTGCTTGAGGAATATGGCGGGCTTGGCTTCACTCTGAAAGAACTGGCCGAAATGGCGGGTGTGACCTCAAGCGTGGTGAAGGGGCTTGCCGCTCAAGGCGCGGTCGAGGAAGTCGATACCCCGCGCGATACGCCCTATTTGCCGCTTGATCCCGACCTGCCAAGCAAGGCCTTGACGACAGACCAAGCGCTGGCTGCGAAAATCCTGCGCGAGGCGATCACATCGCGCAGCTACGGCACCACCTTGCTGAAAGGGGTAACGGGGTCGGGCAAAACCGAAGTGTATCTTGAAGCGGTTGCTGCGTGCCTCAAGGCAGGACGACAGGCTTTGGTGCTTTTGCCCGAAATTGCCCTGACCAGTGAATTCCTCACCCGCGTTGAAGCGCGTTTTGGCGCAAAGCCCGCCGAATGGCATTCGGGCGTGACCATGACCGAGCGTCGGCGCTGCTGGAAAATGGTTGGGATTGGTGAGGCGCAATTGGTGGTGGGGGCCCGCTCGGCACTGTTTTTGCCTTTCCGCGATCTTGGTTTGATCGTGGTCGATGAGGAACATGACACCTCCTACAAGCAGGAGGACGGTGTTCTTTATAATGCCCGCGACATGGCCGTGCTGCGTGCCTCGCTCAATTCGGCGCAAGTCGTTCTGGCCTCGGCCACCCCATCGCTTGAAAGCTGGTCCAACGCGCAAGCGGGCAAATATGCCCGCCTTGATCTTCAGGCCCGCTTTGGCGCGGCCGAGCTGCCTGCGATGCATGCCGTTGATATGCGGGCCGAGGATTTGCCCTCAGGGTCATGGATTTCCCCAAGCCTGCAAATGGCCGTGAAGCGGCGTTTGGCGGCGGGCGAGCAATCGCTGTTGTTCCTGAACCGCCGCGGCTATGCCCCCGTCACCCTATGCCGTGCTTGCGGCGAACAGGTGGGCTGTGACCATTGCGATGCCCGCATGGTTGAACACCGTTTTCAAAAGCGGTTGATGTGCCATCAATGCGGTGAAACCAAACCCGTGCCGCAGGTCTGCCCGTCCTGCAAGGTTGAAGGGAAAATGGCAGTGGTAGGGCCCGGGGTTGAGCGGGTGGCTGAGGAGGCCGCCATGCTGTTCCCCGATGCAAAACAGGCTATCCTCTCTTCCGATCTTTTCGGCTCGGCGCGCGCGTTGAAATCGCAGATCGAGGAAATTGCCGCAGGCGAGACCGATATCATCATCGGCACGCAGCTTGTGGCCAAAGGGCATAATTTCCCGCGTCTGACCTTGGTGGGCGTGATTGATGCTGATCTTGGTTTGCAAGGCTCGGATTTGCGCGCGGCTGAACGGACCTTCCAATTGATGCGCCAAGTTGCGGGGCGCGCGGGGCGTGCCGAAAAAACGGGGGAGGCTTTGTTGCAAACCTTCCAGCCAGAACACCCCGTGATCCGCGCCACGCTTGCAGGCGATGATGAAGGGTTCTGGCAGGCCGAAGCAGAGGAACGGCAGGCAACGGGCATGCCTCCTTATGGCAAGTTGGCAGGCATAATCATCTCCTCGTCTGATGCCGCGCAGGCCTTTGATCTGGGCGCGCATCTGGCGCGAAATGACCAGCCCTTGCGCGATGTGGGGGCCATTGTCTACGGCCCCGCGCCCGCCCCCATTGCCCGCGTGCGTGGCCGTCACCGTGTCAGGTTGCTGGTCAAGGCACCCAAAGGTATTGCCCTGCAAGCCGCCATTGCCCGTTGGACGGGTCATCTCAAGCTGCCCAACACTTTGCGCCTCTCGGTCGATATCGATCCGCAAAGCTTCTACTGATTGCGGTTCCCTTGCGCGGCCTGCCTCGCTAAAACCCTCGAAACATTTGATGGAATCCGCCCCATGTCCGCGCCAATGCAGCCCAAACCCGGCATTCTGGAGATCGCCCTCTACCAAGGGGGGCAAAGCCAGATCGACGGCCGAGACGATGTGCTCAAGCTCAGCTCGAACGAAAACCCGTTCGGCCCGAGCCCCAAAGCCGTGGCCGCGATCAAGGCCGCAGCCGAGGAGATGCATCGCTACCCCTCCACCGATCATGCCGAGTTGCGCGACGCGATTGCCCAAATCCACGGCGTTGATCCTGCCCGCGTGATCTGCGGTGTCGGCTCGGATGAGGTGCTGCAATTCCTGTGTCACGCCTATGCAGGGCAGGGCGACGAGGTGCTTTATACCGAGCATGGTTTCTCGATGTATCGCATCTGTGCGCTGATGGTGGGGGCAACCCCTGTCGAGGTTCCCGAGGTCGAACGCCGCGTCGATATCGACCACCTGATCGCGGGCCTGACCGATCGCACACGGCTTGTGTTTATCGCCAATCCCGCCAATCCCACAGGCACCATGCTTGGCACGGATGACCTTGCGCGTCTGGCCGATGCCTTGCCCGAGCGGTGCCTTTTGGTGATCGATTCCGCCTATGCCGAATTTGCCGAAGGCTATGATGGCGGCAAGGCCTTGGTCGAAGCGCGTGCGAATGTTGTCATGACACGCACCTTTTCCAAGCTCTATGGTTTGGGCGGTTTGCGGGTTGGTTGGGGCTATGCGGACCAATCCATCATCGATGTGCTGGGGCGTATCCGCCAACCTTTCAATCTGTCGACCTTGGCATTGGCGGGGGCGCAAGCGGCAGCGCTTGATACCGAATTCGCGCAGAACTGTGTGCGGATCAATGCCGAGGAACGCGCAAGGCTGACCGGAAGCTTGCGCCAGATCGGCATTCCTTGCGATGAAAGCTTTGCCAATTTTGTTCTGGCGCGCTTCAAGGATGAGGCCGAGGCCGATGCGGCGGATGTCTATCTCAAATCCCGCGGTATTATCGTGCGCCATCCCAAAAGCTATAAGCTGCCGCAATGCCTGCGCATCACCGTGGGCCAACCTGATGACAATACCCGCGTGCTGGATGCACTTGCGGGTTTCAAGGGGGCGCAATGAGCCAGATTTATGACCGAGTGGCGCTCATCGGCCTTGGCCTTATTGCAGGCTCTTTGTCGCTTGCGATCAAGCGCGCGGGGCTGGCGGGGGAAGTGGTCGGCTATGCCCGTTCCGCAGGCAGCCGCCAGATCGCGCGCGATATCCAGCTTTGCGACCGGATCGAGGATGATCTCACCTCAGCCGTGAAAGATGCCGATCTGGTGGTGCTGTGTGTGCCCGTGGGCGTGATGGCGCAGGTCGCTGAACAGATCGCGCCGCATCTCAAGGCAGGGGCCACGCTCAGTGATGTGGGGTCGGTCAAACGGGATGTGATCAGCGCGGTTGGCCCGCATGTGCCTGAAAATGTGCAGTTCATCCCCGCCCACCCTTTGGCGGGAACCGAGCATTCTGGCCCCAATTCGGGTTTTGCCGAATTGTTCGACAACCGCTATGTCCTCATCACACCCGAGGCTGAGGCAGACCCCCAAGCAGTCGCCAATTTGCGCCTGCTTTGGGAAAAATGCGGCGCCAATGTCGAGGAAATGGATGCCGATCACCATGATCTGGTGCTGGCCGTCACCTCCCACACGCCGCATCTGATCGCTTATACGATGGTGGGTGTCGCAGATGATCTGCGCCGCGTGACAGATAGCGAAGTGATCAAATATTCCGCCGCAGGTTTCCGCGATTTCACGCGGATAGCGGCCTCTGACCCGACTATGTGGCGCGATGTTTTCCTGTCGAACAAAGAGGCCACGCTGGAAATCCTTGGCCGTTTTACCGAGGAGCTCTTCGCGCTTCAGCGCGCGATCCGCACGGGCGATGGGGATCATTTGCATGACTACTTCACCCGCACCCGCGAAATTCGTCGTGGCATCATCGAAGCGGGTCAGGATACGGATGCGCCGAATTTCGGGCGCACAAGTTCCAAACCACGGCCACCCAAAATGCCATGATGCGAATTTGGGGTGTTTTGGGGGCAATTTTGGTGATGACAGCGCAACCGCTTTTGGCGGAGGCCCCGTCTAATTCACTACGCCCGATTGTACGCCCCCAAGCCTCACCTGCACCAGCCGTTCCAACACCTGCTGATCAGACCGAAACGGCTGAGCCCGTGCGTGCCCCGACGGAGCCTGCCGCGGCGACGAGCGTTATTCTTCGGGCTTCATCATTGGCTCCGCGCGGATCTTTGCGCCCGCAAGCACGCGGCGGCATGCCGCCTGCGCAACCCGTTCAGTCCTCCGCCCCCGTTCAGGCCGATGCAACTCCTGTCAGCGCTGAAACCACGACACAAGTCATCGAACGACGTGGCCTTTTCGGGACGGTGCGCCGCAGCGTCGAGGTGCGGGTGATTGAAGGTGCCACGCAATATGCCGCTGCCATCTCGCTCCGCCCCAGCTTGCGCCCTGATGGCTTGGAGGACCGCAGCCGCGCGGCCTCCACACGCGCAACACCGGGGCGGGTAACGCAGCCCGGAGCCCGAGGGGCGCTTTGTGGCAGCGCAGGCATTTTGGGAGATCGGCTCGAAACCATCCCCGGTCGGATCAGGGGCTGCGGCATCCCCGAGCCTGTGCGTGTTCGCGAAATTGATGGCGTCACGTTGAACCAGCCGGCCACCTTGAATTGTGATGCAGCCCTCGCGCTGCAAACATGGTTACGGGAGGGCGTTGTTCCTGTGGTCGGGCGCACAGGTGGCGGTGTGTCCTCGCTCCGCGTGGTGGCCTCCTATGCCTGCCGTACCCGCAATAACCAACCCGGCGCGCGCCTGTCCGAGCATTCCACAGGCAATGCCATCGATATCGCGGGCATCGGTCTTGTAAATGGCAGGGAATTAACGGTGCTTACGGGATGGCGCTCGGGTCAAAGCTCGCGCCTGCTGCGCCGCATGCATCAAGAAGCCTGTGGCCCCTTTGGCACTGTGCTTGGCCCGAATTCCGATCGGTTCCACCGCGACCATTTCCATTTTGATGTCGCAAGCTACCGCTCGGGTCCCTATTGCCGCTGAGGCTGCATCTTTGCTTCCCAAATACTTTGGGGTGAATTGGCCATAGGCCAAAAGGGGCAAAGCCCCTAACGCAGAACAAATTGTGGCGCTTGCCCGATCGGGATTGGACCAAAAAACATCAGCCCATCCCGAAAGCTTAAAGGGGCATCAAGATTATCTGGATCGCCGCCAAGCCCTGCCAGAAAGCCCAAACCACGCTCAATCATGCGGCGCGCATCCGTTGTAATTACGCCCGCATTCACGCCCAGATCCAGCATCGCGCGCCAGTTTTCGGCGCGGATGGCGATCTCGCCTGCGGGTCTGCCCGTGCTATCCACCACCAAATCACCCGAGGCGCGCAATCGCATATCGCCCCATACCGCTTGTGCTTCCTCAAGCTCGATTGAGGTGAATTGCGGGCGCGCAACCTCAAGCGCATCCAGATCCCATGGGCGGTCAAACCCGAACTGCCCCTCGATGCGCAGCGTTTCGATCTCCTGAGGCAAAAGCCCCGCAGGGTCCAGAATGCGGGATGCGCCTTCGGGCGGCACATAGCCCTCGGCCTCGAACACCAGATCATAAAGCTGATCTTCGCCCTCGACCCGTTGCGCCACAAGCGTGCCTGTCCGTAGGCTGCTGGACCAACCCGCGCTGCTGGCAATCGCCAGATCGCGCAATTGCGTCTCCGAGAGATCAAGGGCCAGATTGGCCGAGGGGCGCAGATCCAGATCCGAGGTCATCTCGCTGCTGGTGATCTCCAGCCGCTCGAAGGGCGAGGCAAGGCTTTGCTGATCTGGCCAGATGGCGGTGACTTGATCGGCGCGCAACGGGCGTTGTTGTAAAATGACCAAGGGCGCTTCCCATGCCCATCCTGTTTCGGGATCGGCCAGTTGCAATTGCGAAATCTCGGTTCTGAGCAAGCTTGGAAACCCGCCTGTCGAGAGCTCGGCATAATTCACCAGCCAGCCCTCGGCCGCGCGATCCTCCAGCCAGCCCGCCAAAAGCGCCTCGCTGGCCTTTGCCCCTGCAAACCAGATCGCCCCCCAACCAGCGGTCAAGATGACGATAACCCAGATCAGTTTCCGCATTGGCTTCGATTCCCCTTCAAACCCGCCTTCACCCTGCATATAGGCAAGAGTTGAAGAAAGGACCAATCCGATGTCGCATGATCCTCTTTGGGTGTTTGGCTATGGCAGCCTGATCTGGAACCCCGGCTTTCCCGTGGCCGAGCGCCGTGTTGCGCGGCTCGACGGATGGCATCGGTCTTTTTGCATGTCCTCCATCCATCATCGCGGCACGCCCGAGGCTCCGGGCTTGGTGCTGGCCCTTGATGTTGCGCCTGACAGCTATTGCGACGGGATCGCCTTTCGCGCGGAAACGGGCAGTGAAGAGGCCACGATTGCCTATTTGCGCGAACGTGAATTGATTTCCTCGGCCTATGTCGAAACCCGTCAGAGGCTCCAATTCCATGATGGTCCCGCGCAAGGCGATGTGCTGACTTATGTGATCGACCGCGATCATGAGCAATATCTGGGCGGCATGCCCTTGGAGGACCAAGCCCAAATCATCGCCCAAGCGGTGGGGGGGCGTGGCCCGAATGATGAATATCTTCTTCAAACCGCGTCGCATCTGGCCTCTCTGGGGTTGGCAGACCCCGATCTTGATTGGCTTGTCGAGCGCGTGCTGCAGCTAAAGGCGAGTGTTGGCAGCGCGGCGGAACGCGGCTAGTCTGTCCGCGACAGGCCAAGCAAGCGTCAGAGAACCGCAATGACAAGCAGAGCAGACAGCGCCGAGGCGCTTCGTTTCACCAGACCGACGCGTCAGATTTTGCTGATGTTGATCATCTGCGGGCTGTTTGCCTTCGGGAGTGTGCTGATCTTCCCGATGGTCCAGCCTGTCTTTTTGGCCAACCCCTATCTGAACGGCACAATCGCCGTTGTGTTTCTTGTGGGTGTGCTGGCCTGTTTTTGGCAGGTATTGCAGCTTTATTCCTCGGTCTCATGGATTGAGAGCACCGCATCGGGTTTGCAAGGTACGCAAAGCAATCGTGTGCCGCAGCTTTTGGCGCCTTTGGCGGGTGTCCTGCGGGGGCGTGGCGCGCGGATGCAGCTTTCAACGGCCTCGTCGCGTTCTGTTCTGGATTCGGTCGGTGCGCGGATGGAAGAAAGCCGCGATATCACGCGCTATATTGCGAACCTTCTGATTTTCCTTGGCCTTTTGGGCACATTCTTTGGTCTCGCCACCACTGTTCCTGCCGTTGTTGAAACGATCCGCTCGCTGCAACCAACCGAGGGCGAAGAGGGGATGGCTGTTTTCGGACGGCTGATGGCGGGGCTTGAGGATCAATTGGGCGGCATGGGCACGGCCTTTGCGTCCTCGCTGCTTGGGCTTGCAGGCTCGCTGGTTGTCGGCCTGCTGGAGCTGTTCGCAGGCCATGGCCAGAACCGCTTTTACCGCGAGATGGAGGAATGGCTCTCGACCATCACCCGTGTCGGATTTTCCACGGGTGACGGAGATGGCGAGGGCGGCGGTATTGACCGCGCGGCGGTGGCGACCGTTTTGGATCACATGGTAGATCAGATCGATAGCCTCGAGAGCCTTTTTGCGCGCTCCGAGACACGCCGCGCTGAGACAGAAGACCGCCTGATTTCATTGGCCGCCTCGGTTGAGAATTTGACGGAAAGACTGGGACCAGGGCAGGTGGCTGCCACGGAACGTCTGGCTGTGGCGCAAGATCGCCTATCTGAGGCCATGCTGTCGATGCAGGGCGATAGCGGCGGCATGGATGACGAGGCCAAGATGCGCCTGCGCTCGATTGATGTGCAATTGCTCAAGATTTTCGAGGAAATCGGGGCAGGGCGGCAGCAGGAAATTTCGGCCCTGCGCGGCGATATCAACGAACTTAGCTCGGCCTTGCGCGCCTTGACCCAAGCGGCTGCGACGCCGGAACCCAATGATGCCCCCGCGCCGCGCCGCGCGCCCAAGGCGAAAGAGTAATCCGCGATGGCCTTCCACCGTAGGACAGGCAACCGATTTACCGCCGCGATCTGGCCGGGATTTGTGGATGCGATCACTGCCCTTTTGATGGTGATGATCTTCCTGCTGACCATCTTCATGGTGGTTCAATTTGTTCTAAGCGAAGAGATCAGCACGCAAGACGAAGAACTGAACCTTCTCAATTCGCAACTCAATGAACTGGCCGATGCGCTCGGCCTCGAACAGGGGCGCGCGGATCGTTTGGAGGCGCGGGTGGCCACCCTTGGCACCAGCCTTGAGGAGGCCAATGCCGAGATCGAGGCGCAACAAAGCCTGATCGCAACGCTGAATGCGGCAAATGCCCAACAGACCGCGCAAATTGCCAGTTTCGAGGAACAGGTTGCCTCGCTTCTGGCTGCAAATTCCGAGCTGACCGCCGAGCTGAATACTACGATTGCCGAGCGGGATGCCACGGCCACCGAGTTAGATGCTACGGCCGCCGAATTGGCCGAAAGCCTGAGCCAAAGCGAGGCGCTCAACCTTGCGCTTGCACAGGCCCGCAGCGAGATAGATGCCGCCGCAGAAGCCGCACGTTTGGCAGCCGCCCGTCGCGAGGCGCTTGAGGCTCTGGTGGCTGATCTGGAGACGCAAACCGAAGGGCAATTGGCCGAAATTGACCGCCTTCAAACCGCCATCTCCGAGGAAGAGGCCACCCGTCTGGTTGAGGCCGCCGCGGCTGAGGCGTTGCGCGAACGCCTTGAGAATGCCGATGCCGAGTTGACGGCAATGACATTGGCCTTGGAAGAACAGCGCCGCGAGGCCGAGGAAACCCTGACCATGCTGGCCGCGGCCTCGTTGTCGCGGGATGAATTAGCAGCCCAAATTGCCGAGATGGAAGACCGCGAGCTGACCGAGGTGGAACGCCAAGCCGCGCTGCTTGCGGTGGCCAACCAGCAATTGGCTGAGGCGCAGGCGCAATCAGCCGAAGGGCAGCGCCGCATTGCGGTTCTCAATGAACAGATCGCGGCTCTGCGGTCACAATTGGGCGCGTTGCAGGCGCTGCTCGATGCCTCCGAGGCGCGCGATGCTGATGCTCTGGTGCAGATAGAGGCCTTGGGAAGCCGCCTGAATGCTGCACTGGCGCAGGTTGCGGCCGAGCAAAGCGCGCGAGCCAATCTTGAGGCGGCGGAAGCCGCGCGACTGGCGCTTGAGGCACAGGATCTGGAACGCTACCGCTCGGAGTTTTTCGGGCGTTTGCGTGAATTGCTTGAAGGACGGGAAGGCGTGCGGATCGAAGGGGACCGTTTTGTATTCTCCTCCGAGGTGCTTTTTAACATTGCTTCAGCTGAATTGTCGGCGGAAGGACGCGCTCAGATTGCCAATGTTGCACAGCTTTTGCTGGAGGTTTCGGATGACATACCCGAGGCCATTGATTGGATCATCCGCGTGGATGGGCATACCGATGATATCCCGCTTTATGGTGCCGATAGTGGTGAGGGGAATTGGCGTCTAAGCCAAGCACGCGCCTTGTCGGTTGTCCTGTATATGACCGAGCAACTTGGTATCCCGCCTTTCCGTTTGGCCGCCACGGGCTTTGGTGAATTCCGCCCGATTGCAAGCAATGACAGCGCGGATGGACGGGCGCAGAATCGCCGCATCGAATTGAAACTGACCGAGCGTTAACGGATTTCGATCTGGGTGTTGCGCTGGCTGATCGCGCGCCCGCCGCGCAGCAGCGAGACTTGCCCTCGATACAGGCCTGCCTGCAAACCCCCATTGGGCGCGCGGCGGCCCGAGGCGCGGAAAAGCTGTGCTTGGGTCCTGTTTAACTCGACCAATTGGTCATGAAACACCACGCCGTCGGGATCAGTGATCAAGATCCTCATCTGGTCGCTCGCGCGGGCACTGTGAACAAAGCCCCAAAGCACGAGGGCAGGGGCGGTTCGGGTCAGGAAGGCGGCATCTGCATTGCCTTGTTTGATGGCCTCGAATTCGGGGATGGCTTGCGCAAAGCCCGCCGACATCACATCGCCCGCATTATGGGCGATATCCTCAATCCAAAGGTCAGGCGCGCCGATCCCGCATGCGGCGGTCTCGGTCGGATCGAATGGGTCGATGACCTGCCCGTTGTGGCGCAGCGTCATATGAAGATGTGGAAACTCAGAGCGGCCTGAGAACCCGATCTGGCCCAAAGCGGCCCCCGCCTCGACCGTATCGCCCTGCTGAACCGTGACCGAGCCTTGGGCCAAATGGCAATATTGGGTCTGCCAGCCATCCCCATGGTCCAGCACCACACCATTCCCGCAATCCTGCCCCTCAGGCATCATCGCGATGCCGCCATCGGCGACGGTGTTTCTGCTGCCCAGAACGGTTCCGCTGGCAGCGGCCAGTACGGGCCAGCCAAGGCTCAGCGCCTCAAAATCGGCGAGGCGGATATCGGTGCCTTGATGCCCGTCATAGCTTTGCGGCCCACAGGTGAAATCGCGGGCGTCGGGCCCTGCGTCGCGGTCTACGAATTGTTGCAGGAAACAGGTCTCGCCCAATTCGCAATCGACGGGGAAGAGCAGGGAGGGTGCATCGGCAAGGGCGCTGGATGCAAAAACGGCGACCCCCGAAAGGGCCGCCGCAAAACTTAAGCTGCGCTGCGTCATTCCGCCGTGAGAAGTGGGGGCTTTTTAGACGAAATGCGCGCTTTCTCGGGCTCTTCGATCCGCAGATCGATTTTGCCATCCTTGACGCCCACTTTGACATTTCCGCCCTTGGCGAGCTTGCCGAACAGCAATTCTTCGGCCAGCGGTTTCTTGATATGCTCTTGGATCACGCGGCCAAGCGGGCGCGCGCCCATGCGATCATCATAGCCTTCCTCGGCCAACCAAGCCGCGGCGGGCTGGGTCAGTTCGATCGTCACATTGCGGTCCATCAATTGCGCTTCGAGTTGAAGCACGAATTTCTCGACCACCTGCATGATGATCTCGCGGCCAAGTGGTGCGAAGCTGATCACGGCATCCAGACGGTTGCGGAATTCAGGCGTGAAGGTCCGTTCAATCGCGGCAGTGTCTTCACCTTCGCGACGATCACGGCCAAAGCCGATTGCCGCTTTTGCCTGTTCCGCCGCACCCGCATTCGACGTCATGATCAAGATCACATTGCGGAAATCGACCGAGCGACCGTTATGATCCGTCAATGTGCCGTGATCCATGACTTGCAGCAAAATGTTGAACACATCTGGGTGGGCTTTCTCGATCTCATCGAGAAGCAAGACGCAATGTGGATGCTGGTCAACGCCATCAGTCAACAGCCCGCCCTGATCAAAGCCGACATAGCCTGGAGGGGCGCCGATCAGGCGGGAAACGGCGTGCTTTTCCATGTATTCCGACATGTCAAAGCGCATCAACTCCACGCCGAGCGTATCTGCCAATTGCTTGGCAACTTCGGTTTTGCCCACGCCTGTTGGACCAGCGAAGAGGTAATTGCCGATCGGCTTTTCAGGCTCACGCAATCCTGCACGTGCCAGTTTGATCGCGCTGGACAGCGCCTCGATGGCATTGTCCTGCCCAAAGACCACACGCTTGAGGGTGACCTCGAGATCCTTGAGGACCGTGGCGTCATCCTTGGAGACGTTCTTGGGTGGAATGCGGGCGATCTTGGCGACAACGGCCTCGATCTCCTTGGTGCCGATTGTTTTGCGGCGCTTGCTGTCGGGTAGCAAATGCTGCGCGGCACCCGCCTCATCGATCACATCAATGGCTTTGTCCGGCAATTTGCGGTCATTGATATAACGCGAGGAAAGCTCCACCGCGGTCTTTATCGCATCGGCGGTGTATTTCACATGGTGATGGTCTTCAAAATAGGATTTGATCCCACGAAGGATTTTCACCGCGTCATCCACGGATGGCTCGGCCACATCGATTTTCTGGAAGCGGCGGCTGAGCGCGCGATCTTTTTCGAAGTGCTGACGGAACTCTTTGTAGGTGGTCGAGCCCATGCAACGCAGCTTGCCGCCCTGAAGCGCAGGCTTGAGCAGGTTGGAGGCATCCATCGCACCGCCCGATGTCGCACCCGCACCGATTACGGTGTGAATCTCATCGATGAACAGCACCGCGTCGGGGTGATCTTCCAGCTCGGTCACGACCGCCTTGAGCCGTTCCTCAAAATCACCGCGATACCGCGTGCCGGCCAAGAGCGCGCCCATATCGAGGGAATAGATGGTCGATTTCGACAGGACCTCAGGTGTTTGGCCTTCCACGATCTTCTTGGCCAGACCTTCGGCAATCGCTGTTTTACCAACGCCTGGATCGCCAACCAAAAGCGGGTTGTTCTTGCGACGGCGGCACAGCACCTGAATGCAGCGCTCAACCTCATGATCGCGGCCGATCAAGGGGTCAACATCGCCCTTATTGGCCTTATCGTTCAGATCAACGCAGTATTTCGCAAGCGCGGATTCTTTTTTATCCGCCTCGCCTTCGCCTGTCTGTGCCGAGGACATCGGGTCTTCGTCCTCGTCCGAGGAGCCGGCAACGGGGCGATTTTCGCCATAGGATGGGTCCTTGGCAACGCCATGCGCGATGAAGTTCACAGCGTCATAACGGGTCATATCCTGTTCTTGCAGGAAATAGGCGGCGTTGGATTCGCGTTCAGCGAAAATCGCAACAAGCACATTTGCCCCCGTCACCTCGGTGCGGCCCGAGGATTGCACATGGATCGCGGCGCGTTGGATCACGCGCTGGAAGGCTGCGGTAGGAACCGCTTCACTTCCTTCAATATCGGTTTCCAGCGTGGACAGATCCTCGTCGATGAAAGTCACGACGGTCGTGCGCAATTCATCTACGTCAACGCTACAGGCTTTCATGACCTTTAGCGCGTC
>ENA-OUOG01003168-OUOG01003168.1-marine-metagenome-genome-assembly--contig:-NODE-3168-length-15848-cov-5.277598_pt1 | contig 15848 bp, 17 predicted proteins | sample MGYA00248635_ERZ508505 | MGnify/ENA primary metagenome ERZ508505 (study PRJEB26176, sample SAMN06267871) | marine metagenome | isolation source: Saanich Inlet, British Columbia, Canada | place: Pacific...
GAAGAAGAGGAATTTGAGGAAGCAATAAAATCATTTAATCAATGTATTGAAATATATCCAAAACATTCAAATGCTTATAATAATCTTGGTATAGCCCATAACAAACTTAGTTTAACAAATCAGGCAAAATATTTTATAGAAAAATCAATTGAAATTGATCCAAATAATTTTTACAGTTATAATAATTTAGGTATAGTTCATGATAATACTTATAATACAATAAAAGCTAAAGAAAATTTTAATAAAGCAATTAAGATTAATCCAAATTTTACTGATGCATGGTGGAACTTACATTGTTGTTCAAAAAATAATCCAACAATTACAGCAGGAAGCATTGATAGAGCAATTTTTGCAACAAATTGTAAATCGTCATTCCATTGAAACTTAAAAACACCCTTCAAGAGAGAAATAATATCTTTTCTGAAAACCACAATAGTACTCAATGCCGTGGCAAAGTGAAGTACGACCGTAAATAAAAGACTTTCTTTTGGTACAGAATTATCACCTAAAATAGCCTTACCTAATTCTAGATGCCCACTTGATGATACAGGTAAAAATTCAGTAAGACCTTGAATAATTCCTAATATAATTGCGTCAATTGTATCCATGGAGCAAAAGTATTAAAATACAGTTACGGATAATTAAAATTAGAATAGAATTTTGGCTTAACCCTTTTTATTGGGGTTTAATAGAATTGCATAAACTTGTATCCCAAAACCAATAAGAACTAGGGTTGGTGCTAATCTTATACGTCTCCAGTGAAAAATAGAGTCATCAAAAACATTAGGGTCATCACTGCCACCGCCAGCCATTACAATAAATCCTATAGCAATAAAAACCAGTCCAATGAATAACCATTTATAGTTTTTCTTTCCGAAGATAAATTCGCCTTTGGTAGATTGTTTACGTTTTTGTTCGCCCATGATACATGTTATAGGTGTTGCAAATTAAACATATTATTTAAGATTGTATTGTTAATAGTATCAGAAAATAAAATTTAAAATTCAGAATATAAAACAGTATCCTTTACCGTTAACTTTGCAATGTGGTTTGATGACCCAAAGGCGAGTTTGACGATATGGAATGTTGCAGGCTTGTTTAATGCCAAGTTGTTTAATTCATCAATATTAAGTCCTGATTCTATACCGCGATTAATATAATAAGTTTCTCCACTATCAGTCTTGAATAGAATATCAAAGGTAGGCCCTTCAACTAATCCTACTATTTTGGATGTAACAACATCACATTGGTCTGGTTTTGGATTGTAAATCACACATGATTTGAAAAATAAAACGGGCAAACCTATAACTAAGACTAAAGCTAGGATTGTCTTGCGAGTTGATTTAGACATTTGTAGTTTTTTAATTAACGGAAACTAATCTAAAATATTTTAAAACTTAATAATAGAGCTGATCCGTTTTCAAATTCAAGAAGCGTTGCGTGGCGATAAAAGTGCTAATCCACGTGATTAGTATACCTAATAAGAAGATACCAACAAATAATGCAATGATAAGCACCATATTTTCAAGTAAGCGCAACTCTAAAAACGTCTGGTCTAAATAATAAAGGACAACTGCCATTCCTGCAAGCGCTAACAGAGCACCAATAATACCCAATTTTACACTTTGCCAAACAAAAGGTCTACGGATAAAGGTTTTTGTTGCACCAACCATTTGCATGGTTTTGATAATGAAGCGTTTTGAATATACAGCCAATCTTATAGAGCTATTGATGAGTAGTACCGCAATTAAAGTAAAAAGGCCACTTATGATTAATACCCAAAGTGTAATTTTTTTCACATTATTATTCATCAGTTCTACCAAATCATTATCGTATCTAATGTCTTCAATGAAAGATTTTTCAGATAAGCTTTCAGTAATTTCAGTTAGTTTTTCAGTGGTTACAAAATCCGCTTTTAAAAATACATCAATCGAATTTTTAAGTGGATTGTACCCGACAAAATCCATGAAATCTTCACCAGCATCGGCTTTCATATACTCAGCGGCTTCCTCCTTAGAAACATATACTGCTTCCTTAGAATAATCAGCCATTGCTAGACTTTTTTTCAATTGATTTACTTCAACATCTTTAGCAGAGTCATTTAAGTAAATTGACATAACCACTTGCTCCTTAAAATGGTCAGCTACTTTTTTAGAATTAATAACCAATAATCCTAGACACCCCAAAAGAAATAATACCAGAGCAATACTTATCACTACAGGAATGTAAGAAGATATCAATTTGCGTTTTTGGTAAGAGTCAAAAGATAAAGCCATATATGGATAATTAATACGGTAAAAATAAAAAACAATTTGTTTATGCTGAGTATTACAACGTTTAGTTTTTAAATGTGTTGTAATAGCCCTAAATTTGGCGCTTATTTCAAGGAATATACTGTGATGAGATACGATTTTAATCATATTGAAAAAAAGTGGCAAGACTATTGGGCAAAAAACCAAACGTTCAAGGCTTCAAATACTAGTGAAAAGCCCAAATATTATGTGCTAGACATGTTTCCTTATCCAAGTGGTGCGGGTTTACATGTTGGACATCCATTAGGTTACATTGCTAGTGATATATATGCGCGCTATAAGCGTCACAAAGGCTTTAATGTTTTGCACCCTCAGGGTTATGATAGTTTTGGGTTGCCAGCCGAGCAGTATGCCATACAAACAGGTCAGCATCCAGCAGTAACAACAGAAGCTAATATTAAAACCTATCGTAGACAGTTAGATCAAATCGGATTTTCATTCGATTGGAGCCGAGAGGTTCGTACCAGTAATCCTAAATATTACAAATGGACACAGTGGATTTTTATTCAATTGTTCGAATCTTGGTTTAATAATGAGACTAATAAAGCTGAATCAATAGACGCGTTAGTCAACATTTTTAATACGGAAGGAAACGCAAATGTGAATGCCGCTTGCGACGATAATATTGAAGCTTTTACAGCCGAAGACTGGAAAACCTTTTCATCTGAAAAGCAACAGGAAATACTTTTAAAATATAGACTTACTTATTTGGCGGAAACCGAAGTGAACTGGTGTCCAGCTTTAGGAACCGTTTTAGCAAATGATGAAATTGTTAACGGTGTATCTGAGCGCGGTGGTCATCCCGTTATTCGTAAAAAAATGACCCAATGGAGTATGCGAATTTCTGCTTATTCAGAACGTTTATTGCAGGGTTTAGAGACTATTGATTGGACAGACTCTTTAAAAGAAAGTCAACGCAATTGGATAGGAAAATCCGTGGGTGCATCTGTAATTTTTAATGTCAATGGATATGATGACAAGATAGAAGTGTTTACAACTCGTCCTGATACCATATTCGGTGTCTCATTTATGACGCTAGCTCCAGAGCACCAACTGGTTTCTAAAATAACAACAGAAGCTCAAAAAGCAAAGGTTGAAGCTTATATAGAAAAAACAGCCAAACGTAGTGAACGTGAGCGTATGGCCGATGTAAAAAGTATTTCTGGCGTATTTACTGGCGCTTATGCAGAGCATCCGTTTACAAAAGAACCTATCCCAATTTGGATTGGTGATTATGTTTTGGCAAGCTACGGCACTGGTGCAGTGATGGCAGTACCTTGTGGCGACCAACGAGATTACGATTTTGCAAAACACTTTGACATTGCGATTCCAAATATTTTTGAAGACGTCGACATTTCTGAAGAGGCTTATGGCTCAAAAGATAACGTAAAGATTGCCAATAGTGATTTCTTAGATGGGATGAACTACAAAAAAGCGACCAAACGCGCCATTTATGAGTTGGAACAAATAGGACAAGGCGAAGGTAAGACCAATTACCGTTTACGCGATGCTGTGTTTTCGAGACAACGTTATTGGGGAGAGCCATTCCCTGTATATTACGTTAATGGCATGCCACAGATGATTGACAAAGCACATTTACCAATCGTTTTGCCAGAAGTCGAAAAATACTTGCCAACTGAAGAAGGCGAGCCGCCATTAGGTCGCGCAACACATTGGGCTTGGGACACTGTTAACAATAAAGTCGTTTCAAACGATTTATGTCATGCTGAGCCTGTCGAAGCATCTCAACATAATGGAATTTATCCTTTAGAACTCAACACCATGCCAGGTTGGGCAGGAAGTTCATGGTACTTTTTCCGTTATATGGAAGAAGCTAATCGCGATAGTGTTTTTGCAAGCGAAGAAGCATTAAACTATTGGGAAAATGTAGATTTATACATCGGTGGTAGCGAGCATGCCACAGGCCATTTGTTATACTCACGATTTTGGGTAAAATTCCTAAAAGATAGAGGTTTTGTTGGTGTGGATGAGCCGTTTAAAAAGCTCATTAACCAAGGGATGATTTTGGGAACGAGTGCTTTTGTTTACAGAGAAGAAGGAACAAATAATTTTTTCTCTAAAGGACTAATTGAAGGAAAACGTGTTCAAGAAATTCATGCAGATGTATCATTAGTAAATGCTTCTGATGAATTGGATATTGAAGGATTTAAAAATTGGAGAGCAGAATTTAAAGATGCAGAATTCATACTTGAAGAAGGTGTTTACAAAGTTGGTCGAGATGTCGAAAAAATGTCAAAATCCAAATATAATGTGGTCAATCCAGACAGTATTTGTGAGGACTACGGCGCAGATAGTTTAAGACTCTACGAAATGTTCCTTGGGCCATTAGAGCAATACAAGCCATGGAATACAGCGGGTATTACAGGGGTGCATAATTTTCTTAAAAAACTATGGAAATTGTATGTTGGCCAAGATGGATTAAATGTCAATGCAACGGAACCAACAAAAGATAATTTAAAGACATTACATAAAACCATAAAGAAAGTAGAAGAGGATATTGAGAATTTCTCATTCAACACGTCGGTATCTACCTTTATGATTGCGGTGAATGAATTAACAGCTCAAAAGTGTATGAGTAAAGAAATTTTAGAACCATTATTGGTTTTAATTTCACCATACGCACCACACATTGCTGAAGAATTGTGGTCTCAATTAGGAAATGCGGAATCTATTTCTACCGCACCTTTCCCAAAATTTGAAGAAAACCATTTGGTAGAAAGTTCTAAAAACTACCCGATTTCATTTAATGGTAAAATGCGTTTCACTCTAGAATTACCACTAGATATGAGTAAGGATGAGATTGAGAAAACAGTTTTAGCCAATGAAAAAACACAAGAACAGTTACAAGGCCGTACCCCTAAAAAAGTGATTGTTGTACCTGGAAAAATTGTAAATATTGTAGGATAGTTTGATGCGTTGGTTCAATAAAAAGAGATTTCAAAAGGTTGCTGTTGTTTTAATAGCAGCCTTGTTTATTAGCCAATTTGCTCTTAATCTTTGAGAAAGACTTTAATCCTTCCGAGTGGCATAACAATCCACAAGAGCGCTACCAAATGGTAGACGATATTATAGAATCCCAATTGTTAATAGGGAAGTCCTACAAAGAAATTATGTTACTCTTGGGAGAACCAGATATTACTTTTGATAAAACGCAGTTTCAGATAGTTTATAGATTGGGAAATGCACCAAGTTTTACAAGTAAAAAAGAAGCAGAATTAGTCATTAGTTTTAAAGATAATTTAGTTTTCAAAGTTACAGAGAATAAATTTTGACCCCGTTTAATTTAGAGTTGAAACATTGCGCAATTCTTAAAATTAGGGCTTTTAATTATCACATTCGTAATTATTTTAAATATCTCATTTTTAAGGGTTTTGTTTTAAAATTAAAATATAAATTCAAGTCCAATTACTAATCTCAACACTTCTTAAAAGATGAAAATTGGAGTTCCTAAAGAAATTAAAAATAATGAAAGCCGCGTAGGAATGACACCTGCAGGTGTTTTCGAACTAACTAAAAAGAACCATACTGTATTTGTTCAAAAAGATGCTGGTTTTGGTAGTGGTTTTTTTGACAAGGATTACAAAGACGTCGGTGCAATTGTATTAGATACCATAGAGGAGGTTTATGCTTCTAGTGAAATGATTGTAAAGGTTAAGGAGCCTATCGCTCAGGAATATCCTTTGATCAAATCACATCATGTGGTGTTTACTTATTTTCATTTTGCTTCTAGTGAACCATTAACAAAAGCCATGTTAAAAAGCAAGGCCGTTTGCATAGCTTATGAAACGGTTGAAGATACTGATGGTACATTGCCATTATTAACACCAATGTCAGAAGTTGCTGGCCGTATGGCTATCCAACAAGGTGCAAAATATTTAGAAAAACCAATTAAAGGACGTGGTGTATTATTGGGAGGTGTGCCCGGCGTTCCTCCAGGAAAAGTTTTGGTTTTAGGAGCAGGAACAGTTGGTATACAAGCGGCAAAAATGGCGGCCGGGTTGGGAGCACATGTGACGACAATGGATATTAATATGAAACAATTGCGCTATGTAAATGATGTAATGCCCAATCATGTTGTTACCGAATTTTCTAGCGAATACAATATCAGGAAACGTATTAAAAATCACGATTTAATTATTGGAGGCGTATTGATTAAAGGCGCCAAAGCACCAAAGCTCATTACTAAGGATATGCTAAAAGAAATGCGCCCAGGAACTGTAATTGTAGATGTTGCAGTAGACCAAGGCGGTTGTATAGAAACTACAAAAGCGACAACACATGAGGACCCTACTTATATTATTGATGATGTGGTGCATTATTGTGTAGCAAATATGCCAGGCGCAGTACCTTATACCTCAACTTTAGCTTTAACGAATGTAACTTTACCTTATGTTTTAAAATTAGCAAACTTAGGTTGGAGAAATGCATTAGCTAAGGATAAAGCATTGGCCAAAGGACTCAATATTGTCGATGGAAAAATCGTTTATGAAGAAATTGCAGAAGCTTTTAATTGGTCTGTTGAGGCAATGTAAGTCTATAAATACTGACAAAAGTTCTTAACATCGATTTGGCGTACTTTTTGTTTTATAAGTTGTAAATTTATAACACTAAAAAGAAAATTATGTTCGGATACTATATATTAATTGGAGCAATAGCACTAGTCAGTTGGCTAGTCAGTAATAAACTAAAGCAAAAATTTGCTTTCTATTCTAAACACCAGTTACAAAATGGGATGTCAGGTCGGGAGATTGCAGAGAAAATGTTGGCAGATAATGGCATTTATGATGTTGAGGTGATTTCTGTACGAGGTCAATTAACAGATCATTATAACCCTAAGAATAAAACGGTAAACTTAAGTGAAGCTGTTTATAATCAGCGAAATGCTGCTGCTGCAGCAGTTGCTGCCCACGAAGTTGGACATGCTGTGCAACATGCGCAAGCCTATAGTGCCTTAGAAATGAGGTCTGCATTAGTACCGATAGTCAGTGTAACCTCAGGAATGTCTCAATGGTTAGTAATAGGTGGTTTAATTCTTGGAGCTGCTGCAGGACAAGGGGGTTTAGGCTATTGGGTAGCAGTTGCAGGTTTGGTATTTATGGGAGCTGCAACACTGTTTAGTTTTATCACATTACCAGTTGAGTATGATGCAAGTAATCGTGCCTTAGCTTGGCTAAAAACAAAAAACATGGTGACACAACAAGAGTATGAAGGTGCAGAAGATGCACTTAAATGGGCAGCTAGAACTTATCTGGTTGCTGCAATAGGAGCTTTAGCTTCATTATTATACTGGGCGCTTCAGGTTTTTGGAGGTCGAGATTAATATTTTGTACTAAATTAAAAGCTCTAAGAAATCAGGGCTTTTTATTTAGTTTAAATCGAAATATATATTAATTAAAATAACGACTGCTCTTATGTGACATTTGTCACAAATAAATAGGTATAGATTTCGGATATTTAATGTTCAATTAAATCCAAATCAGTCATGAAAAATTTTCTTTTCACTTTAGTCTTTCTTTTAGGAGTGTTAAGTTGCAACAATTCTAAAAATCTATCAGAAGTAAGTTATAGTAAAAAAACAGAGCACCCTGGAAAAGTTCTTATGGAAAAGAATTGTAATGTTTGTCATAGTCCATCTGCCAGTCATGATTCTAGACTAGCCCCACCGATGATTGCCGTTAAAAAACATTATATAAATTCAGAAACTAGCAAGCAAGAATTTATTGATGCATTGAAAGCTTGGATTAAAAATCCTAATGAAGAAGATGCTATAATGTTTGGAGCCGTGAGACGTTTTGGTGTTATGCCAAGAGCTGATTATTCTGAAGAAACTATCGAGCAAATTGCAGATTATATTTACGAAAGAAATATTGAACAGCCCACGTGGTTTCAGAAGCATTTTGAAAATAGAAAAGGGAAAGGCAAGATGAATTAAATCTTAATCTGTCTATCAATCTGTTGTTGTAGAGAAATAAATGTTTCTGTTCTCGAAACTCCAGAGATGCTTTGAATCTGAGTGTTTAAAACATACATCAAATGCTCATTATCCTTGGCTAAAATTTTTATAAAGATACTCCAATGCCCTGTGGTATAATGGCACTCAATAACTTCTGGAATACGCTTTAATTGTTTTACAGCTTCAGGATTACTAACTGCTTTGTCTAAGTAAACGCCAACAAAAGCCATTGTTGTATAGCCTAAAATCTTTGGATTAACGATAAATTTAGAACCTGCTAAAAGACCAGATTTTTCAAGTTTACGAAGACGTTGATGTATTGCTGCACCAGATATACCAACATTTCTCGCAATTTCTAAAATTGGAGTTCTGGCATCTTCCATGAGTGCACGAAGTATTTTTTTGTCTATGCCATCTATAAAGATACCCTTATCGTTAACTTTCATTTTAATTATGACTTTAAATTGAAAGCTAAAAATAGTAAATCAATATCAAATTGAAAGTTTTTTTAAATGAATAGAAGCAATTAATCCTCAAATTCTAATTCCATGAATGAGCCATTCATCTCAATCGAATTTGAATCGTCTATGGTGTTTGCTGTAATTTCAAAACTACCTGACAATAAGCGCATGCCAATTTCCGTTGGATGTGCTCTATTTGCTGTGATAGTTAAATGACCACTAGATGAAAAATAATTCAGCTCTGGATTATTTTGTCTGACTAAGATGTAATTTACAAAGTTATTTTCATCAAAATCACCCATGGGTTTTACGGTCCCAGAACCAAATCCGTTTGAGCTATTTAGAAACAAAGTTATTTGATTACCACTAGCATCTCCGGTATTAATACTAATGGTATTATTACTACTTTTAGTTACTTGATAAATACTGTCTATGAAATTATAATCATTAAAAGAGCCTCCATTTATGATGGCATTAATTCCTTGGTCATTTGAAACAGGAGCATCATTTTGATTATCGTCACTATTGCAGGCAAGAATAAAAAAAGACAGGAATACAGTTTGTAAAAAGCGTAGGTTTTTCATAATAGAATTGTTTAAAAAAACGACTAAAAATAGTCTTGTTTTTAAAGGTTTTTGATTTGGGTTTTAGGCTCGATTTGGATTAAGCCTACTTCTAATGTAGTGAATTCTAATTAAATGCTACTAAACTCAATGCTAATGATAATATAAACTCTTTGAAAAGAGAACGTTTTAGATATCAAATATTAAGAGGGTTATAACCTAGATAAGGGACTTCTTTTTCAGTGAATTTAATTCCGTACTCCTTTAATTCTTCTAAAATTGGAGCATAAACTTCTTTTGTAATTGGTATTTGAACTCCAGGTGTTTTAATTTTTCCGTTAAGTATATCTAAAGCTGCTATGGCTACTGGTAAACCTACAGTCTTAGCCATAGCGGTATAAGTCTGGTCATCTCCTAAAGCCACCATCGTGGAGTCAATTTGATGTTGTTTGCCATTCAGTTCATATCCAAATTTATGATACATCACAATCATATCTTTATCATCAGCATTTAGGGTCCAGCTATCCATTAAAATCTTTTGAAGAATTTGTGCTGGGGTAGCTTTTTGTAATGCTACTTTTTTGGTAGTGCTAAAAATATCTAATTCTAAAAATTTATCCCAAACGATATCATCTTGATCAATCTTTAAAGCATGTCTAAACTTTAGTTCTACTGAATCAGTTGGGCTATATGGCAAGAAGGCATTAACAAAATCACGATAGCTCATGTTTTCGCTATCATCTATAGTGTAACCGTCATCGGTCATTCCTAGTTGCACAAAAACATTCCAAGCACGACTAAATCCTACACGACGCATGGTGCCTCTGTATAATGTTTTTACATGGTCTAATCCATAAACATGTTGGTATTTTAAAGAGTCGCGGTTGGCGTAAGCTTCAAAACGACCAAATCCATCTATTTCTAAAAACTCTGTACGTCTAAACAATCTGTTGTAAGGAATATATTTAAACTGTTTTTCTTGTAAAAATTTTGCTGCACCACCTTGTCCAGCAGTCACTACATTTCTTGGATTCCAAGTAAATTTATAATTCCAAAGATTAGAGTCGCTCTCTGGAGCCACAAGTCCACCAGTGAAAGATTCAAATAAAATCATTTTACCACCTTTATCTCTTATTTGATCAATAACTTGCATTGCACTCATATGGTCGATGCCCGGATCTACACCAATTTCGTTCATAAACACAAGATTCTTGGCCTTAGCATCTTCATCTAGTTCTTGCATTTCTTTACTTACATAAGAGGCCGTAACCATATGTTTGCCATAGTTAATACAATCTTTAGCAGCCTCAATATGAAACCGTGCAGGAAGCATAGAAATAACAATATCAGAAGTTTTTATAGCTTCAGTTCTTGATGAGGCATCAAAGACATCTAGATGTTTAACAGATGCGTTTTTATGATTACTGACAAGCTTTTTGGCATTTTCAATGTTAAGGTCTCCGATAATAATTTGTAGACGTTCAGATTCAGACTTGTCTAATAAATATTTTATAAGATATGACGATGATTTTCCTGCACCTATGATTAAAATTTTTCGCATAGTGGTGTAATATGACTAATTTTGTTAACCACGAATGTAATAAAATCAATATAGGATTTCACAGTATTATATCAATTTAATTATGAACAGAAAATTATTAATTACCGGAACTGTTTTTGGAATTCTAGCAATTTGCTTGGGTGCATTTGCTGCTCATGGCTTAGAGAAATTAATTGAAGAGCCTTCCATTACATCTTTTGAGACAGGTGTGCGTTACCAAATGTATCATGCTTTTTTGTTACTTATATTAGGGAGTACTTCTTTTATGTCTCATAAAGTAAAATCTAGACTATTAGTGTTAATCATTTTAGGAGTAATTCTATTTTCTTTTTCAATATATGCCTTGGCTACGAATAGTTTAACAGCTTTTGATTTTAAGGCTATAGCAATTGTAACTCCAGTTGGAGGTTTAATACTTATTGCTGCTTGGATTTTAATGTTAATTACTATCTTAAAAACAAAGATTGATTAACAGTTTTCGAACATTGTTTTCTCAAATAAAGTTTTATTTTTGCACCTTAACACAACAACAAAAATATGATAAATTCAGACCAATCTACGAAAACGATTTCGTTAGAAAAGTATGGGATTAAAAACGCAAAAGTAAACTACCAATTATCTCCAGATGAACTGCAGTCTAGAACTGTAGAAAACGGAGAGGGTGTAGAAACCGCAAATGAAACTCTAGCTGTAAATACAGGAGAGTTTACTGGCCGTTCGCCTATGGATCGTTTTATTGTAAAAGACAATATTACTGAAGATCGTATTTGGTGGGGAGATATTAATATTCCTTTTGAGAGTGATAAATTTCAAAAGTTATATGACAAAGTTGTAAATTATTTATCCGATAAAGAAGTTTATGTTAGAGATAGCTATGCTTGCGCTGATGAAGACTATAAATTAAACATAAGGGTCATTAATGAATACCCTTGGAGTAACATGTTTGCGTACAATATGTTCTTACGTCCAACTGAAGAAGAATTAACCGATTTTTCTCCAGAGTGGACAGTAGTCAATGCGCCAGGTTTTATGGCAAACCCAGATGCAGATGGTACGCGCCAGCATAATTTTGCAATATTAGATTTTACTAGAAAAATTGCTTTAATAGGAGGCACAGGTTATACAGGCGAAATTAAGAAAGGCATATTCTCTGCGCTTAATTTTATCCTTCCGGTTTTTAAAAATACTTTGCCAATGCACTGTAGTGCTAATGTTGGTAAAGAAGGCGATACGGCTATCTTTTTCGGATTGTCAGGCACTGGGAAAACAACATTATCTACAGATCAAGAAAGAAGTTTAATTGGTGATGATGAACATGGATGGACGAGCGAGAATACAGTTTTTAATTTTGAAGGCGGTTGCTATGCAAAAGTGATAAATTTATCTCAAGAGCAAGAACCAGAAATATATGGCGCCATAAAAAAAGGAGCCATTTTAGAAAACGTAATTTTAGATGACAGTAAAGAAGTAGATTTTGCAGATACGTCTATTACACAGAATACAAGGGTAAGTTATCCAATTTATCATATAGAGAATATTAAAAAACCATCTATTGGCAATAACCCAAAAAACATTTTCTTTTTAACTGCAGATGCTTTTGGGGTTTTGCCTCCAATATCTAAATTAACTCCTGCTCAGGCGGCCTACCATTTTATATCAGGTTATACAGCAAAAGTTGCTGGTACTGAAGCTGGAGTAGTTGAACCACAACCTTCTTTTTCTGCGTGTTTTGGAGCGCCATTTATGCCATTACATCCAACAAAATATGCGGAGATGCTGAGCAAAAAGATGAAGGATTCTGGAGTTAATGTTTGGCTGGTAAACACAGGTTGGACAGGTGGTCCGTACGGTGTTGGGTCGCGAATTAAGTTAAAATATACACGTGCTATGATTAATGCAGTATTAAATGGAGATTTGGGATTGTATAATTATGAAAACTACCATATTCATTCTGTTTTTGGAGTAGCTCAACCAAGACAATGTCCAGGTGTGCCAACAGAAGTTTTAAGCCCAAGAACAACTTGGAATGATGATGAAGCGTATTATAAAATGGCCTTTAAATTGTCAAATGAATTTAGAAATAATTTTAAACAGTTTGAAGAGTATGCCTCTGAAGAAATAAGAAGAGGTGGCCCACAACGCTATGCGTTTTAAAGGGTAAGCAATATCTATAAAAAAAAGCGATTCAATTTTTTTTGAATCGCTTTTTACTTATAATATTAAAACAAATTATTTTCCTTTATTAACTTCATCTATGTATTTCTTCAATGCCATTGTCATTGATGGAGTTTCAGGTGTTGGTGCTGCGATATCTACACTTAACCCTTTTTCTTCAACTGCTTTAATTGTGGTGTTTCCAAAAACAGCAATACGTGTATCGTTTTGTTTAAAATCAGGAAAGTTTTTAAATAATGATTCGATACCAGATGGACTAAAAAATACTAATATATCGTATGTTACATTTTCTAAATCAGACAAGTCACTAATCACAGTTTTATAGAAAGTAGCTTGTCTCCAGTTTACCCCTAATTTATCTAAAGTATTAGGTATTACAGGTTTTACCTTATCTGTTGTTGGTAATAAAAAGCTTTCGTCTTTGTATTTTTTGATTAAAGGCATTAGGTCCTCAAAATTGCGCTTACCAACGTAGATTTTACGTTTTCTGTAAACTACATATTTCTGTAGATAAAAAGCCACAGCCTCAGACTGACAAAAATATTTCATCGAATCAGGCACTTTAAAACGCATTTCGTCAGCTACTCTAAAAAAATGATCAACAGAGTTTCTGCTCGTCAATATAATTGCTGAGAATTTAGACAGGTCAATTTTTTGTTGTCTGATGTCTTTTGCTTCAACACCTTCAACATGTATAAACGGTCTAAAATCTACTTTAACCTTTTGTCGTTCTTGAAGGTCGAAATAAGGAGAATTCTCAATTTTAGGTTCTGGCTGTGATACCAATATCGTTTTTACTTTCATAGACTAAACGCTTTATTTACCCGAAATAATCTTTAAATACCTTATACAAAATAACATAAGGCCCAATTTCGAGAGCGCAAAGATACAATAAAAAATAGAAAAAATTATGAATAATTGCTTTTTGATAGAGTCTTAAAAAACGGATAAAACCATTGAGATTTATTAAAAATATGAGTCCAAAAGCCACATATATTGTGTATTTTTTTTCTAAGCTGCTGAATAATAATAAGGTATTAATAAACAACAAAACAAGACCAGTGATATATTTAAACGTGTTTTTATAAAAGAGATACGTTTTAACAAATTCTGAAAATTCAAAGAAATGACCTACAACACGTTCAAAAATTGACTTTATTAAAAATATGGCAGTTAATACAAAAATAAAAAACACCAATGTTGTATAGAGTTCTAGAGTCTGAATCGATAAGTTTTTGACAGCTAAAAAGCAAAATACACCTGCCATAAAAATAAAATTTGCAAATAAAAGCGCATTAAAAATGTCAAACTTCTTTCTTTCCCGAACATATAATTTTAAAAATTTAAGATTATAAATTACAGCTATGAAATCTCTGAATCTATTGGGAAACAACTGTCTTGCAATAACAAGTAGCAGTAAACACACCAAAATTAGGCTTGTAAATATATCTTGGGTAAAATATTCTCTTAGCATTAGGCTAATTTATAAATAAAAGTTTGGAAAAGGATTTAAATTCTAAAAGCGAAATAGAAGAAGATTATAGACAAAAACTTTACATTTGTCAAAAGTAGAAACGCATGAGTGATGCGATAGTCATCATACCAACTTATAACGAAAAGGAGAACATTAAAGATATCATTGAGGCGGTTTTTTCATTATCAAAAAACTTTCATATTCTTATAGTAGATGATAATTCACCTGATGGAACAGCGCATAGTGTTCAAAAACTCCAATTAGCTTTTAAAGATAACTTACATTTATTGTCTAGGCCTGAAAAAAATGGTTTAGGAACCGCATATATTGATGGTTTTAAATGGTGTTTAGTAAATGAGTATGAATATATTTTTGAGATGGATGCAGATTTCTCTCACAATCCCAAAGATTTAGTTAGACTTTATGATACTGCTAAAACCAAAGCTGCCGATGTAGTTATTGGCTCTCGATACATCAAAGGGGTTAACGTAGTTAATTGGCCTCTGACGCGTATTCTTTTATCCTATGGCGCGTCATTATATGTAAAACTAATTACGGGAATGCGAGTTCAAGATCCAACAGCAGGTTTTATCTGTTATCACCGAAAAGTATTAAAGTCTATTAATCTAGATGAAATAAAGTTTATTGGTTATGCGTTTCAGATTGAAATGAAATTTAAAGCCTATAAAAAAGGTTTCAAAATTATTGAGATTCCAATTATCTTTACAGATAGAATAAAAGGCAAATCTAAGATGTCAAGCGGCATAATTTCTGAAGCTATTTTTGGAGTGATAAGCCTTAAATGGAATAGTCTTTTTAAAAAGAATAAACATGAGTAAGCAAACGTTAATTAAAAATGCCAAGATTGTAAATGAAGGTGCAGTATTTGAAGGCGATATTTTAATAGAAAACGATATTATAAAGGAAGTTAATTCTTCCATAAGTGTTAAGTCTGCAAATGTAAATGTCATTGATGTCGAGGGAAATCATGTTTTCCCTGGAATGATAGATGACCAAGTACATTTTAGAGAGCCAGGGCTAACTCATAAAGCTAATATTGAAACGGAATCTAGGGCAGCAATTGCTGGGGGTATAACCTCCTTTATTGAAATGCCAAATACCAATCCGCAGACCACAACAGTTAAAAAATTAGAAGAAAAATTTGCTATTGCAGCAAAATCATCTTACGCCAATTACTCATTTATGTTTGGTGGCACAAATGATAACTTAGAAGAGATTCTAAAAGTTGACTCAAAATCTGTTGCCGGACTGAAGTTATTCTTAGGTTCATCTACAGGGAATATGCTTGTTGACAACCCCAAGGTTTT
>ENA-OUOG01003169-OUOG01003169.1-marine-metagenome-genome-assembly--contig:-NODE-3169-length-15842-cov-5.711449_pt1 | contig 15842 bp, 12 predicted proteins | sample MGYA00248635_ERZ508505 | MGnify/ENA primary metagenome ERZ508505 (study PRJEB26176, sample SAMN06267871) | marine metagenome | isolation source: Saanich Inlet, British Columbia, Canada | place: Pacific...
ACAGCCTTCGACGGTTTAACAACCGCAGACTTGAACAAAGAGCATGTTGTAACTCAGGTCGTTACGGTCAACAGCTACAAGGTAGACACGGGAGGCACAGCTTCAGCAGGTTCTGTCTCTGGCGGTGGATCAGCGACTGACGCAGAGTATCAAATCAGCATCGGTCTGGATTCCACGATCCTCGGACCGGGCTGGGGTGCTGGTACTTGGGGCCGCTTTACTTGGGGTTCTGGTGCGGGATCATTGGCCGGTCAAACATTGCGCTTGTGGTTTGCTGATAACTACGGCGAAGACCTGCTATGCAACATTGCCGATGGCGCCGTGTATTACTGGGATGCAACCGGGGGCACCGCAACACGGGCCGTGGCCCTCAGTTCAGTATCTGGCGCAAACGAAGTTCCAACAGTTGCTCGAAAGATCATGGTATCCGACACCGACCGTCACGTTTTGTGTTTCGGAGCTAATCCAATAGGCAGTTCAGAGCAAGACCCTTTGTTAATCCGTTGGTCAAGCCAAGAGTCGTTGACCGATTGGGAACCAACTGCAACCAACACGGCAGGCGATATCCGTTTGTCACAAGGCTCTGAAATTATCACAGCCGTTCGGACAAGCCGTCAGTTCCTGATTTGGACCGACAGTTCGTTACACTCGTTACAATTTATTGGCCCTCCATATACTTTTGGTACGGCACTCTTAGGCGATAACGTTCGGATTGCAGGTCCAAACGCGGCCGTTTCTGTCAACGACACTGTGTTCTGGATGGGTCAGGAAAACTTCTATGTGTACGATGGCCGAATTCAGCCAGTGCCTTGCTCTGTTCGAGACTATGTATTCTCAGACATTAACCGTAACCAGTCGTTTAAGATCGCCGCAGGTTCTTTGGCATCTCAAACTGAAGTGTGGTGGTTCTACGCGTCGGCCAATTCAGAAGAATGTGATCGCTATGTGATTTACAACTATGGCGAGCAGACGTGGTATTACGGTCAGTTGAACCGTACCGCTTGGAATGATCGCGGCACCGGTCAGCGGTCTTTCCCTCAAGCGGCAGGATCAGACAACTACCTGTATGACCAAGAAAATGGTTTAGATGCCGACGGCTCTGCAATGACTTCTTTTGTCACCTCCTCTGATTTCGATATTGGCGACGGCGATCAATTCATGTTGATCCGCCGAATATTACCCGACCTGTCGTTCCGGAGTTCAACTGCGGAAAATCCGGAAGTGGATTTCACTATTACCGCTAAAAACTTTAGCGGGGCCGGTATCGATCAATCGGATACGGGAACCGTGGTTCGTCAAACATTGGTTGGTGGAACGCACGATTATACGGATCAGTTGTTTATGCGAGCGCGCGGCAGACAGCTTGCTTTGAAAGTTGAATCGGATACGACAGGCGTAAAGTGGAGGATTGGTGCCCCACGTTTGGATGCGAGACCGGACGGTAAGCGATGAGTCGCAAAGTTATTCGGTCCATCCTACCGATTGCGCCCCCTCAGTACGATGCCGTTTATGTCGATCAGCTACGACGGGCGCTTGACTTATTTATTACCGAGCAACGAACACCGCTCGTTAACTTTCAAGGTGTTCCATCAGCCGGTGCGGCAAATACGCTAGAGCTTGGTGATATTTATGAAGACGGTGGGTTTCTCAAGATTATCCGCTTAAATGATATAAACAGCGGTACCGTAGTTGGCACAACCGCTGTCGGAACAGTAACGGTGGTGACTCCATGACAGATAATGTATTAACAATGCCGGATGGCTCAAAGTGGAAACCTTCGACCAGTCGAGACATCGTGAGTTGCGTTTCATGCGATAACGAAGTGGATACACCAGAAGAAATTTTATCTTACCCCTCTGGGAACTGCCCTGATTGCGGCAATCCTTGGACGGGGTCCGAGAAACGCAGTACAATTATTCAAGTGACAGTACCCGAGCAACTGGGCGGCGGAGCAGGCTAATGGCACAAGCACAACTTCAAGAAGAACTGATCCCGGCAGGCGGCATTGCAGACTTCGTAATGTCTGATGCGGAAATCGCGGCCCTCGAATCAGAAGAGACTGAACAGCAGTTTGGAACGGCGGGCATTGCTCGCTTTGAGCCAATTGCAAAGCGCATGGCGTCTTATGGCCGTTACGGCGATGACCAAGTGGTTCACGCTGAAACAGGCGAGCTTCTCGTCCCACGGGCCTTGATCGAAGGTAATCCAGAACTCAAAGAATCTATTTTCAGTCACTTACGCGAAATGGGTATCGAAGACCCTGATCGGTATGTGGTTGGTTCAGGTGCAAACTCTATTAACCCAGACACGGGTATGCCCGAGTTTTTCTTCAAGTCTATTCGACGCGCTGTTTCTAAAGTCGCAAAGGGCGTTAGCAAAGCGGTCAGCCAAGTCGGTAAGGTACTGAAGAAGGTAGCTCCGGTTGTGCTTCCAATCGCTTTGGCGATGACTCCGCTTGGTGCAATGTATGGCGCGGCCCTCGGATCAGGTATTGGTACTTTGATTCAAGGCGGCAATATTAAAGACGCGTTGAAGTCCGCTCTAGTTTCAGGTGCAGTCGGTGGCATAACAGCAGGATTTACCGGAAACACCGGTAGCTTTATGGGTAATGTCAAAGCGGCCGCGGCAAACCCACTAGGCCGGTTGTCACAAACTGGCGCGGGCATCACCGAAGCATTTAAAACAGGCTCTGTTGGCAAAGCGTTTCAAAGTTATCAAGTTCCCGGCTCTGAAATCGCTGACGATATTGCGGCCGGCCGAGCAGATGCCGGCGTAACTGAAGCGCAAGAACTTGCACGAGCGACAGATGTAACTCCTGCTCAAGAAATCGCGACGGCGACGGACGTTGTTCCCGATGTACCTGATACGTTTGGAGCAAGGGGTGTAGGTCCGGATGAATACTTAGCCACTGACTTTTCAACAACTCCAACACTTAGACCAGAAGTTCCAGTTGATTCTCGCACCCTGACCCAAAAGTTCTTAGATACCGATATCGGCGATACTTTAGTTCGCGGAGCGAATAAAACCGCAGAAGTTACCGGGGAGCTTTATAGAGACTATTTGTCTCCTTCTCGTGATATGGGTCAAATAAGTCTTCAAGATGCTTTAACTGAGGTCGCGGCAAACCCCGCTAGTGCAAAGCTATCGGGTGCCGCACAGGTTGAACTAGCAAAAGAAATGGTCGCATCTTCTGCGCCCGGAATGATTCGCACTTATGCTCCGTTAGCCGCGGCAGGTGGTCTAGCGGCCTACGGCTCGGGATTCTTCGACGCCGCTCCACAGGAAGATCCTAATCTTGTAGACCGCCGGACAGGTGCAGACCTACTTGCAGAAAACGAAGATCAGTACATGGTTAGAGGGCGTACCCCGCAATATGCGACTGGTCCAACAACCGTCGGAACACAGTATGGCTACAACCCTCGCCGCGCTCCGGTATACATGTCTAGCCCGTTTGTTCGTCCTCAAATGTACGCGGCGGCAGGCGGCGAAGTGTACCCACGTCGTAATGGCGGCATCATGCCAAACGAAGGCATCCCAGACCAAGACAGCGTCCGCGCATTGCTGATGCCGGGTGAGTTTGTCATGACCAAGGACGCGGTCCGCGGTCTAGGCGGCGGGAACTTAAATCAAGGCATCAACAACATGTATTCGATGATGCGGAATCTTGAAACAAAAGGACAGGTGGCATAATGGCTGAAGTAACCGAACAGATTGTCCGCGAAGCCCCCGAGATTGAAGCCTATAAGCTGGGGCTTCTAAAATCAGCCAAAGAGCTTGCCGACCAACCAATTACTCTTCCGCAACAGCAAATTGCAGAGCAGGCTTTTCTTCAGGAAGAAGCCGCGCGTTTAGCGCAGGAAGGTATTGGCGCGTATTCGCCTTATCTTACCGAAGGCGGCTACACGATGGGCGATGCCTATCAAGCACTAGCCGGCCCCGGTGCGTTAGGTCAGGAAGCCGCACAATTTTATCGTCAAGGTGCGACAGGTCCATCTGCTGAAATGATTCAGGGGTACATGAACCCCTATCAACAGGCCGTTCAAGACGAAATTAACCGTGCTTTTGACATTCAACAAACTCAGGCCGCAGGACAGGCGGTGGGTGCAGGTGCTTTTGGCGGTTCTCGTGGCGAAATTGCACAACGCGAAATTGACCGAAACCGCGCACAAGCTTTGGCACAATCTCAAGCACAAAACTTTTTGCAGGCACAGCAAGGCGCGACTAGCGAATTGCAACGTCAGTTGGCGGCCGCACAGGGCATCGGTTCGCTAGGACTGCAAACTGGAGAAGCACTGGGTACACTAGGGCTTCGTCAAGCAAGTCTTGGTCAGCTTGGTCAGCAAATGGGACAGCAAGAATCTCAGTTCTTGTTCGATGTGGGTCAACGCCAACAAGCGCAACAACAAGCAGAGTTGGAAGCACAACGTCAAAGCGATCTCGCGCAGTTGTACGAGCCATACCAAAGATTCTCTTATTTATCAGATATTTATAAGGGTGCGCCATCGACGCAACAAACGATTGCCTCGTCCACCGCACCAAGTGTTTCACCGGCTCAACAATACCTCGGGCTAGGTATTGCAGGGCTTTCCGCCGCGGCAGGCGCAAGTAAAGCAGGACTATTCGGATGATGAACAGAAGCGTAATGCAACGGCAAATGTTTAAGGCAGGCGGAGCCGCAGGTTTTCCAGACATGAACAACGATGGAGAAATTACTCAAGCGGACATCTTGATGGGGCGCGGCGTTAAAATGCAGGCCGGCGGTGATCCAATGGTCGCGATGCAAGAACAAATGCCCGCTGAAGGAATTGCGTCAATGATGCCTCAAGAGGCAATGCCCGCGGCCCCCGGTCCTGCAATGGAAGGCATGGGCGTCGGCGAAGTTGATCCGGGCACTGTTGAGCAAATGCTGACACAAGTTGCTCCAGAAATCGGTGATCCAGAGCAGGCCGAAAGCGCCGAAGAAATGATGAACATGGTTCGTGGTGACGAAGCATCTGTTGAACAACGTCGGATGGAGCTTGCTTCAATCGTTGGTGAAGAGGATGCCATGCAAACCCCTGAGTCTGTTCTTGCTTTAGTACAGCCCGTTGTACAGATGTCCTTGGTTGACGAAGGTATTGGCGGACTCGCAGAACAAGAGATGCAACAACCCGTAGAAGGCGACATGGCCGGCGGGATTATGTCAATGATGGGAGGCTAGTATGGCCGAACTACCTAGACGTTTTAACGGACGGCGTTTTGAAGCGGGCATCGGCTCGCTAGATGCTTACGATCAAACAGTCACTCCGATTGTTCAATTATTGAGAAACGCGCCTGCCCCACAAGCGCAACGTCCGGCCTCTATTCAAGAGCCGACTGCCGCACAGTCTTTGATGCCTTCCGTTCCTACGTTACAAGATGAGTTCGGCGAGCGACGTGAAACGTATCGCGGTATTTTGGGTGACCCAGAAAAACAGCGGAACATGACTCAAGCGCAGATGCTGTTTGATATTGCTAATACAGCGTTGGCTTTCAGTACGGCCGGATCACGTCCGGGCATGTCGCCTGCCGAGCGTTTGGCAGAAGCGGCGGTAGAAACCAAGTTGTTCCCAACGATTGCGGCACGTTCTCAAGCGGCAGAAGAACAGAAGCAAAAGTTTGATCTGGCGGCATTGCAGTCGGCAGAAACGTCTTTGGCCGCAAAACAGAAAGCGGCGGCGGACATACAAAAGACTTTGGCAGGCCGTGATCCAGAATACATGCGTGTCAAATTCTCTGACGGCAGTGAAAAAGTATTTGATGTAAATACTGTAATGGGATCGCGTTCATTCCAGTTGGCAACTCGACAACCCGGCGCGCAAGCGTTTAAGGTTGGCACTGAGCCTGCCCCGACTACACCAAAAGCATCTTCCTTCAAGGTTGTGGTTGATGCAAAGGGTAAACAAATTGGGCAGTTTGACGTTACGAATCCTACAGAAAAACAAGAGATGAGGGATCTTCTCAAGAATAACCCTTCGTATCAGATGGCCGGAGTTCCAACAGCACCTCAAATCGAACGGCCTCTGGGAGATCAGGAATACTTTGCCAAGTTTGGTGTAACGAAGGACAAGTTCGAGTCGTTACCGCAAGATACGCAAAATATCTTGATGGGTATTCCAACGATCACGGACCGCGACTACTTCACCAAGTTTGGCATGGACAAAGACCAGTTCCTTGGCATGGATCCAAACGACCGAAACTTCCTCATTGGTCTTCCTGTTCTTACAGACAAGGATTACTTCAAGAAATTTGGTCTCACCAAATCTGGTTTCGAGGGCTTGGAGCAAGAAGATCGCGATGTATTGTTGGGACTACCAACGCTTACCGACGAAAACTACTTTACCAAGTTTGGTATGGACAAGGCGTCTTTCCTTGCTTTGGATCAGGACGTCAAGAACCGTATTCTCGATATCACGCCAAAGCCTGTTATCCAGAAAGATGCGCGCGGACGCTTGGTGGACGTTACAAATCCAGAGTCTCCTCAGATTATTTGGGACGTCGAAACTGTTACTCGTCCAAAACTTCAAACAATTACTATCGACGGCATTCCACAGACTGTGGATATCACGACGCCACAAGGTATGGCTCGTGTAGATCGAGCAAACGAGGCCAATCAGCAACAGCCCGGACGGGCTTCGATCACAAACGTGACAAGCGCACCCACGCCGAAGTCATTTGTTGTATCAAATCCAGATGGAAGCTCGCAGTTTGTCACCTCTTACGACAACGGCTCTACGTTTACCGACGCAACGGGACAGATTCAGTCGATGCCTTCAGGCGCGTACCCTGTATCAGATACCACGGCCAACGAAGTCGCGAAGAGCATCCGAGCGTCTGCAAAAGCGGGTGAAACCCTGACTGAGCTAGACGCTGAAATTGCGGCAAAGCTTGGACTGAACCCTGACGAGTTTACGCAGGAAGATATTACTTCAGTTCAAAGCGCGCTTGAAATGGCTCGCGAAGGTACTGGTTTCTACTCCAACTTTGTTGCAACACTTGATGGATTGACTGGTTTAGTACCGTTCCCAGCGGCTCGTGATTTTATTGCCGGCTTTACTAAAGACAACCAAGCGGCCCGTCAATATTTGCGTGGCGTTATGACGTTAGGACGTTCTGCCCTTGTGGTTAACCCTAGATTCCCTGTGGCGGAAATGGAAAAAGTCGAACAGTTATTTGTTCGTCCAGAATCGTTCTTCGTGAACCCTTCCACAGAAGCCAACAAATTTATTGAATTGAAGAGCCTTGCAATTGCTCAGTATCGTAGGAACTTGCAACAACTTCAGCAAGGGGTGCCTAAAGCACAGCGGGAGCAGATCGAAGCCAACAACTTTGAGCTTCAGCGTTTAATGTCGTTGCTTCCGGGTGTACCCTTACCGGGAGCCGTCGGTGGAGCGCAAGACGATCTTGTAGACGAAGCGTCCAATATTTTATTTCGATAAGTAGGTAGCTTACATGGCAAACGGACAAACTCCTTTTATACCCGGAATCTCAGCGGCCTCGGCCGCACCGGCGCAAGTTCCTTCTGCCCCGGTGGGTCCTACAGTTTCTCCAGCCTCGATTGCACCTAGCCCAATTATGCCGGTGCCTCCGGTCACCATCAGCAAAGAGCAGATGGATTTCCTTAATCAACGGTTCGCGGACCAACCAGACGGCGCTTCACCGATTGTTGCGCGTTCTATTGTTGGGGAATTATCACAACAAACTCCTGACTTATTTAACTATCAAGGTTTGAAAGACGGAACCGCGCCTCTGTTTGACGTGTTGCCGCAGTTCCAAGACAAGCCGCCAGAACAGCGGAAGCTAACAGATAATCAGATTATTCGACTGCTCGCCCGTGATACGGAAGGCAACAAGATTGAAGAAGGCTCGTTCTTTGCCGGAATGGCCCGTGAACTGTTGCCACAGGGCGCAGGTTTTACAGGCGCATACACCGGTGCGCGAATCGGGTATCAATTACAGGCACCTATTGCTCCAGTAAACCCTTTAGCCGTTGCCACAAAGTTTGCCATTCCAGTTGCTACAACAACTATTGGATTCTTGGGCGGTTACAGCGGAGGCCGCGAAGCGACAGATTTCTTAGTCGGCCCAGAAGCACCTTTGTTACCGGGTACCACAGCATCTTACGAGGCCGGTAAAACAGCGATGGGCGCGCTGTCTTGGATGCCTTTACCCTTTTTAATTAGCGAAAAAATTAGCTTTGGTGGCGCGCAGTTGCTCGACAACATTGCAGGTTTAAAAGCATTGCGGGCACCAGTTGGTCCTCCAACAAAAGAAGCGATGCCCGGTTTCCAAACGAAGATCGCTGAATATCAAGCGGGACGGGAAGCTCTGGGGTCTGGAGCCGAGAAGCTATTAAACGCGGACAAAGGCCCGCGGTCCACGCGTCTTATCCGAATGATCGAAGGGCTGTTGTCTCGTACAGGAGAAGCTTCTCGCGCCTCTCCTAAATTCACGCTTGGTGTTGAAAGCGTTGCCGCGGCGGGACAAACAGGAATGGCCGCGCTTGCTGAAGAAAAGGCTCCGGGTCAAACAGGGATTCGGATTGGTGCAGAAGTCGCCGGTGCGCTTACCCCTTCTGTATTTGGAGCGGTACTCGCCTCTAAACTCCCTGTGATCGGCACCGTTTTAAAGCAAACGTTCAAAAAAGGCGGCTTGAAGAAAGCGGCTGAGCCAATCCTGCAATATCGTGAAAACCAAGTCGTTAAGAAAATATTGGATGCGTTGGAAAACAGCGGCGAAGACATTGATTCGTTGATCGATACACTGGCTGATCCAAAATTCTTGACCGATGAAAAAGGCGATCCAATTACGCTAACGGCGGGAGCAAAAACAGGTAGCCCGACGTTACTTGCCTTTGAACAAGCGGCCGACCAGTTATCTGGCGGAGCACTAGCGAAAGAGCGGGTTAAGGGTGCTAACAAGGCAGTTGAAGCATACAAAGTTTTAATCTACGGCATGATGTCTACGGGCGACCAAAACGCTTTGCAAGCCGCCGCTGATCTGGCGGAAGAGTTTTTTGGCGCGAGCATTCAATCACGGATCACGACCGCTACGGATAACTTGTTGAACGCGGTTGATACCGTTGCCGGTGAATCACCTGTTGGAAACATGGAGTTGTCCGAGCGTTTGTTTAATCTGTTGGACACTCAGCTTGGGCTAGCCCGCCGGAAGGAGCGTCAGCTTTGGCGTGCAATTCCTGACGAAGAAATTACCGTATTTAAAGATGCAGACGGCAATGTTGTTGATTATCCACAGTTTTTAGATCGCTGGATAACTTTGCTTCCCGACACCGAAGAAGCAAAGAGCCCGATACTTCGCAAGCTTTCTAACCTCAACCAGTATGTTATGCGGAAGCGTAGCGAGTTTGGTTTGGATGCCGATGGAACTGCGGCCGCCGCTCCCGACGGCGCTCCGGGTGCTGATCCTTTAGCGCGGTTTAACTTCGGTAAAGAAATTAAGCCTACCGACAAAAAGTTGATGATCGGTATCGAAAAAGACGTTCCGATCACATTGCCAGAAGGTTATCGTGTTTTCCAACGCTCTGAAGAAGTACCCGGAGTTAAAGGTAAAGTCACTACAACGTCGGTTGTTGATCCAAACGGTAACCGGATTGAAATGGTCCGCGATCCAACAGATCGCATTACTCCGTACAATATTGAAGTCGTTGATGGCACGATCAATACGATGACTGGTGCAAACCAGACGTCGAGCTTTGTTGTAGGCGATAACCTTGCAGAAGCTGTTGAAAACGTAGCCGATCAGATGGCAAAAGGCCGCGTCACTTTCAGCAGAACCCCGCTTGATGAGGCCGTTGAAACCACTGCCGATGCGGCTCCAACTCCAGACGTTGCCTCAATTACAGTTCAAGAAATGGAAGAAATTCGTTCTTCGGCACTGAACTTAGGCCGTGAACTGCAAGCGACTGGCGACTTGAACGGTGCGCGTATTGCCTTTGGTCTAGCCGAATCAATGCTCGACGACATGAACAACTTTGATGTTGCGACTACTGCGGCGTATCACACGGCGCGTGCGTACTCCAGAGCTTTGAACAACACCTTTACTCGTGCCTTTGCCGGCGATGTCATGGACGTCAACAAGAAAGGAGCAGAGCGGATTGCTCCAGAATTGCTGTCTACCAAACTTGCTGTTGGTGGTAGCGATGCGACTTATCTGCGTATCGATCAAATTCAAAAGGTAGGTCAGTTCGCAAAAGACAACGCCTTTGAAGGCGCAGAAGATGCGATTGCTAGTATTGATGGCACCGTGCTGTCCTTGCTCCGTAATGCACGGGCCGCGGCCGCCGACCCAACGACCGGCGAAATCAATATCCGCGAGTTGGACAAATGGCGTCGTGCAAACAAGCCATTGCTTGATGTCTTCCCCGGCTTGAGCCGAGATTTGGAAGATGCGCGTAAAGCACAAATTCTTTTGAACGAAGAACGTTTGGCAGAAAAGGCCGCAAGCAAAGCCTTGGTGGGTCAGGTTACTTTCAAAAATTTATTGTCTGGCTTCACAGAAAACCCAACAACCGCGGTTGCTGAAGCATTAGCGCGCGGTAACAAGCGCAAGTGGCCTTCCATGAACGCCTTGTTAGACGTTGCTCAAGGCCGGAACTTGGAAAAAGCAACGGGCGTCGAAGGCTTTGATTTACCTGAAGAAAAAATTGAAAGCGCTGTAAACGGACTTAAATCGTCTGTTCTTGAGTGGGGCATGACCAAAGCGGGCGGCACCTCTGGTAGCGGATTCAAACCAAGCGTTGCCTACCGCGCGTTCTTTGAGCCCTTAGAAGGTGAGCGTGTTGGTGGAAACCTCGTTGATTGGATGGTTTCAAACAATGTTATGCCAAAGAAAGAAGCGGATAACTTGAAGACGATTCTTCAAGAAATGATGCGCTTTGAAGTAGCACAAGTTAACGGAACGATTGAAGACATTGTTGAGCAAGCCGGACCACTCCTCGACTTCTACCTGCGGGTTACAGGTTCTAACTTGGGTGCCAAAGCATCTGGAATCCTCGGCGGCGGGGGCGGCGATCTGATCGCTCGTTCTGCCGGTTCCAAGATTATGCGTCAGGCGTTTGAAGATGTGCCAGAAGCGTTCCAAGTCGATGTCATGACCAAGATGATGCAAGACCCTGAGTTCCTCGCGGCAATGCTTCGTCGCGGGACGACTGAGCGTGAAAAGTTAAACATCGCGAATCGAGCGGCCGGTATGGTTGTCGATTTCTTTGGACGCCCAGTCCGCCGTATCACGCCATCTGTCGGCCGTGAAACGATGGAAGATGAGCTTGAAGCACCAACTCCAGAACCACAGGCATCGGTCCAAGCACCACAGCAGAATCTAATGGCACAGCGGTTTGCTCGCTCAACGCCAACGCAAATTCAACCACGGCCCGCGGCTCCCGCTCCGGTACAGCCACCAATGGCGGCTCCCGCACCACCACAAGGCGCGGCAAATCCACAGCAACGTCAGCAGTTAGCACAGATGTTCCCTAACGATCCAATCTTGGGGGCGGCTAGAGGTGGCGGCGGCATAGGAAGCTTGTTCTCGTGAACGAACTCGGACTGGCAGTCAGCTTGATGATGCGGTCCGACTTTCATCGCCCGTGGTTTATTTCTGATCTGGAAGACTGGGTTACACCTGCGATTGAAAACAATCGGATTCAGTTTTTCTACAATGGTGAGGAGCCAATAGGCTTCTTTACCTATACGTTTTTAACGGAATGCACTGAACTTGGATATCTGACAAAAACAGACAAGTTACAGCCAAGCGACTGGCAAACCGGACCGGAGGATGGCCGTTTATACGCCATCGACTTTATTGCGTTTAAAAATGTGAGACAATGTGTAAAGGACGCGGGCAAGACTTTGCAAGCCCAGTACGGGACAGTCAAAGGCGAGTGTCATTTTTTCCGGTACGCAAAAGACCGCTTAGGACGCATAGCAAAGAGACGAGATGAATTATGTTTGAAGATGGCATCGTAAAAGTTAGACAGCGCGGATTCGATCCAGAAACGTCCATGTACTGCTTCGGAGGAGGCGGTGGCGGCGGTGGCGGCGGAAGCAACACCGATAATGCCTATTCAAATCAGCAAACAGGGCAGGGATCGCGGACCACGCAACCCGGAGACAACACTCGGGTTGATAGCCGTGGAAACACCGTGAACTTCAACACCACGCCTGCTACGGTAACAAGCACTCCTAACTATACAAAAACGCTTCCAAACGGTGTGGTGGTTACAGACTTCTCTCGGGATTTTGCCGGACAGGTCAACTTATCTAACCGCGGTACGCCTGAAGTAACAGACTTATCTACACAACGCTCGGCTTTTGCATCGGCGCCAGTTTCGCCTACGACACCGATGGGCGGTCTTTACGACAATCTAGCGATCAATATGCCAAACGTTAGCGTTCCAGACGTTAATGCGTTGAGTCCGCAAGAACGTTCGTTGATGAACGCGATCAATACGCCGATGGGAAATGCTGTGACCCCAGAGCAGGCAATGGGACAAGCGTTAAGTTCCGGTCAGTTTGGAGATGGCCGTGTTGGATTGGGCAGTGGATTCTCAATGGGTAAAGTCCCCGGCGGTTTCGGTTTTCAATTTGACCGTGCTTTCGCACAAGGCGGAGCAGTGACCTCGGGCATTGGATCACTGGGCCTGCCTCAAGCGATGTTTAAATCAACCAAGTCTTAGTATCTTCCCCTAAGACTTGCCCCGCTATATCAATCTTGTCTCGTAAAGCACCGAGGATTTTTTCATCCACGGTGTTTGGCGTGACGATATCAATGTAAGTCACGTTCTTATCTTGACCAATGCGATGAGCGCGATCTTCTGACTGCAAGCGTATCTCTAAGTCGTAACCGTTATTGTAGTAGATCATAGTACCTGCTTCGGTCAGGGTAATGCCGTAGCCCCCTGTGCGCGGCTGACCAACAAAGAACCGTAGCTCGCTGTTTGGGTCTTGAAACCTTTCAACAATCTCTTGGCGTTCATCCTGCGGCGTTTCACCAAAGTAGATCGCGGCAGACTCCTCGCCATACTTTTTAGTCAGTTCTTCATAAATAGCTTTTAGATCATGCGTAAAGGTTGCCCAGATAATGATCTTGCCAGAAGTTTCTTCAATAATATCAAGCAGTTCTGACAAACGATTGCTCTTTAAAGTATGCAAATCACCCGCATCGTCAGGAAGATGTCCACAGCAAATTTGCTGTAATCGCATAATTTGCGTTAATACCGACGCAGTTGTGGATAACTCACCTGATTCAAGCTTGGCCAGAGCAAGTTTCTGCATCTGTTTGTAAGCCTTGGCTTGCTCATCGGTCAGGCTGACGTTGCGCCGCATGTACACTTTATCCGGCAAATCCAGACAGTCCGACTTCAGTACGCGGTTACTAAAACGATCAAGCTTCTCGTTTAACTCATCCAGACGACGGTAGCCGGTGATCTCATTAAAGCTCTTGTGTCCCATCGTGCGCTTCTGCACAACGGCGTAACGGTTCTGATACCCGTAGTACGAGTTGATACCAAGCGCCTTGGGTGACAAAAACGCGCACTGGCTAAATAAGTCCATTGGCGACTTTGTAATGGGGGAACCTGTGAGGATGCGACGGTACTTGCTGACCTTCAACAGTTCTACAATGTTCGCGGTCCGCTGTGCTTTTCTGTTCTTAATCGTTGTCGATTCATCAACAATGACTAAATTGTCAGGATTCTTTTTGCAGAATTCATACGCGGCTCGCGTACCCCGTGGAGTAGAAAACGCCTCAACGTTCATTACAAAAATCTTTAGCCCTTCAAAGGCTTCGTAGACTAACTTGACTAGCTCATCCTGATAACTTTTGGCACCAGAAGGCGTCCAACGGACCACTTGCGTGGCAATACGCTCAGGTAGATGGGCTTCTAATTCCTTGCGAACCCAGTTATCGTAGACGCCCTTCGGAGCAATGATGAGCGCCGCGTCGATATGACCTTTTTCATACAACATACCCATCGTATCAATTGTAACCTTCGACTTACCCGTTCCCATCTCCATGAACAGCGCATAGTATTCCGCGGCCCACGAGTCGCGTAACGCGTTAAGCTGATGGTCATACGGCTTGGTCTTAAATTCGTAATTTTCAAATTTCATGCAACATTCCCCTTGACTCTTGCTAATCATAGGATTATATATAGAAATGTCAAGGCCCAAACGGTGCCTTTAACAACGGAGAACAGCGCATGAGCGATCTTACTGAATCAGCAGACCTGCTGAAAATGATGGAGCAGGACACTGCCGAATCAAGCATAGAAACGCTAGACCAAGAAGGGCTTCACACAGTCGCCTCAATGGCCGTAGCGATAAAAAACAAAGAAGCGGAAATCGAAGACCTTGAGAACAAACTCAAGAGGGAGAAAAACGCTCTTTTAAAAATGACTGACGAAGACTTGCCGACCATGTTGGCCGAACTTGGTTTGTCAGCAATGACCTTGGACGACGGCTCAAACGTTACTGTAAAGCAAACGTATGGGGCATCAATCCGCATTGACGACAAGCCGCAGGCTTTCGAGTGGCTCCGAGATAACGGCTATGACGACATCATCAAGAATCAGGTGATGTGTGTTTTTGGCCGCGGCGAAGACGATCAGGCATCTGCCTTTAAAGCCCTTGCATCACAGCAAGGATTAGCGGCGGAGCAGAAGACTGATATTCATCCGCAGACTTTGCGTGCCTTTATTAAGGAACGTGTAGAAAACGGTGATGATTTCCCAATGGAGCTATTTGGCGCTTGGGTAGGACAACGTGCAGTAATCAAGAGGACTAAATAATGGCAACATCAAAAGCAGTAGCTGAAAAGCAATCAGGGGCAATTGCGGAATTTGACCCAACAATGTTCGAGGCCGATGCCGGCGTCGGAACCCGACTGGAGCAAGAGGATCTTGCCTTACCGTTTCTGAAAATTGTTTCGGCACTCGACCCATTGCTCGACGACGAAAACTTTGAAGGACGCAAGGGCGACATCTACAACACGGTTAGCGGCACGGTGTACAGCGGCAAGGAAGGTATCAAGGTCATCCCTTGTGCTTATCAGCGTCGTTTTATTCAGTGGGCTCCCCGTGGGCAAGGTAGTGGTGCTCCACAAGCGATCTACGCGCCAAACGAAGAGCGTCCAAAGACGCAACGCGATGCGACCGATAACCGCGAGTATGTGGTTGGAGGAAACGGTGAATACATTGAAGAAACGCATCAGCATTTCGTTATCGTACTCAACGAAGACGGTTCTGCTGAAACAGCGTTACTTGCGATGAAATCAACGCAGTTGAAGAAGTCACGCAAGTGGAACTCAATGGTAGCGTCTGCCAAGATGACCGGCTCCAATGGACCGTTCACTCCGGCACGCTTCGCTTACACTTACCATCTTAAAACTCTGTCAGAAGAAAACTCAAAAGGTTCATGGCACGGGTGGGAGATGTCACGTTCAGAGCCAGTGTCTGACGGTGCTTTGTACTTGCAAGCCAAACAGTTTGCAGAAAGCATTATGGCCGGTGACGTCGTCGTTAAACATGGGGATGATGAGGAAACGAATAATAACCCAGCGTTTTAATGACATGCGGGGCGCGTTCGCGCGCCTCGTTTTTGAGGATTAACTATGTCAGTCGAAAAATTTAGTTCCATCTTTTCTGGTCTCGAACAGGCTTATGGAACTTTTAAAATTGAGAAAAAGACGCAAAGCGGCAAGAACGCCGGTAAAGCGGCCGTCGTTCGCGAAACACGGACCACGGAACTATGGGAAGGTCACTTGTCAGGAACTGGCAAGGGCATCGGTATTATCCCGATCAACGAAGACAA
>ENA-OUOG01003170-OUOG01003170.1-marine-metagenome-genome-assembly--contig:-NODE-3170-length-15835-cov-15.282396_pt1 | contig 15835 bp, 13 predicted proteins | sample MGYA00248635_ERZ508505 | MGnify/ENA primary metagenome ERZ508505 (study PRJEB26176, sample SAMN06267871) | marine metagenome | isolation source: Saanich Inlet, British Columbia, Canada | place: Pacific...
GAATAGCTCTCGCACCCAAGCGATCTCATCGGTTTGCTCGGACAGATGGGTTTGCATCAGGCAATCGGGATGCTCGGTCCATAGCGCCCCGAGGGCCTTGAGTTGGTCGGCTGTTGAGGTGGGCGAAAACCTTGGGGTGATGACATATTGCGCCCGCCCGTTTCCATGCCACTTCTGGAGCAATGCCTTGCTGTCGTCATAGGCCGATTGTGCTGTGTCGCGCAGAGCTTCCGGCGCATTGCGATCCATGCAGGTCTTGCCCGCAAAGACCCGCATATTGCGCGCGGCGGCGGCTGTGAACAGCGCGTCCACGCTTTCGGGATGGATCGTGCAATAGCTGGCGACACTTGTGGTGCCATTGGCCAAAAGCAGGTCGAGATACAGCTCTGCCATCTCCTTGGCATAGGCAGGATCGCCAAAGCGCATTTCTTCGGGGAAGGTGTAGCTGTTGAGCCAATCAATCAACCGCTTGCCCCAAGAGGCGATGATGCCTGTTTGCGGATAATGGGCATGGGCATCGACAAAGCCCGGCAGGATCAGAGACTGCCCGTGATCTGTCACTTGCGCATCTGGATGGTCGCGGCGCAGGGCATCGGCGGACCCCAGCTCGGTGATCAGGCCGTTCTGGATCAGGATGCCGCCTTGGCTTTCGTGCAGCACGGCATCTGGGCCGTCATCCATAGGCCTGCCTGTGAATTGCAGATATTGCCCTAGAATAAGGTGTTTCACGGTCATTTCTTGTGCCGCCCCTTTTCTTGTGCGCGCCCTAATGTCATACCGCGAGCAAGGGGCTTAGATAAGCTCTAATCGTCGCTTCAGCATGTGGGTGTGAGGCAAATGGCCGAGAATCACGAAATAGAGCTTGAGGATGATCGCGACAGCGAACGCGATGTCTATGCTTTGGATGGTGGATTGCGCGCGCAATTGAAACGCGCCGTGGCCTATCGCGATGTCAGGGCGATTGATGCCTTGATGGAGCCGCTCCACCCTGCTGATATCGCCGACCTTCTGGAACAGATTTCCAGCGGTGAGCGCGAGGCCTTGCTGGAGCTTTGGTCCTCGGGTGTTGACGGTGAGGTTCTGTCAGAACTGGAATGGTCGACGCGGGAAGAAATCCTGCCGCTTTTGCCAGATGCGGTCTTGGCAGATGCGGTCCGCGAACTCGATTCCGATGATGTTGTCGATCTGGTCGAAGATCTCGGCGAGGATCAGCAAGAGGCCATTCTGGATGCCCTGAATGATGCCGATAGGGCGGCTGTTGAACAGGCGCTGAGCTATCCTGAGGAATCCGCGGGCCGTTTGATGCAGCGCGAGGTTGTGCGCGCGCCCGATCACTGGACGGTCGGCGAGATGATCGATTTCCTGCGCAGCGATAGCGCGGAATTGCCCGAACAATTCTACCATATCGTGCTGGTGAACCCCGCTATGAAGCCTGTTGCACAGGTGACATTGGGGCGGCTCTTGTCCAGCCCGCGCGCGGTGAAGCTGGTCGATATCACCGAAGATAGTTTCCGCGTTATTCCTGTTACGCAGGATGAGGATGACGTGGCCTATGCCTTTAACCAGTATCACCTGATCTCGGCCCCTGTGGTTGATGATGACGGGCGTTTGGTGGGTGTGATCACCATCGATGACGCGATGATCGTTCTGGATGAGGCGAATGAAGAAGACCTTCTGGCCCTCTCGGGTGTTGGCCGCGACGAGAGCTTGAATGATTCCATCGCCACCACGGCGCGCCAGCGCTTTCCATGGCTCTTTGTGAACCTGCTGACGGCGATTGTGGCCTCATTGGTGATTTCGGTTTTTGAGGGTACAATTTCGCAAATCGTTGCTCTGGCTGTTTTGATGCCGATTGTTGCTTCAATGGGTGGAAATGCAGGAACGCAGAGCCTTGCGGTTGCGGTGCGTTCCATCGCCACGCGGGATTTGACGCGCTCCAATATGCTGCGGGTTGTCTCGCGTGAGGCGGGGGTGGGGCTGTTGAACGGCTTTGCCTTTGCCATCATCATGGGGTTTGTGGGCTTTTTCTGGTTTGGCTTGCCTCTGCTAGGGCTGGTGATTGCCGTTGCGATGGTGATCAACCTTGTCGTGGCGGCATTTGCAGGCATTTTGGTGCCCGTTGCCTTGGACCGTTTCGGCGCTGATCCAGCGCTTGCCTCGGGCACATTTGTGACAACGGTCACAGATGTCGTGGGCTTTTTCGTATTTCTGGGATTGGCCTCGATGCTGCTGATCTGAGGCGTCAGGCGGGCCGCTCTAGCCTTGTGGCACATCCAAGGTGATGTTGCGCCCGTTCTTCACATATTGAAGCGAGCCTGCCCCGATGGCCGCAACGCGCCCTCCATCCAGACGGTCGCCAATGGTGACGGTCACAAAGCGACCCGAGGCCAGACGCACCAGCGCACGGCGGCTGGACTCAGAGCCTGACACGCCGATCAGGTTGATATTGCGCAGGCTGATCGCGTTATTCATCGTTGCAGCGCGGCTAACAGATGCATTGGACGGGATCGAGGGGGCCGAGCTGGATTGCGGCGCTGGGGCCGAGGCGGTTGTGATCGTGGCGCCCGAGCTGCCTTCATTGGCACGCTGCGCGCGAGCGACCAGATCTTCGATATCGGCAGGTCTGAGGCGCGGCACATTGGAGCGCGAAATCGCCAGATCGCTTGCCCCTGCCAATTGGATCAATGCGCCATTGGAGCCGTCGAGATCGATCAAAGCCTCGCGCCCTTCGGTCACGGCGGCAGATGCGCTTTCGGCGGCGGCAAGCGCTTCTGCCTGACGTTCTTCGGCTGCGCGGGCCGCCAAAGCCACATCCTGAACCGAGGGCGGGCGCGTGGTGGGGCGGAAGCCTGCCAATTCGGTGCGGCTAAAGCCCCCCAAGACTTGGCGTTCACGGGTTTCTTGCAGATCGTCGGGGCGCTCGGTCGGGCGGAATGTGCCGAGGATATCAGTCTCGGCCGAGGCAAGCTCGGTTTCTTCGGGGGCGTCCTCGCGATCTCTCGGGATGGGAAGGATCGGCGGTGTGCCAAGCACAACACGCACCCCGTCTGCCGTCAAAGCGCCATCCGCGCTTGGTGCAACCAGACCGTCGGGATTGACCGCAAAAGTGGTGCCAAAGGGCGGGGGCGAGGCAAAGCGCTGTGGTACTTCACCATCTGGCAAGGCTGCGGGGGTCGCCAAGGCAAACGCATCGAACACGGGTATCACACGATCGATAGAGGCGGTGTAGATATCCTCGACCGCGTCAGTGGCGGAAGGGGCAGGCAGGGCTTCTGGCGCGCGCTGCCAAATACCGTTCACGGCGTAAAACTGCTCGGTCTCTTCCAGCGTGGGAATGCTGATTTCAGGTTCGGCATCGGCCAATTCGGCCAAATCCAGATCGGTGTCGAGATCAGCATCGATATCGGGCAGGATTGTTTCGGGTGCCTCGATACTGGCCAGCACATCCTCTTCGATCAGGCTTTCATTCACGCTCTCGTCGCTGGCGATGGTGATGTCAGGCTCGTTCAAGCCAAAAAGCCGCGCGATGGAGCTTTCAGGCATGAAAAGGATCGACCAAAGCGCCAAAAGCGCCAATCCCAACAACAAGACAACTGTCAGCATCAGGCCCAAACGCAGGGATGGGCCCTTTGGTTTTGCGCTGCCTGCAAAAACCGATTTGCGGCTAAGCGCGTCTGGCTTGCTGGGGGATGGGGCAGCACTTGGGGCGGGGTCGGGTGTGACAGGTGCTGCGGCGGGCTCGGTTACTGCGGCGCGCGCCAGCTGTGGTGGGGTTTCAGGCCTTGCGCGGCGGCGGGCCAGAACGCCTGAGACGCCAGCCAAGGCCGTGCCGATCCCACGTTTGCTGGCAGGTGCGTCATCGGCTGTTGGCGTATCAGCGTCCGTTACGCCTGTGACGCGTCTGAACACATCGGCCGAGAGGGCGGGGCGTTCAAGGGCCTTATCAGGGGCCGCTTGGGGTGTTGCCACGCTGCGCTCGGCGCTGAGTTTGGGCGCGGCGCTGCTGGGGGCTGGGGGTGTGGTTGGAGCGGCGGGTGCTGCTGGCGCGGCAGGCGTATCGACCTCGGCTGTGAAGCCCAAACGGGACGCACGATTTGTGACAAGGCTGCCTGACTGCCCTTCGGGCAAATCAACCTTTCCACGGCGGGCGCGGAAGGAGAGAACAGGTTCCTCAGCGGCGGGCGGCGTGTCAGTTGGGCTGTCCGTCCCCTCAGGGGGGGCAGTCGCCTCAGGCTGATCGTCGGTTTCGGGGGCGGCGGCCTCGGGTGGAGCGGCTTGTTCAGTCTCTGGCGCCGTTTTTTCGGCAACGGGGGATGCGACCCATTCATCGGGGCCAAATTGCAGCCCGATACCGGGCAGCGCCAAGTCAGCTTGGGTTTGGGTTAGCGCGAAAAGAGGCACGCCGGGAAAGCGTTCGGCAGGGGGCGAGGCGGCAAAGCCCGTGCCGTTGAACCCATGATCGCGGGCAAAGCTCTCGGCTTCATCAAGGGTCTCTTTTGCGACCACGGCGACAGCAAAACGGCCATCTCCCATATCCCGCCAATCAAAGGCGAGCTCGTCAATTGCGTAAGGCGTCAGCCCGTCCAATCCGCGCGCGATATAGGCTTTCTGGCCCTCGCGATCGCCACCGTTAAAGGGCAAAGTCGTGTAGAGAATTTGGTCATCGGGCAGAACCAGCAAGGTTTCGAACCCTGCATCGCCTCTGCGTTCCCCTTCAAGGCGGATGTTTTGCAAGGCAGCGGCCAGATCGGGAACATCCAGACTGGTTTCCGCAACCATTGCCCAATGGCCAGCGTCTTGCCGATGCGCAAGCGCTATCCCTCCCGGCGATAGAAAGAGTGCGAAATGAACCGTCAAGCCAGCCTCATTGCCATTGTAACCCGTCCCCTACAGCGTTGTTTTCTTTTACTATACAATATTCGAACTGGTCATGAAAGCTCGGCCTGATTTGGGCCATCCAAGGGGTTGGCGAAACCTTATGTCGCTTGAGAGCTGAGGCAAAGAGGTTTTCAGCCCCAATATGGCTGGGATGGGGGGATAAGCGGCTATTCGCTATGCACCACGGGTGCGGCCTTGTCGGGCCAGTGGGCCGCCTTGCGGTAATGCTTTGCGCGGCTTTGCGGCGCGTGTTCGATATAGCCGCGTTGGATCAGGGATTTCAGGGCGCGGTTGAACGTCGCTGTGGGAATATCCTTGATCAGGTCATGATGCCGTATTTCGGAGCTGGTCAGCACCGTATCCGAGGTCTCGCATAGCAGGTCGATAGCATAGATCAACTCCAGCTCGACCTTAGGCAAACTCGCCAATCCAATGTCCCGTTCAAGGGATGCGAGAAGCTGCCTCATCCTAGACAACACGCTCAGCGAATATTGCTGCAAGATAAAATGTCCCAAAACCCATCAAATAATAGAGCAAACACTGGATTTCATTTCGTGGAAGAAGCTCATTCTTCGCCGCACCCAAGAAACACCCATGCACTGGCTACACGCTCTTATGTTCAGCAATGAATAAAATAAGGCTAAATTCAATGATTTTTAGGCCTTTAGTGACATTCCGCCGCTCTTTCGATGGCGTTTTTGTCGTTTAACGCTGGAATACGCCGCCCCATCAAGCGGAACAGGCCAAAATTCGTTCGTTTATAAAGGGGCCGCAGCGCGATTTGCGAAGGCCAGCCCCTGTCTCGGGGCTGGCCTTCAAACGCTTATGCAGTCGCTTTTGCGAGCGCTTGATCCAGATCGGCGATCAGATCATCTGCATCCTCGATGCCAATGGACAGACGCACAACATTGGGGGCCGCGCCCGCGGCTTCTTGCTGTTCGGGTGTCAATTGGCGGTGGGTGGTCGAGGCGGAATGGATGATCAGGGATCGCGTATCGCCCAGATTGGCGACATGGCTGAAGATCTCCAGACCGTCCACCAGTTTGATACAAGCGTCATAGCCGCCCTTGACCGCGAAGGTGAACAGCGCCCCAGCCCCTTTGGGGCAGACGGTCGCCGCGCGTTTGTTATAGGGCGAGGAGGCGAGACCCGCATAGGTCACGAAATCAACCCGTGGATCGTTCTCAAGCCAAGTTGCGACCTTGACCGCATTATCGACATGGCGCTGCATGCGCAGGCTCAGCGTCTCGATTCCCATCAAAGTGTAATGGGCCGCTTGCGGGTTCATCGTCATGCCAAGATCACGAAGGCCAATGGCAATGCCGTGGAACGTATAGGCCAGCGGGCCGAAGGTCTCATGGAATTTCAGGCCGTGATAGGCAGGCTCGGGTGCCGAGAGGCTTGGGAATTTGTCATTGGCGGACCAATCGAATTTCCCTGAATCGATCACGCAGCCGCCTGTGACGGTGCCATTGCCTGTGAGGTATTTGGTTGTGGAATGCACCACCAAGGTTGCGCCATGCTCGATCGGGCGGCACAGGTAAGGCGTGGCAGATGTGTTATCCACGATCATCGGAATGCCGGCTGCATCCGAGATATCGGCGATGGCGCGCAGATCGGTGATATAGCCACCAGGATTGGCGATGGCTTCACAGAAAACGGCGCGGGTATCGTCATCGATGGCGGCTTTCACCGCATCAAGATCATCGAAATCCACGAATTTCGCGGACCAGCCGAAGCGTTTGATGGTCTGGCTGAACTGGGTGACCGTGCCGCCGTAAAGACGGGTCGAGGCAACCACATTCTTGCCCGGGCCCATCAGCGGGAACAGCGCCATGATCTGGGCCGCATGACCCGAGGAGCAGCACACAGCCCCAACGCCACCTTCCAGCGTGGCAAGGCGTTCTTGCAGCACGGCAACGGTCGGGTTGGTCAGGCGTGAATAGATGAAGCCAACTTCTTGCAGATTGAACAGGGCTGCCGCATGATCGGCATCACGGAACACATAGCCCGTGGTCTGATAGATCGGCGTCTGGCGTGCGCCTGTTGCTGGATCTGGCCGTGCGCCCGCGTGAATTTGAAGTGTATCGAAGCCGTAGCTGGGTCCGTCGGACATTGGTAAACTCCCCTTAAAAATTTGCCGAAGGCATACGCCAAAGGGCGGCAGGCGACAACAGCGCGGATCGCGAAAGGAACCCGCGTTCTCGAGATCACGCCCCAGAGCGGAGAATAGTCTGGCCCAGATGTGCTTTTCAGCTTGGGTTTCTCGGCAAAAAGACGCGGATCATGGCCTTTGCGCCTGCCATTCCCCCTAGACCTTCGCGCGCGCTTGCGGCATTACGTCTGCAACACCGCAGACCTCTGTCGGAGACAGCACATGCTTCGTTTCATCAAACGTCTCGCCACATGGTGGGATGGCCAAACAATCGGCACGCAACTCTATACTTGGCGCAAAGGCCAGAAAGTCGGGGAAGACGGGCAGGGCAACCTGTTCTATCAATCCCGCGATGGCAAACGCCGGTGGGTGATTTTCAACGGTGAGGCTGAGGCCTCCCGCGTGGATGCGGATTGGCATGGCTGGTTGCATCACACATGGAATGAAACGCCTTCTGATAAGCCTTTGGCGCATAAGGCATGGGAAAAGCCGCATCTGCCGAACCTGACAGGCACGGCACAGGCCTATGCGCCTGCAGGCTCGATCCGCGCAGGTCAGCCGACCGAGCGGCGCGATTACGAGGCATGGAGCCCAGAATAAGGCTTGGGCCGTTTGGGCCAATTGGGGGCAGAGCGCGATTATGGCTGAGAATACAACCAGTGAAGTGATCGTCGGTGGCGTTGTTCTGGCCGCAGCCATTGGCTTTTTCGTCTATGCCGCGCAGGTCAGCGGATTTCGCGCAGGCCCGCAAGGCAGCTATGACCTGACAGCCTCCTTCCGCTCGGCCGAAGGGATCACGGTTGGCACGGATGTGCGGCTTGCAGGTGTGCGTGTGGGCTCCGTCTCGGATCTCAGCCTGAACCCCGAAACCTTCCGCGCCGATACCACGATCACGGTTTTCGACCATGTTGAATTGCCCGATGACAGCCTTGTCATGATTTCCTCCGAAGGCCTGCTTGGCGGCTCCTTTGTTGAGTTGCAGCCCGGTGGCTCGCCCTTCCTTTACGCAGCGGGTGACCAAATCCTTGATACCCAAAGCTCGGTCAGCTTGGTGACATTGCTGATGCGCTTTGTGGGTGGGGATGGCGAGTAATGCTGCGCCGTCTTCTTGGCACAGCGGCTGCGGGCCTGTTGGCCTGTGCCACCCCTGTGGCGGGGCAGGATAACAGCAGCCTGTTTCTCGAAGAAAACCCCGATGACGGGGTGGAATTGATCCAGACACCGAACCCGCTGAGCGATGTGACATCGGTGACCGAAGGCGCGGCCGAGAATGGCACAGGCGCCGTTTTGCGGGCGCTGGACAAAACCTTGGCAAGATCAACCGATATCGAGATGGCCGTGGGCCAGACGGTGGTGTTTGGCCGTGTCGCGTTTCATTTGCAGGAATGCCGCTATCCTGCTGACAACCCCGCTTCGGATGCCTTTGCCCATATTCAGGTGCTCGATCTGGACGGAGTGGAATTGTTCAATGGATGGATGATCGCCTCCAGCCCCGCTTTGGTGGCTTTGGAGCATCCGCGCTATGACGTCTGGGTTTTGAACTGCAGCACATCCTGAGGGGTGACTTGGCTGCTTTGCGCCAAGAAATTCGCGGGCTTTTGTAAGGCGTCTGACAAGCGGCTGCGATAGGCGGCGCGCGAGATTTCAACCGCGCCTAGGCTTTGCAGATGGTCTGTTACGAATTGCGTGTCAAACAGCTCGAACCCGCCAAAGCGAAGGCGGCTGACAAGATAGGCCAACGCAATTTTCGACGCGTCGCGCCTGCGCGAGAACATGCTTTCGCCAAAGAACGCCGCTCCCAAAGCCACGCCATAGACACCACCGACAAGGGCATCACCCTCCCATAGCTCTAGGGAATGGGCATGGCCCGTGGCATGGAGCTGCTGGTACAGCTCGAATATCTCGGCATTGATCCACGTCTCGTCACGATCGGCGCAGCCCCCGACCACGCCTGCGAAATCGGTGTTGATGCGGATGTCAAAAGGGGCTTGTCGAATACGGCGCGCCAGCGAGCGGGAGATATGGAACCCCTCAAGCGGCAGGATGCCCCGTTCGCGCGGATCGACCCAGAACAGTTCGGGGTCATCGCGGCCTTCCGACATCGGAAATACCCCCGCCGCATAGGCGCGGAGCAGAAGTTCAGGCGTGATCTGTGGCCTGTCAGGTGGGAACATGTCATGGGCCATGGGCTGAATGTAGCGCGGCGCGCCTCAGATTTCGCTGGAAATCCGAAGCGCGCCGCAAAAGTTTCGTATCGATTGTCGTTTAGGCGAGGTTTTTCTCAAGCCAGCCTTCCAGCCAGTGGATGTTATATTCGCCCGTCAACACGGCCTCTTCTTCCAGCAATTGGTGAAAGAGCGGCACAGTCGTGTCGACACCGTCAACGATCAATTCACCCAAAGCGCGCTTGAGGCGTGCCAAGGCTTCGGGCCGGTTGCGGCCGTGCACGATCAGTTTTGCGATGAGGCTGTCGTAATAGGGTGGGATCGAATAGCCATCATAAAGCGCGCTATCCATCCGCACCCCCAAACCACCCGGTGCATGATATTGGGTGATCTTGCCAGGGCAGGGCGAGAAATTCGGCAGCTTTTCCGCATTGATCCGCACCTCGATCGCATGGCCCTGAACCTCAAGCTCTTCCTGCTGGAAGGACATTGGCAGGCCTGCGGCCACGCGGATTTGCTCACGCACCAGATCGACGCCGAAAATGGCCTCGGTCACGGGGTGTTCAACCTGAAGGCGGGTGTTCATTTCGATGAAGAAAAATTCGCCATTTTCATAGAGGAACTCGATCGTGCCTGCACCTTCATAGCCGAGGTCTGCAACCGCTTTGGCGCAGGTCTCGCCGATTTGCGCACGCAATTCGGGGCTGATGGAGGGGCCTGGCGCTTCTTCAAAGACTTTCTGGTGGCGCCGCTGGAGCGAGCAATCCCGCTCGCCCAAATGCACCGCGCGGCCTTTGCCATCGCCAAAGACCTGCACTTCGATATGGCGGGGCGCGCCGAGATATTTCTCGATATAGACCTCGTCATTGCCGAAAGCGGCCTTGGATTCAGAGCGCGCTGTGCGGAATGCTGTTTCCAGATCTTCGGCGGTTTTGGCCAGTTTCATGCCGCGTCCGCCACCACCTGCCGTGGCTTTGATGATCACGGGGTAACCCATTTCATCGGCAACTGCGCGGGCGGTCTCCATATCGGGCACACCGCCATCCGAGCCTGGCACACAAGGCACGCCAAGCTTTTTCATCGTATCCTTGGCCGAGATTTTATCGCCCATGACGCTGATATGCTCGGCCGAAGGGCCAATAAATTTGATGCCGTGATCTTCGACGATCTGCACGAAATTCTGGTTCTCGGAGAGGAAGCCGTAACCGGGATGGATGGCTTCGGCACCTGTGATTTCGCAGGCGGAAATGATGCTGGGAACCGAGAGATAGCTGGCCGTGCCCGAAGGCGGGCCGATACAGACGCTTTCATCGGCCATGCGCACATGCATCGCATCGGCATCAGCGGTGGAATGCACCGCGACCGTGCCGACACCCATTTCGCGCGCTGCGCGGATGACACGAAGCGCGATCTCGCCGCGATTTGCGATAAGGATTTTGCGGAACATATGTGCCTGTGCCTTATTCGATGATCATCAGAGGGGCGCCAAACTCGAGCGGTGCGCCATCCTCAACCATAATGCGCTTGACGGTGCCTGCGCGCGGGCTGGGGATCTGGTTCATGGTTTTCATCGCTTCGATGATCAAAAGCGTTTGCCCTTCCGATACCTTGTCGCCAACCGAGACGAAGGCGGGCTGGCCGGGTTCGGCCTGAAGATAGGCCGTGCCAACCATAGGCGATGTCACTGCATTGGGGTTCTGGGCGGGATCTTCTGACGCGGCGGCAGGTGCCGCGGCGGCTGCGGGGGCTGCCGCTGGTGCGGCGGCGGGCGCTGCGGTAGCTGCAGGGGCCTGCATCATGACCTGTTGCGGGGCTGCGGGCTGTTGGCGTGCGACGCGCACATTCAGGCTGTCATCCTCGCCATATTCCCGAATGACTTCCAATTCGGTCAGGTCGTTTTCGCGCAGAAGCTCTGCCAATGCCTTAATGAAGGCCACGTCCCCGTCATGCGTATTCTTGCTCATGGATATCCTCGCATCCCTTTAATCGCTCCATACGGCAAAGCCGCGCCCCTTTTTTCAATCAAGGGGTTTGGCGCTGTATACTTCAGGCAGGCGAGGGTGAAAAGCACTCGGGCGTGGAAAACTCGCTTGCGCGAAAATGCGGGGTTATTTTTGTAATTTGCCCATATTTAAGGCGATTTTGGCGCTTTATTGGGGGTTTGGACCGGTTTTCGCCTGACCAGCGCAAGAATTTTTCGAAGCAGATAATTTACCATTTGATAAAATTTTGAACTCGTGCCAGCCTGTTCTCAACAAAACATGCCATTCGATCCGGGAGAGGTGACCCATGACGAACAGCCCATTGACCCCAGGCATTGCGCCAGCGCGCTTGCCGCATGAGGCATATGACGCGAATTTTGCCGATCTTCATGCGCCACTGGATGGGCATGAGGCGCTGGTTGCGGCGGATCGGTGTTATTTCTGCCATGACGCGCCTTGTGTGACGGCCTGCCCGACCTCCATCGATATCCCGCTGTTTATCCGCCAGATCGCGACGGGAACGCCTGAGGCTTCTGCGCAAACGATTTTTGATCAGAATATCTTGGGCGGCATGTGCGCCCGCGTCTGCCCGACCGAAACGCTCTGTGAGCAGGCCTGCGTGCGTGAGACGGCGGAAGGCAAACCTGTCGAGATCGGACGCCTGCAGCGCTTTGCGACCGATACCGTGATGGCGCAAGGGGTGCATCCCTACAGCCGTGCGGCGGCCACCGGCAAAAAGATCGCGGTTGTGGGGGCGGGCCCTGCGGGGCTGGCCTGCGCGCATCGCTTGGCGTTGAAGGGCCATGATGTTGTGATGTTTGATGCCAAGCCAAAAGCGGGGGGGCTGAATGAATATGGCATCGCGTCCTATAAATCGGTGGATGATTTTGCGCAGGCCGAGTTGGATTGGCTGCTGCAGATCGGTGGGATCGAGGTGAAAACAGGCATGGCGCTTGGGCGCGAGATCACTCTTGAGGCGTTGCGGGGCGAGTATGACGCCGTTTTTCTGGGCATGGGTCTTGGCGGCGTGAATGCCTTGCGGGCCGAGGGCGAAGAGCGCGCGGGCGTTTTGGATGCGGTCGGCTTCATCGCGGATTTGCGACAGGCCGAGGATTTATCGAAGCTGCCTGTGGGGCGCAATGTTGTGGTGATTGGCGGTGGCATGACCGCGATTGATGCAGCAGTGCAATCCAAGCTGTTGGGGGCTGAGACTGTGACGGTGCTTTACCGACGCGGGCGCGAGAAAATGCCTGCCTCGGGTTATGAGCAGGATCTGGCGGCCTCCAATGGTGTGCGGTTCATTTTCAATGCCATGCCTGTCGAGGTTGTGGGCAATGGGGCCGTGACGGGTTTGCGCGCGGAATACACGACAGATAGCGGCCATGGCTTGCAGCCTACGGGCGAGCGGTTCGAGATTGCGGCGGATATGGTTCTCAAAGCCATTGGCCAGAGCTTGGAGAGCACGCCTGAAGGTCTGGATTTGGAGGGCGGCAAGATCGCCGTCTCGAGCGCGGGGCGCAGCAGCATCAAAGGCGTTTGGGCTGGCGGAGATTGCGCCTCGGGCGGGGATGACCTGACTGTGACGGCTGTGGCCGAGGGCCGTGATGCGGCAGAGGATATTCATGCAAGCCTGATGGGGTAGAGCGGTTTTGCGCTGCAAAACCTGCGCCTGCGGCGCGCGTATTTGAAGAAAGATGAAGGCAGAAGTGGCCTTAACTCAGGAGACAAGGGCAATGGCAGATCTTTCCACCGATTTCCTTGGGATCAAATCCCCCAACCCGTTCTGGCTGGCCTCGGCGCCGCCGACGGATAAAGAGTATAACGTCACCCGTGCCTTCAAGGCGGGATGGGGCGGCGTGGTCTGGAAGACGCTGGGGCTGGACCCCAATATCGTCAATGTGAACGGGCCGCGCTATGGCGCGATTTATGGTGCGGATCGCAGATTGTTGGGGCTCAATAATATCGAATTGATCACCGACCGCCCCTTGGATGTGAACCTGCGCGAGATCAAGGCGGTGAAAGCCGCTTGGCCAGATCGCGCGATGATCGTCTCGCTTATGGTGCCCTGCGAAGAAGAGGCGTGGAAATACATTCTGCCTTTGGTCGAAGAGACAGGCGCGGACGGGATTGAGCTGAATTTCGGTTGCCCGCATGGCATGAGCGAGCGCGGCATGGGCGCGGCTGTTGGGCAGGTGCCCGAATATATCGAGATGGTCACCCGCTGGTGCAAGCAAAACACCCGTATGCCCGTGATTGTGAAGCTGACCCCGAATATCACCGATGTGCGCTATCCTGCGCGCGCGGCCAAGGCGGGCGGCGCGGATGCGGTGTCACTGATCAATACGATTTCCTCGATTGTCAGCGTTGATCTGGACAGCTTTTCGCCCCAGCCCTCGATCGATGGCAAGGGCAGCCATGGCGGTTATTGTGGGCCAGCTGTCAAACCGATTGCGCTGAATATGGTGGCCGAGATTGCGCGGGATGCGCAAACGGCGGGCCTGCCGATTTCGGGCATTGGCGGGGTCACGACTTGGCGCGATGCGGCCGAGTTTTTGGCCCTTGGGGCGGGCAATGTGCAGGTGTGCACGGCGGCCATGACCTATGGTTTCAAGATCGTCGAGGAGATGAAATCGGGCTTGAGCCAATACTTGGACGAGCAGGGCATGGGCTTGTCTGATCTGATCGGGCGCGCCGTTCCCAATGTGACCGACTGGCAGTATCTCAACCTCAATTACGTCGCCAAAGCGCGGATTGATCAGGATGCCTGTATCAAATGTGGCCGCTGCTATGCCGCATGTGAGGACACCTCGCATCAGGCGATTTCCATGTCCGAGGACCGCGTATTCGAGGTGATTGATGAAGAATGCGTGGCCTGCAATCTTTGCGTGAATGTCTGCCCTGTCGAGGCTTGCATCACCATGGAGCAACTGGAGGCTGGCGTTGTTGATCCGCGCACGGGCAAGGTGGTGGAGGAGGACTACGCCAATTGGACGACCCACCCGAATAACCCGTCCTCGCTGGAGGCGGCGGAGTAGAGACCTCCCTCTCTCTTTGAGGTGTGAAGGCTGGACCGCAAAGGTCCGGCCTTTTTTATGGCGCGAGGAGTTTGCGGAACATGGCTTCGAGAAAGCCTTGCGCTTCTTCTAAAGGGTCATGTCCGGGGCCAAGGACGGCGCGCACCTGCACGTCGAAATCGGCATAATGCTGGGTGAGTGCCCAGATCGAGAAGATCAGGTGATAGGGATCAATCGAGGCGATCCGGCCTTGGGCAATCCACTGCCGTATGATCGCGGTTTTGGCATCCACCAAGGGTTTGAGATCAGTCTCGAGGGCTGCCTGCATGCGCGGCGCGCCTTGGATGATTTCTTGGGCGAAAAGCCGGCTTTCGCGTGGATAGTCGCGGCTGAGTTCGACCTTGCGGCGCACATAGCCCAAAATCTCCTCCACGGGGTCGCCTTGGGCATCCATTTCGCGCAAGGGATCCAGCCATGTATCCATCAGACGCGATAAAAGCGTGACATGGATCGCCTCCTTCGAGGGGTAGTAATACAGAAGATTAGGTTTGGAGAGCCCCGCCTCAGTGGCGATCTGGTCAAGCGTTGATCCGCGAAAGCCCTGACGCGAGAAAACTTCTAAAGCGGCATTGAGAATCGCTTCGGTGTTTTTGCGCTGGATGCGTGTTTTGGGTGGATTGGCATTCATATTTTCAAGGTGATCGAAACTTTGACGAAGGGCAAGACCGAGAGAGTCTTTCCAAGCTGCTTATGGAACGGGCAGGGTTTGCCCAAATCGTATCATTTGCCTTGCGATTGGGCAAAGAGTGTCATTGACTCCATTGACTGGCATCGTGCCTCTGCTAGCGTGAACTTGACCATATGGTCAAAACTTCTTTCGTCCACCGAGTCCTGCGCGAGCTCGGAGCAATACAGGGTGAGCCATATGGCCTTAGATCGACCAACCCCCGTTCCAAATGATCTTTCTGCGTTCTGGATGCCGTTTACGGCAAACCGGCAATTCAAGAAGAATCCGCGTATGTTCGTCTCGGCGGAGGGGATGTTCTATAAAACAGCAGATGGTCGCGAGGTGCTGGATGGCACGGCGGGTCTGTGGTGCTGCAATGCGGGCCATAAGCGGCCCAAGATTGTCGAGGCGATCCAGCAGCAGGCGGCCGAGCTTGATTATGCGCCCGCTTTCCAGATGGGTCATCCCATGGCGTTCGAGCTGGCCAATCGCCTGCGCGATATGACGCCTGAGCCTTTCGAGCATGTGTTCTTTACCAATTCCGGCTCAGAATCGGTGGAAACCGCGCTGAAGCTTGCCATCGCCTATCAGCGTGCGATTGGGCAAGGCGCGCGCACGCGGTTGATCGGGCGCGAGCGGGGCTATCATGGTGTGAATTTTGGCGGGATCTCCGTGGGGGGGATCGTCAATAACCGCAAGATGTTCGGCACGCTTCTGGCGGGTGTGGATCATATGCCCCATACCCATCTGCCCGAGCAAAACGCCTTTACCCGCGGCCAGCCCGAACATGGTGCGCATCTGGCCGATGATCTGGAACGCATCATCACCTTGCATGGGGCCGAGACGATTGCGGCTGTGATCATCGAGCCTATGGCAGGCTCGACAGGGGTATTGATGCCGCCCAAAGGCTATCT
>ENA-OUOG01003171-OUOG01003171.1-marine-metagenome-genome-assembly--contig:-NODE-3171-length-15833-cov-5.073496_pt1 | contig 15833 bp, 19 predicted proteins | sample MGYA00248635_ERZ508505 | MGnify/ENA primary metagenome ERZ508505 (study PRJEB26176, sample SAMN06267871) | marine metagenome | isolation source: Saanich Inlet, British Columbia, Canada | place: Pacific...
TATCGTACAACTTTACTTTACAACCTGAAGTTGCTGCAACTTGCGCAATACCACTTCCCATTGTTCCACCTCCAATAATTCCTACGTTCATTTAGTTTCCTTTAAAGTTTGGTTTTCTTTTTTCAATAAATGCAGCAACGCCTTCTGCATAGTCACTACTTTGAGCTGCTTCTATTTGTAATTTAGATTCTAAGGCTAATTGAGATTCTAAATCATTTGTCATTGATTTGTTAAATAATTCTTTAATTAATCCAAGTGCTTTGGTTGGCATATTAGCTAATTTTAAAGCTAATGTATTAACATCTGTATCGAAATTCTCAAGTTGTACCATTTTGTAAATCATACCCATTTTTTCTGCTTCTTCTGCAGAAATTTTATCGCCTAACATGGCTAAAGCTAATGCTTTTTGAAAACCTATTAATCGTGGTAGAAAAAAAGTTCCAGCACTATCTGGAACTAAACCTATTAAACTAAAAGCTTGAATAAAACTGACTTTTTCATGTGCAATAACGATGTCGCATGCTAAAGCTATATTAGCTCCTGCACCAGCTGCTACTCCATTAACTGCAGCTATTATTGGTTTTTTAATTGCTCTTAGTCTTGTAATTATTGGATTATAGTGTTCTTCTAGAATTTTTTTAAAGCCTGGATTTAAATCAGGATCTGTAACCTCTTTTAGGTCTTGTCCTGCACAAAATGCTTTTCCATTTCCCGTTAAAACTATAGCTCTTACTTCATTACTTTTTTCGCAAGCATCTAAAGTTTCGTGAAGATTAAATGCCATTTCACGATTGAAACTATTAAAGACTTCTGGTCTGTTTAGCGTTATGTACGCTACTTTGTTTTCAATTTTTAAAAGAATTGAATTATTACTCATACCTATTTTGTTTCTTTATATATTCTTGATACGAAATTCTAAAAAAAAGAATTTCATTAGAACTAAGGTTACTTTATTTCAAACATTTAAAATAATCGAATGGTTCTTGGCAATCATCACACTGAAATTGTGCTTTACAAGCTGTTGAACCAAACTGACTTACTAATCGTGTATTTTGTGAACTACAATTAGTACATTTTACTATTCGTTTTCCGTTTAGCAACACGTCTTTATCTGCTTCTGCATCTAAAGGTGCTGCTATACCATAATCTTCTAATGCCTTTCTGCCTCTTGGTGTAATCCAATCTGTTGTCCAAGCTGGATGCAAGATTAAATCAATTTCAGAATTGTAACCTGCTTCTTTTAATGCTTTTTTGATATCGTCGCCAATCACATCCATTGCTGGACAACCACTGTATGTTGGTGTGATTTCTACTTTAACAAGCTCATCAACAATTATAGCAGAACGCACAACACCCATATCCATAATAGATAATACAGGGATTTCTGGGTCTGAAACTGCTTCCAAAATTGGAATTAGTTTTTTATCTATGTTTTGTTTTTCTTTTACCATTATTTGAGATAGTTCGACAAGCTCTGTATGACACTCTACTTAATATTCTGTTTTCGAAAAAAAATCCTTTCTTAAAGGAATTTTACCATTCCATATTAGGATAAGCACGTTGCATGTATTGCAAATCGCTTAATAAGTATCCTAAATGCTCTGTATGAACACCATTTTTACCTCCTTTTTGAAACCATTTTGATTCTGGAATTTCTAACGTTGACTCTTCTAAAAGCTCGCCTACATTTTTATAATATGCTTCTTTTAACTTTGTAACATCTACACCAATCCCTTCTGCAACCATTGCTTTATCTGCTTCTGTTTGATGAAATAATTCATCGGTATACGTCCACAAATCATTGATAGCTTCTTGCATTTTAGCTTTACTTTCCTCAGTACCATCTCCTAAACGTTTAACCCAATCTGATGAGAAACGCTCATGGTAACTTACTTCTTTAATACACTTATTTGCAATTGCAGATAAGGTTAAATCTGTGCTTTTTTGTAATTGCTCTAAAAATGCTAAATGGTACACATCAAATAAAAACTGACGTCCTATTGAATAGGCAAAATTTGTGTTTGGTTGTTCTACCAATAACACATTTTTATATTCACGTTCTTTACGAAGCATCGCAATATCGTCTTCTGATCTTCCGTCACCTGCTATTTTTCCAGCATATTGAAAATAGCTACGTACTTGTCCAAATAAATCTAAAGAAATATTGGTACAAGCGATATCTGTTTCTAAACTTGGACCATGTCCACAAAGCTCTCCCATTCGTTGTCCTAGAATTAACGAATTGTCTGCGATACCAAGTATGTAATTATATAAATTTTCGTTTTTCATTTTCTTTATTAAAAAGATGCTTCGACAAGCTCAGCATGACATTTAGTTTTATTTATGAGTTTTTCACTTTCGGAAAAATTATAATTATTTCCACGCAATAATCACATGTGTTTTACTTCGTCTGGTAAATCGTAAAAAGTTGGATGACGATAGACTTTATCATGAGCTGGATCGAATAATTCTCCATTATGCTCAGGATTTGATGCTGTAATATGTTTAGATTCTACTACCCAAATGCTTACGCCTTCGCTTCGTCTGGTGTAGACATCGCGTGCGTTTTCCAAAGCCATATCTTCATCTGCTGCGTGTAAGCTTCCACAGTGACGATGTTCTAATCCGTTTTTACTTCTTACGAAGACTTCCCAAAGAGGCCAATTTTTTTTATCAGACATAATTTGTTTTTTATTATTTCATGTTGTTCTCGATTCTATTGTTTTAAGTTTTGATTGTTTAAAATACAAAAGAAAATTACTTGAACTAATGAAGAAATTTAAACTACTTGTTTTTCTTTTCTATTTCTTTTCTTTTCTGCATAAGCCATAGCTGCATCACGAACCCAAGTTCCTTCTTCCCAAGCACCTACTCTAGCTTTCATTCGTTCTTTATTCATTGGACCATGACCTTTAACTACTTGCCAGAACTCATCCCAATTAATTTCTCCAAAATCATACATACCTTTTTCTTCATTCCATTTTAAATCTGGATCTGGAATAGTTAAGCCAATTAATTCTGCTTGAGGTACGGTTTGATCTATAAATTGCTGACGCAAATCGTCGTTAGATTTACGTTTTAATTTCCACTTCATCGACTGTTCTGTATGCACTGAAACATCATCTGTAGGACCTAACATCATTAAACTTGGCCACCACCAACGGTTTAAAGCATCTTGAGCCATTTCTTTTTGTTCTGGTGTACCATTTGCCAGTTTCATCATGATTTCAAATCCTTGACGTTGGTGAAAACTTTCTTCTTTACATACACGAATCATCGCTCTTGCATATGGTCCATAAGAGGTATTGCATAATGGCACTTGGTTAATAATGGCTGCTCCATCTACTAACCACCCAATGGCTCCCATATCTGCCCATGTAATTGTTGGATAATTAAATATTGAAGAATATTTAGCTTTTCCTGTGTGTAATTGCTCGTACATTTCTTCACGGGAAATACCTAAAGTTTCTGTTGCAGAGTACAAATATAAACCATGTCCAGCTTCGTCTTGAACTTTTGCAAGTAACGCAACTTTACGTCTTAATGATGGTGCTCTAGTTATCCAGTTGCCTTCTGGAAGCATGCCAACAATTTCGGAATGCGCGTGTTGCGACATTTGACGAATGTGTGTTTTACGATACTTTTCTGGCATCCAATCTTTTGGTTCGATTTTTTCATCTCTCGCAATACGTTCATCGAATTGCTTTTCTAAACTTTTAATTTGTGCTTCACTCATTGTTTTAGCTTTTTTTTAGCTGTTGGCTTTAGACCACAAGCGAGTTAATTTTTCTTTTTCTTTATTTTTTATACATCGAAATCTACGACTACTTTATCTGTTGTAGGTACTGCCTGACAACTTAATACTAGTTGTTGTGATACCTCTTTTTCGTCTAATGCGTAATTAATTTTCATTTCTACAGATCCTTCAACTACTTTACACTTACAAGTACTACAAACGCCTCCTTTACAAGCAAAAGGCAAATCGGCTCCAGCTCCTAAAGCTGCATCTAAAATATTATCGTATTCTTTAGTCATGGTAAAAGCAAACTCTTTACCACCATCGACTATTGTTATTTCGATGCCTTCAACATTTTGTTTTGCAAGACGTTCTGCTCTTTTAATATCTTCTTCTGTTAGACCTGTAATAAACAACTCGAAATGAACTAAATCTTTTGGTAATCCTGCATTTATTAAATAATCACTAACATAGTTTACCATTTTTTCGGGACCACATAAAAAGACTTCGCTAGTATCTGGAATATCTATAAAGGTGTTGGTAAGTACTTTCATTTTATCATCGTCAAATCGACCATTAAATAACTCGATGTCGCGACGTTCTTTGGTTAAGAAATAATAAATTTCCAATCTTCCAAAATAGGTGTTTCTGAGCTGCTCTAACTCTTCTTTAAAGATAATAGACTTCGCTGTTTTGTTTACATAAAACAACTTACAAGTTGCATTTGGCTCTGCCTTAAGGTGTGTTTTTAACATTGACAAAACTGGTGTAATACCACTTCCTGCTGCAAAAAAAAGATAATTTTTAGAGTCTTCTGGTTTTACAGAAACGCCAAAATTACCGCTTGGCTCCATGACTTGTAATAGATCTCCAACTTTTATTTCGTTGTTTATATAGGTTGAAAATTTGCCTCCTGGAATTTGTTTTACAGCAACCTTCCATTCGTTTTCTAACGGACTTGAACACAACGAATAAGACCGCCTAACATCTTCTCCTGCAATATCTGCTTTTAGAGTTAAATGTTGTCCTTGAGCGTATTTAAAAACGCTTTGAAGATGAACAGGAACCTCGAAAGATACTACAGAAGTATCATCTGTCTCTTTGTAAATATCTTTAATATTAAGTTTATAAAATTGTGCCATATTTAGTACTTAATCAAAAACTAACACTTGTTAGTTTTTCTGACAAAAATACAAAATAAATTGCTAACTATTTGTTAATTCCTTGAATTAGGATTGCGCTTAAGTTATTTGCTATAACGTTTGCGCTAGAATCTTCTTTATTAGGAATCCATAGGTATAATGAACGTAAAGTGGAGAGCATAGAAAACATAATAATTTCTGGATTGACTTTCTTAATTTCTGAAGACTTGATTCCTTGATTGATGATGCTTAAAAAAGTTTTTTCGTATTTGTTTCTTAGCTCAAGGTAATATTCTAATTGATCTTCAAGATGCATCCAATCGTTATTTAAAGATGCCATTCCTGAAGTATTATTAGTTGTTATTGTAACATGCAAAGTTATTATTTGACTTAATTTATCGAGGTTACTATTATTTGAATTCACAATTAGTTCCATACCTGTTGTAAATTCTTCTGCTAGAGATATAATAATTTCTTTTAAAATTTCTTGTTTTGAGCTTATGTGGTTATATAAGCTTGCTGCTTTTATTCCCATTGCTGTAGCTATGTCTCGCATGGTAACTGCGCTATATCCTTTTTCTTTAAAAAGTTTTGCTGCAGTTTTTATTATTTCGTGTTTACGTGTTTCTAGTTTCATATATATTTAATGAATATAAAAAAATAAGTTGTAACTTTTGTTACTTAGACTTTGAAAAGAAATTCTGTATTTTGTAAAAAAATATATTATGGGCTTATTAGATGTTTTATTTGGTAATAAAAATGATAAAATTAAAGATTTATTAACAAGAGATGCTATTATTATAGATGTTAGAACAGTAAATGAATATAAACAAGGTGCCATACCTGGTTCTAAAAATATTCCTTTACAAGTTATAAACGGAAAGATTAACGATATTAAAAAACTTAACAAACCTATTATTACCTGTTGCACAAGTGGTATGCGTTCTGGCAGTGCTGCTTCTATATTGAAAGCGCAAGGCATAGAAGCTGTTAATGGTGGTGGCTGGATGAGTTTATGTAAGAAATTATAATTTTAAATTATAAAATTCCTCGATATTTTTTATTGGCCTTTCGTTGTATTCTAGAGTCCAACCTAATGAATTTGTTAAGATGTGAAATTTGGACAGCTCACTAATGAGCCTGTTTTTGGAATTTGTTTTTAATTCTGAGTTTTCAATTTTCTTTAACAATTGTTTGTTTACGGTTTCTTTTATAGCATTATAATCTTTAGCTAGAAATGGATTAAAAAAATCTGCTTGAATGTCATAATACTCAAAATCTGGACTAATTTTAATTTCCTCTGTTGGAATACTTAAAATGGTAAGTGTTTTAGTTTCTTGATTTATTTTATATTTAATTTTACTTAAATCGTATGCAATTGTAACATCTGCATTTACAACAACTAGTGCTTTTTTATCTGCTGTAACTAGGTTTGCAAATAAATCTTTAGAATTGTTGTAGTTAAAAAACTGACTAAAATGACCTTCGGTTACTATAAGTTTACCCACATTTTTTAGTGATTCTTGAATTAATGCAGAGTTTTCTTTGAGTTCAACTTTTTCTTGTTGTTGATCTCCACAGTATTTAATTGTTATTAGAATGACTAATGTAATGAGCACGCCAAGCAGTGTGTTTTTCATGCCATAAATGTAATGCTTTAGTTTTTTACTTTTTGAAAACTGCCTCCATGTTCTTTTATTTTTCTTTTACTTCTTTAGAGTTTATGTACTCTTTATAACCACTCATAACACCATTAGCTTGATTAGTAATATTGTCTTGAATTTCTTTTGGTAATTGATCTCTAATTAACACAAGACTTTCGCTATTATTCCATTTCATAAAAACACTAAAAACAAGTTTTGGATCTATTTTATAAAGTGCTATAAAGTATTTTGAAGTTTCTTTATATAGCGCATCACCAGATAAAGTATTTTGTAATGTTCTATAATCATTATCGATGATTTTAGCAAGTTGTCTGGTGTCACTATTTACAGTTTCCACATAGGTTTTTACAGTTTCAAAAATTTTAGAGTCTACGTCTAGACTGTTTGGTTCATTAGTGAATTCTGGATGTGATTTTATTCCATCAAGAGATTTTACAAATTCTCCATTTTGCCATAATCCAGCTTTTTACTAGATTTAGAGTACTGATAAACACCTTTACCATGATATTAAATACATTAAAAACTCCAATAATAATGGTTTCCAAAAAATAACCAAACAACACTGTATATGATTCTATTATTCCAAGAAGAAGAAAGGTTACAAGAAATATTAAATTAATCCATGCATATGAATTATTTTAATTTGGAATAAATACAGACGTTAGCATACCTTAAGTTTAACTACAAACTAAGTTAATTTAAAAATTAAAAACAATACGCTATTTATCGTATGTTTCAATATTAGGATACTTAAATTTAATGTGTTAAAATGAAATATGTTGGTGTTTATTTTGAAGTTTAAGCTTACTCCTTTCTAAATTATCAAGAAATTTTTGATGTGCAGTAGACTGAGAATTAAAAGGCTTATGAAGCATTCCCATTTGAATATTCTCTACCTCTTTCATTGTATTGTTTGCTTCTGAAGTCATCCAAACTGTTATAAACTTCTCCCAAATATATATTATTGCTGTATTATTAGGATGTAACATATCACTTTTATAAAAACGGTAATCTCTAAGCTCATCAATCATAATCTCAAACGAAGGAAAATAAAATATTTCCTCATTTAATACCTGATGTATAGCTGATATTAAATGAGCCTTACTTAGTGTGTTTTCAATAAAACCATCTTTTAAATGTCTTACTGGAGACACTGTAAAAACTATTGATGCCTTGCTATTTACGCTTTTAATATTGTTTATTATAGACTGTAAACTTTGTTTAATTTCTTCAATAGAAAGTAATACTTTATTAAACTCATTTTGAGGTAATTTATGACAATTTGCAACTGTACTATTTGTACTAATTACATTATAAACCCAAGCAGTGCCAAGAGTAATAACAATATGAGTAGCGTTATTAATTTGTTTGCTTATTAATTCTAAATTAGTATTTAAATTGAGTAATAATTGTGCTCTAGATGTGTTACTTAAACGAGAATGTGCATCGAAACAATGCCATTGTTCATTATAAAAAAAGACATCGCTATCTGTATATTGTTCTTTATTTATTGCTTTTTTAAGAACAGTTTCTATAGCTTTAGTATGAAATAAAACACCAAAAGGGTTTAATAAACTTTGAAACTTATAATACTTAAATTTACTTCCAATATTTTCAGCAAAACATGAACCAAGCAAAACTAATTTAGAGTCATAATCTATTTGATTATGGCCTTGAAGTTTTAGTTTTATTTTGGTTTGAAATTCCATAATTAGATTTTTGTTTTACTCATTAATTAATATTTTATTTCAGGAATTCGTAAATTTTATATTCCACAGTAAAAACAAACTAAGCTATATAACCTTTCGCAGCTTCCAGAGCATCCTTAATTCCTGCAGGATTTTTACCTCCTGCTGTTGCAAAAAATGGTTGTCCACCACCACCACCTTGGATGTGTGTTCCTAATTCTCTTACTATTGTTCCAGCGTTTAAACTGTTAATTTCTACAAGACTTTTTGAGATGTAACATGATAAAATAGCTTTACCATCGTTTTCTGCTCCAAATAGCAAGAAGAGGTTATCAAATTGACTACCCAACTCAAAACATAAATCTTTAATACCAGAAGCATCCAAATCTAATTGTTTTGCTAAAAAATTAATTCCGTTTATTTCTGAGATTTCGTTTTTAAGTTCACCTTTAATATTTTTTGCTTTATCCTTTAATAATTGTTCAATTTGCTTTTTTAAGTTAGTGTTTTCGTCTTGAAGATTTTGTAGGGCTTTAACAGGTTCTTGCGCATTATTAAGTAAGTCTTTCATTTCAAAAAATGCTTTATCATGATCTTGATAGTAAGACTTAACAGCATCATTAGTAATGGCTTCTATACGACGAATTCCGGCAGCAACTGCACCTTCAGACACAATTTTAAAATGCCAAATATCTGCAGTGTTATCCACATGAGTTCCACCACATAACTCTATAGATTGCCCAAAACGCACAGTTCGTACTGCATCTCCATATTTCTCGCCAAATAACGCCATAGCACCTTCTGCTATTGCTTTTTCCATTGGTATATTTCTACCTTCTTGTAATGGTAATTTACTTTCTATTCTAGCATTTACAAAATTTTCAACATCACGTAATTGCTCTACAGTCATTTTAGAAAAATGCGAGAAATCAAATCGTAAATATTTAGAGTGCACAGCACTTCCTTTTTGCTCAACGTGTTCTCCTAACACTTCTCTTAATGCTTGATGCAATAAATGGGTTGCAGTATGATTACACTCGGTTCGGTAACGTTGTTTTTCATCTACTTTAGCAACAAATGTTTGATTTACGTCTCGAGGCAACTCTTTAGTTAAGTGAATAATAATATTATTCTCTTTTTTAGTATCTACTATATAAGATACATCTCCATTATTAGCTTGTATGTAACCCTTATCTCCTACTTGTCCTCCTCCCTCAGCATAAAAAGGAGTTAAATTAAACACCAATTGGTAAATTTCACCATCTTTTTTTGAGACTACTTTACGGTACTTAGTAATTTTTATTTTAGCTTCTAATTGGTCGTAACCTATAAATTCTTGCTCTTCATCTTCTATTAAAACAGTCCAATCGTAAGACTTTAATTCTGAAGCTTCACGACCTCTATCTTGTTGTGCTTTAAGACGTTTATTGTACTCTTCTTTATTATAAGAAAACCCTTTTTCGCGTAAAATTAAATCTGTTAAATCTTCTGGGAAACCATACGTATCTTTAAGTTCGAAAACTTTTGAACCCGATACTTTTTTGTCTTTTGCGTTATCTACAATTCTATCTAAAATAGATAAACCTTGATCTAGCGTTCTTAAAAAAGAGGCTTCTTCTTCTTTAATTACGTTTTCTATAAGTTGTTTTTGCGCTTTTAATTCTGGGAAAGCTTTTCCCATTTTTTCTGTTAAAACATTTACCAAACGGTAAATAAATGGTTCTTTTTTATCTAAAAAGGTAAAACCATAACGTACTGCACGACGTAAAATTCTTCTTATAACATAACCAGCTCCAGTATTACTAGGCAATTGGCCATCTGCTATAGAAAATGCTACTGCGCGAACATGATCACTAATAACACGAATAGCAATGTCCGTTTTTTCATCTTTACCATAATCCTTGTTGGTAATGGTCTCAATCTCTCGAATAATTGGAGTAAACACATCTGTATCGTAATTAGACTTTACATCTTGAAGCACCATACATAAACGCTCAAAACCCATTCCTGTGTCAATATGTTTGTTTGGTAACCCTTCTAAACTTCCATCTGCTTTACGGTTGTACTGCATAAAAACTAGATTCCATATTTCCACCACTTGCGGATGATCCATATTTACCAAATCCTTTCCATCTATTTTGGCTTTGTCTTCAGGTGAACGTATATCAACATGTATTTCACTGCAAGGTCCACAAGGTCCTTGATCTCCCATTTCCCAAAAATTATCTTTTTTATTTCCTTTTAAAATACGGTCTTCAGAAATATACTGCTTCCAAATATCATATGCTTCAGTATCCATTTTAAGGTTGTCTGCGTCATCACTACCTTCAAAAACAGTAACATATAAGATGTCTTTATCAATTTTGTAAACATCTATTAAAAGCTCCCAAGCCCAAGCAATAGCTTCTTTTTTAAAGTAATCTCCAAAAGACCAGTTCCCTAACATTTCGAATAAAGTATGGTGATACGTATCGTAACCAACTTCTTCTAAATCGTTATGTTTTCCAGAAACACGTAAACATTTTTGAGAATCTGCAATTCGGTTATTTTTTGGTTGTGCATTACCTAAAAAGTATTCTTTAAAAGGAGCCATTCCAGAATTTACAAACATTAAAGTTGGATCATCCTTAAGAACCATTGGTGCAGATTGCACGATACTGTGTTTCTTCTTTTCGAAAAAACTTAAAAATGTAGAGCGAATATCTTGAGACTTCATTTGTTGCTTTTATTATTTTTTTATTGAATAATTTAAATAACTACTAAAAAATTTAGAGTACACTAAACTTAACTAATAGCTACTTAAAAATGTTATTGTTAATAATCTTGTTTTTACTAATCTTAAAGGTTAAAAAACAATTTATATATTTGTTTAACGTTTTTAATTAATGCTGCTGGATAATAAGCACCATTTTAATGCAAAAATAGTATAATTTACATAATGAGTAAGGTAAAATATTATTATGATTCTGATACCTTGTCGTATCGTAAAATAGTTCGTAAAAAACGTCGTACTTTTAAATATATAGTTGCGTTTATTTTTTCGGCTGCAATATTAGGAATATGCTTTGTTTTTATTGCAAGTCATTTTTTTGAATCTCCAAATGAAAAAGCTTTAAAACGTGAGTTAAGCAACATGCAATTACAGTTCAACCTTCTAAACAAAAAAATGGACGAAGCTGAAGCTGTACTTGCAAATATTGAGGAAAGAGACAACAACATCTATCGTTTGTATTTTGAATCTAATCCTATTCCTGAAGAACAAAGAAAAGCAGGTTTTGGTGGAATTAATAGATATAAAGCTTTTGAAGGTTTCGACAACTCTACTCTTATTAAAGAAAGTAATAAACGTATAGATATCCTTCAAAAACGAATAGTTGTACAATCTAAATCTTTAGATAAAATTGCAGTATTAGCTGAGGAAAAAGAAAAGCTTCTTGCATCTATTCCTGCAATTCAACCAGTAAACAATGAAGATTTAACACGTATGGCTTCTGGTTTTGGTATGCGAACTGACCCATTTAACAAAACAAGAAAAATGCATTGGGGAATGGACTTTACTGCGCCTAGAGGCACACCTATTTATGCAGCTGGTGATGGTGTTGTTGAAAGAGCAGATAGCAATAGTACAGGTTATGGAAACCACATTAGAATAGACCATGGCTATGGCTATGTTTCACTTTATGCACACTTGTATAAATATAACGTAGGTAAAAACCAAAAAGTAAAACGAGGCGATTTAATAGGATTTGTAGGTAGTACAGGTCGATCTGAAGCACCACATTTACATTATGAAATTTTTAAAGATGGTGAGCGTATAAACCCAATTAATTTCTATTACGGAAGTTTAACAGCTGAAGAATACAGCAAGTTACTTGAGCGTTCTTCAATAGAAAACCAATCTTTAGATTAATGCATTTAGAACTTCCAGAAAAACGTTATTATGCCATAGGAGAAGTTGCTAAAGCTTTTGCTGTAAATACTTCGTTGATTAGATTCTGGGAAAAAGAATTTGATGTAATTAAGCCTAAAAAAAATGCAAAAGGGAATCGTAAATTTACTCCTGAAGATATAAAAAACCTTCAGTTTATCTATCATTTAGTTAAAGAGCGAGGCTTTACTTTAGAAGGTGCAAAAACGCATATTAAAGAAGAAAAACAGAAAAGCTTAGCCAATTTTGAAATTATTAGTAAATTGGAAGGTGTTAAAGCACAACTAATTAAACTTAAAAATGAATTATAAAGAATTACCTGAAAACACATATAAAAAATCTAACACTATGAAAAAATGGCTAATATAGTTATAGTGTGCAAATCTTAAAGAAATTATAAAATTTGTGAGTGAAATGTTATTTTTTAAGTTTTTAAAAAAGCTAGAGAAAAAAAAACTATTCTTTAAGTAAAATTTTATAGGCCATACTTTGGGCTTTTTTGATATCGTTTTGGATTGCTGTTAACTTTGTATACGTTGCAATAACAGGAAAATCATTAAACTCTTAAGAAAGCCAATCTGTAGTATTTAAATGTTTTGTTTTAAATGAATTTTGAATGTAAATATTAAATTCCTCGTTTAAAGAAGTTTTAGCAAACGCAGCCATTTGAATTCTATATGTGTTAATATGTAAAATAAATGCGTTACCAATTACTCTACCGTCTTTGAATAAGAGAACACTTGGCTTATCCATAACAGAAAAATCCATGCTATCTTTAGTCATATTAACTTCGGCTAACATGTTAACTTTTAAATTCTCGATGTAATTGTATAATTCGTTTGAAGCTTTTATAATTTCCTCTCCTTGTTTTTGGATTTTTTGAGATTGGTGTTTTAAAATACGCTCTTCATCTAAAGTTAATTCGTGGTAAGAATTCGAGTTAGCATTCTCCAACTTCTCATTCATTACCTCAAATGAATCTAATACATTATGACTTAAATGTTGTGAAGTTTTCCAAAACAACATTGCTACAATTAATACTACAATAAAACTAATTGTAAGTAATACTGCTTTCTTCAAACCTTATTTTTTACGCATATATACACTAACTGGAACACCTGTAAAATCGAAAATATCACGTAATTTATTTTCTAAAAAACGTTTATAAGGCTCACGTACATATTGAGGTAAATTACAAAAGAATGCAAATTGCGGTTGCGGTGTTGGCAATTGCATAATGTATTTAATTTTCACAAATTTTCCTTTGTAAGCTGGTGGAGGATAGCTTTCTATAATTGGTAAAAACGTATCGTTTAAAACACTTGTTTTAATTTTCTTAGTTCTGTTTTTATAAACCTCAACAGCTGTTTCAATAGCTTTATAAATACGTTGCTTTGTTAATGCAGATATAAATACAATAGGTACATCTGTAAATGGCTCACATTGCTGGAGAATATGTTTTTCGAAAGCTATTGTTGTTTTATGGTCTTTTTCTACCAAGTCCCATTTATTTACTAAAATTACAATCCCTTTTCTATTTCTTTGGGCTAACCAAAAGATGTTTTGCACTTGGCCATCAAAACCTCTATTAGCGTCTACAACTAATAAACATACATCTGCATGTTCTATAGCTCTTACGCTTCGCATTACAGAATAGAATTCTAAATCTTCTTTTACTTTAGTTTTTTTTCTTATGCCTGCTGTATCCACTAAATTAAAATCGAAGCCAAAACGATTGTATTTAGTATCTATAGAATCTCTTGTTGTACCAGCAATATCTGTTACTATATATCTATCCTTTCCAATTAAAGCATTTATAAAAGAAGACTTTCCTGCATTTGGTCTACCAACTACTGCAAATCTTGGTAACTCGTCTTGTTCTTCGTCTTGTTCTTTCTCAGGAAGCGCTTTTACTAAAGCGTCTAATAAATCTCCTGTCCCACTTCCGTTTATACTAGCAATAGTGAAGTATTCTCCTAAACCTAAACTGTAAAATTCTACTGCATCTTCTGCTCTTTTTCCGTTATCTACTTTATTAACAACTAAAAAGACTGGTTTTGTGACTTTACGTAATAATGTTGCAACATCCTCATCCATTCCTGTAACACCTGTTTCTACATCTACCATAAAAATAATAGCATCTGCTTCTTCAATTGCTAATTCTACTTGCTTATCGATTTCAGCTTCAAAAATATCGTCGCTTCCCTTTACATAACCTCCTGTGTCTATTAAAGAAAATTCTTTTCCATTCCAGTCACTTTTTCCGTAATGGCGATCTCTTGTAACACCACTTACGGCATCTACAATCGCTTCACGACGTTGAATTAAACGATTAAAAAAAGTGGATTTACCAACGTTTGGTCTTCCTACAATTGCTACTATATTACTCATAATTTCATGTTTTATCTGCATTACATATCCTGTAAGCGCCTGCAAAGGTAGTGTTTAGTTTAAGAAAAAAATGTAAATTGAAGTTTTAAACACAAATTATGTTATTAGAAAACGAAATAATATTAAGACCACGTTTTAAATTCGACATAGAATACAACAACGAAAAACTTCTAGAACTTTTTGATGCTACCAAAAGTACGCAAAGTAATTTTATTGTGTCTAGAGTAGACGACCATGTTTTTATTAAAATTCCTAAAGCAAAACAACAGTTTTGGTCTCCACAGTTACATTTAGAAATTAATAAAATTGAACATAATAAAAGCCAATTGTATGGTTTGTTTGGTCCTAATCCAACCGTTTGAACCTTGTTTATGTTTTTACATTTTGCAGTTGCTGGATTATTTATAGCACTTTGTATTTGGGCCTATTCTAATTATGCTTTAAAAGTTGATTACTCTTTACAGATTTGGGGAATGGTTTTAATGATTGTTTTATGGTTTGTATTGTATTTTTCTGGACGTGTTAGTAAAGCTTCAAATCAAAAAGAAATGACAGATTTATATACTTTTATGAGCAGTGTTTTGGATGAATAAAAAAAGCTTCAGCATTAAACTGAAGCTTTAAAAACATTTTAAATTAATTTATTGTTCGTTTTGATAAATAGTTACAGTACCACTATCTTCATTTGAAACAATTAGTAAATCTTTTCCATTAGGACTATCAACTGCTGGTACAATTAACAAACCTTCTGGAGCCTCATCACCATTATGAGATAATATTGTTAAAAAAGTTGGTGCATTTGGATTAGTTATGATTATACCCAAAACGTTTTAATTGTCGTTGATTACTTCTCCAGTTTTTATTGACTTTTACATAAAGTTCTAAGTGAATTTGCTTTCCGAAGAATTTTTCTAAATCTTTTCTAGCTTCTACACCAACACGCTTTAAAGCACTTCCTTTATGCCCAATAATGATCCCTTTTTGCGTTTCGCGCTCGACCATAATAACTGATCTTACTCGTATTATTGTTTCTTCTTCAAAAAACTCTTCAGTATCAATCTCTACAGCATAAGGGATTTCTTTTTTATAATGCATTAAGATTTTTTCACGAATGGTTTCGTTGATAAAAAAACGCTCTGGCTTATCTGTTAATTGATCTTTTGGATAGTAAGGTGGAGATTCTGGAAGCAACTCGATTATTTTATCGAAAACTTCTTTAACATTAAAACCTTCTAAAGCCGAAATAGCAATAATCTCTGCATTTGGTACTTTTTCTGCCCATAA
>ENA-OUOG01003172-OUOG01003172.1-marine-metagenome-genome-assembly--contig:-NODE-3172-length-15827-cov-4.851746_pt1 | contig 15827 bp, 17 predicted proteins | sample MGYA00248635_ERZ508505 | MGnify/ENA primary metagenome ERZ508505 (study PRJEB26176, sample SAMN06267871) | marine metagenome | isolation source: Saanich Inlet, British Columbia, Canada | place: Pacific...
GCATCGGCACCAGCATGACCACCCCCTATTACAATTACATCATATTGTTTCACGTGAAACACCCATTTCAAATTTTCTTTGATTTCTTATATACTTCAAATTAACCATAAAGTGGAAGAGCTGAATCAAAATTGAGTTAACAAACAGGAACACTATTTACCCAAACAGAAACTAGAGAAGATTTCATCTAGTAAATCTTCAACCCCAACAGACCCAATCAATGAGCTTAGTGTTTGTATTCCTTGGTGAAATTCTGAAGATGCAAACTCTGATAGTTCTAAGCTATCTACCATAAGAGCTTTACCTTCGTCTAAATATTTTTGTGCTTTAACCATTGCAACCCTGTGTCTTTCTCTTGTTGCTGTTTGGGCACCCACACATAGGTCTTCAAGTATGTCAGAAATTGTTTTTAATAAAGAATCTAACCCTTCACCTGATTTTCCTGAAATAGATAGAATATCAGTTTTGTCCAATAAATCCGATTTTCCAATTACGATAATATCATTAAGTTCTGGCTTCAGTTTTAATTCATTGACTGTACCATCGTGCGTAATAAATACTCTAATATCAGCATTTTTTGCCCTTGTTTTTGCTAATTCAACACCTATTTTTTCAACCTTATCAGTAGTTTCTCTTAATCCTGCTGTATCTAATAAAGTTACTGCAAACCCATTTATATCCATTTTCACTTCTATAACATCACGTGTTGTTCCAGCAACATCAGAAGTAATTGCCGCATCTCGTCCCGCTAACGCATTTAACAATGTAGATTTACCAATGTTAGGAGGCCCAACTATTGCTACTTCAAAACCCTCCCTTATTCTTTCAGCTGCAAAAGATCCGTCTATTTCAGATTTTATTTCTATCTGGGTTTTATTAATTAAGTCTAGAACTTCAGGAGTGACGTCGGTTGGTATGTCTTCGTCAGCAAAGTCAATTGTAGCCTCTATAAGGCTTACTGCACGTATTAAATCTTTTCTCCATATTTGTACTTTATTAGATAAAGCGCCATCCATAGACCTTACTGCTAAGCGACGCTGAGCTTCAGTTTCTGACTCAATCAAGTCAGCAAGACCCTCAACCTGTATTAAATCTAGGTTTCCATTTTCTAAAGCTTTTCTTGTAAATTCACCTGGCTCCGCAATTCGAAAGTTTTCTAGGCTACTTAATGTTCTTAAAATGTGTGAAACAACTGCAATGCTACCATGACAATGAATTTCTACTGTTTCATCGCCTGTAAAACTGGATTTTTCTTTAAAAGTTAATATTAATACCTCATCAATAACACTATTATTGCTATCATAAATTTTTCTTAGACATTTATTATTTGATGATAAGTTTTTTCTTAATATTTTTTCTACGGAAGTAATAGAATTATCACCTGATATTCTTATAACAGATACACCAGCTCTTCCCTTTGCGCTGGCTAGTGCAAAGATAATATCATTCATTTAAAACCCTTAAGTATATTTATCTTATGTGTTCATTGAATCAAAAAATTCTGAATTTGACTTTGTAGCTTTGAGTTTTCCAAGTAAAAATTCAACTGCGTCTGTAGTTCCCATAGGGTTTAAAATCCGACGCAACACAAATGTTTTGGCTAAATCTGTTGGATCTACTAATAGTTCCTCTTTTCGCGTACCAGATTTTAATATATCAATCGCTGGGAATACACGCTTATCTGCGACTTTGCGATCGAGTACAACTTCGGAATTACCTGTACCTTTAAACTCTTCAAAAATAACTTCATCCATTCTAGATCCAGTTTCTATTAAAGCAGTTGCAATAATTGTTAAAGATCCACCTTCTTCTATGTTCCTTGCTGCTCCAAAGAAGCGCTTTGGCCGCTGTAGAGCATTAGCGTCTACGCCACCTGTAAGAACTTTACCTGAGGAGGGTACAACAGTATTAAATGCTCTTCCCAGCCGTGTGATTGAATCTAGTAATATAACTACATCACGTCCATGCTCAACAAGTCTTTTTGCTTTCTCAATAGCCATTTCTGAAACTGCTACGTGACGTGTTGCTGGTTCATCAAATGTAGAAGATATTACTTCGCCTTTTACAGATCTTTGCATATCTGTAACTTCTTCAGGACGTTCATCAATTAATAGCACTATAAGGAAACATTCCGGGTGATTTGCTTCTAAAGATTTTGCTATATTTTGTAATATAACTGTTTTTCCTGTCCTTGGTGGTGCAACGATTAAAGATCTCTGTCCTTTTCCAATAGGAGATACAAGATCAATTAATCTTGCTGTTTTATCTTTAATAGTAGGGTCCTCTATTTCCATTTTTAATCGTTTATTAGGATATAGTGGTGTTAAATTATCAAAATGCACCTTATGTTTTGCAGCTTCTGGATCAGAAAAATTAATTTGTGTCACTTTTGTCATTGCAAAGTAACGTTCACTTTCCTCTGGCTGTGAAATCCAGCCCTCAACGGTATCACCAGTTCTTAAAGAATGTTTGCGTATCATTTGTGGAGATACATATATATCTTCAGGACCAGGTAAATAATTTGCCTGTGGCGATCTTAAAAAACCAAACCCATCAGACATCACCTCCATTACACCATCACCAGATACTTCAGCACCATCTTCTGACTTTTCTTTTAAAATGGCGAACATCATTTCACCTTTACGCATTGTTGATGCGTTTTCTATTTCTAAAGTCTCAGCTACTTTTAATAAGTCAGCTGCAGATGTTGCTTTCAATTCAGAAAGATTTACTTTTTCTTTTTCCATATTTTAACCACGAAATAATTACCTGAAAAAATTTTAGGTGTTTAACTTTAAAAATGTTTTTGGCTGCAATCTATATTAGTGTGGGTCACCAGATTGTATATATAGTAGATATTTTAACTGTATTAATTTGTCAAATTCAAAAAGGTCTTACAATTACCATTATTATGATTATTATCATTAATGCTGTAGGTATTTCATTTAAAAATCTATATTGTTTTCCAGAATATTGAAAAATACCTCTTTCTAACAATTTATGTTGTTTGATCAAGAAGCCATGAAATCCACTCATTAAAATAACAGAAATTAGTTTTACCCAGATCCAGATTTCTGACCAGTCAATTATATTAGGCGTTAAGGCTAATATAATACCGAATATCCAAGTAACGACCATCGCTGGATTCATTATACGTTTTAATAATAGATATTCCCATTTTATGATTGTCTCTTCTGCATTCAAATGTATGGATTTTGTTTCTACGTGATAAACATATAATCTTGGTAAATATAATAGACCTGCCATCCAAGAAATTACTGCAACCAAGTGTACAACTTTTATCCAAGGATAAAGCGTATTTAAAACATCCATATTATTTTTCTCTAAGCAAATTTCTTAATATAAATACTATAATATATATATTAAGAAATAATAGTTGTTTGTAGTATATGATGTGGAAAGCGGGGATTATATTTAATTTACATTATTATTCACAAAAAAATAAAACTGCTTCCTGTAAATTAAGTTATGCACAAGGTGTGGAAAAGCAAATAAACTATTGAAATATATACTAATACCTTGATCTTTTAAAATGTATAACTAAAAATAAAAAGGGACTAAAAAATTATCCACAAGCTTAAAAAACAAAAGAATTTTTTATTAACAGCTAATAAAATGTTAAGTTTTTGTGAAACGTGTTAATTGTTTAAAAAATATATCATTTAGATGTTGATAACAATTATTTAAACACATCTTATCCACATATTATAAACAACAGATAATAATAAATATTAAAGGTATTAAGTGAAACAGAAAATTATTCTAGCATCAGAATCTAAAATAAGAAGAAAATTATTGCTACAAGCAGAAGTTAATTTTCAATCGATTGCGGCTAAAATTGATGAAGATACGATAAAAGAATCCTTAAAAAATGAAGATGCAAAACCAAAAGATATCTCAGATGCATTAGCTGAATATAAAGCAATAAGAGTAGCTAATAACTTTCCTACAGATATAATTATAGGATGTGATCAAATTTTAGTTTGTAATAATGAAATTATATCTAAAGCACGAACCTTAAACGAAGCAAAAGAAACACTCAAATTATTAAGAGGTAAATCACATCAATTATTATCTTCAGCTGTTATTTATGATAATAATAAACCCGTGTGGAGGACTACTTCTAGGGCCCAACTATTCATGAGAGATTTTACAGATGAATATTTAGAATATTATATTCAAACATCAGGGACAGATATTTTATCTTCAGTGGGATGCTATTTATTGGAAAACAATGGCGTAAATTTATTTAATAGAATTCAAGGTGATTATTTTACCGTATTGGGATTTCCATTATTAGAGGTATTAGATTTTTTACGTAAGAGAGAGTTAATAAAAACATGATAAAGGCAGGTGTAGTAGGTTGGCCAATTGAGCAAAGCAAATCTCCAATAATACATAATTACTGGTTAGACAAATATGACATTAATGGTTCATATATTAAAATTAGTTTAAATCCTGAAAGATTTACATCGGGTATTAAAGAATTAATTGATGAAGGATATGCAGGAGTAAATGTAACAGTACCACATAAAGAAAATGCTTTAAGAATATCTACATTTGCCACAGACAGAGCAAATAAAATTGGTGCAGCCAACACTTTAATTTTTAAAGATAATAAAATTTATGCTGATAATACTGACGGTACAGGATTTATTGATAATTTAAAAAATTCAGCGCTTGAATGGAGAGCTAATGTAGGACCAGCAATGGTACTTGGTGCAGGTGGTGCAGCTAGATCTATAATATATTCGCTTTTAGCTCAAGGTACACCAAAAATTATACTAGCTAACAGAACATATGAAAGAGCAGAAAAGTTAGCAGATATATTTGGAAATAAAATTTCTGTTATTGATTGGAATAATATTAGTATACATCTTCCAAAAATAAATACTCTTATAAACACGACGGTACTTGGTATGGTAGGATCTAGTAGTTTAAATGTAGACTTAAACACACTAACGTCTAATACACTAGTAACGGACATTGTTTATAATCCTCTTATTACACCACTTATATTAAAAGCACGTAAGACAGGATGTACTACTGTTGATGGTTTGGGAATGTTGTTATATCAAGCTGTCCCAGGCTTTAAGAGTTGGTTTGGAGTAGAACCAGCTGTTGACGAAATACTGCGAAAAAAAGTGTTGGCTGAATTATGATAAAGACATTTATTCTTGGGTTAACTGGTTCTATCGGTATGGGTAAGACCACTACAGCAGAAATGTTTCGTGATTTATCTATTGCTGTTTGGGATGCAGACGCTGCAGTACATGAATTATATACTAGTGATAGATCAACCATTGAAAAAATATATGATATTCTACCAGAATGTGTAACTAGTGCAGGAGTTGATAGGAATTTGCTAAAGAATGAACTTCTATCAAATAAAGACCTATTTTCAAAAATCGAGAATATTGTGCATCCTGCAATAAAAGAGCATCGGTCAGCTTTTATTGAAGCGTGTAATATATCAAACCAAAAATTAGCTGTTGTTGATATTCCCTTACTGTATGAAACAAAAGCAGATCAATGGTTAGATGCAGTATTAGTTGTTTCAATAGATGAAGAAACTCAGCGAAAAAGAGTAATGTCACGAAATGATATGAACGAAAAAACATTTGACTTAATTTTATCAAAACAATTACCTGATAAAATAAAACGAGATAGAGCGGACTATATAATTGAAACCAATTCTATAGTATACGTACAAGAACAAGTTCAGTCCCTAGTGAAAAAAATATTAGGTAATTTATAAAATGCGTGAAATTGTTTGGGACACTGAAACAACTGGTTTTGATCCATTTGCTGGGGATCGAATCGTAGAAATAGGTGCAGTGGAGTTAAACCAACACCTACCCACTGGCCGTGTGTATCACCAATATATTAATCCAGAGAGAGATATGCCGCCAGGTGCGTTTGAGGTTCACGGATTATCCATAGATTTTCTAAAAGATTTTCCTGTATTTAGTAATATAGCCCGTGATTTTATAGATTTTGTAGGCGACGCAACGTTGATTGCGCATAACGCAAAATTTGATATGAAGTTTATAAATGCTGAATTAAAAAACACAAACCTACCACAAGTACCACTAAACCAATCATTAGATACGCTTGAAATTGCTCGGAAAAAATTTCCTGGCGCCCAGAACTCATTAGATGCATTGTGCCGCAGGTTTAATATAGATAATTCAAGCCGCCAAAAACACGGTGCATTATTAGATAGCGAGATTTTAGCTGAGGTATACCTTGAATTAGTTGGCGGAAGGCAGCCAGACTTCTCACTTAGTCTAGTGGGGCAATCGAAGTTAGAAAGCACCTCAGATAGTTCTTATGCGGCTTTATCAAGGCCAAAAAAATTAAATAGTTTAGTAACGGATGTCGAAAAAAAAGCACACAATGATTTTATAAAATCATTGGGTACTTCTGCGGTTTGGAATAAAAAATAACATAACAAAACATTTAAGAAGTTATTATGTTTATTAGTTCACTGTTGCTTTTTCTGCGGCCTGTCTTTGAAGTTCACTTCGATAAAGCGCCATAAAATCAATTGGGTCGACGTTAAGTGGAGGGTATCCGCCATCAGCAGTAGTATTTCTAACTATCTGCCTGACAAATGGGAAAAGCATCCTGGGACACTCAATCATCAAAAATGGGTGCAACTGCTCTTCGGGTACATTTTCAACATGAAAAACGCCAGCGTAATCTATTTCTAATAAAAAGACTTTCTTTTCGTTTGAATCTGCATTGACTGTAAGTTTTAATATTACTTCGTAATTGTCGCTGTCACCTTTTCTTGCATCAAGGTTCACTTGAACATTAATCTCTGGAGAAGATGAATCCCCTAGGTTTTTTTGGGCAGCAATATTTTCAAATGACAAGTCACGAATATATTGATGTAAACACTTCATTGATGGTGCTTTCGGGGGTGTTTTTTTTTCTTCTTTTTCAGCCATAGTTCAACTCCGTATATCGTCGGGAGTCCGTCTAACAACTATTAACTTAAGTAACAATCATTCATTGGTATTTTAAGCAATTTAGTTAGAATCTTTTGTTTCATTATCGACCACAGTGTAATCTGCTTCATATACATCCGTTTTATCAGTGGAATTGGTATGTTTTGTATTAAAAGTGTTAATATTCATTTTATTTGCAAATCTTTCCGCACCTAAATTTATTAAAAAAGATCTAAATCTTGGAACCAATAATAAAATACCAAATGCATCAGTAAAGAAACCTGGAGTAAGTAAAAAAACTCCAGATATTAATATCATAGCCCCATGTATAATCTGCTTCATTGGGTTTTGACCTAATTGAAGAGAGTTTTGCAGTGTGCCAAGGGCTGATAACCCTTGAGATTTTAATAATGTAGTTCCAAGAATTGCTGTAAGGAGTACTATTGCTAAGGTTGGGTATAATCCTATGGCTCCTCCCACTTGTATAAACAACGCAATTTCAATAATTGGTATTGCAATAAATATTATAAGCATAAACATTTTATATCCTCACTAATTACTCTGTCTTCTAGTGGACTATCGTCCTTGGGTGAACTAGATATGTGATAAATGTACTTATTACTAGTATTATATGTAAAATTTAAAGGCTTGATATGAGTGACCCAATGTTTCAACTTGTTATTTTAGGCGTTATCGCGCTTTTCGTTATATTACGTTTGCGTAGTGTACTTGGTACACGATCTGGATTTGAACCTACAAACGTACCTAAACCCACATTCCAAAAAGAAAAGACACCTATAGAAGAAAGTGACAATAAAATTGATAGAGACATTGCTGATTATGTATCAGTAGATAGTCCTTCTGGAAAAGCACTATCTCAAATGAAAAAAGCTGAATCAAATTTTCTAGTGACTGAATTTATTCAAGGTGCAGGACAAGCGTATGAAATGATATTAATAGCGTTTGAAGAGGGTGATCGAGATGGTTTACGACCGTTCTTAGCAGACGATGTTTATGATAGCTTTGAAGCAGTTATAACAGAACGTGAAAAAGCGCAGTTAAATATTGATGCTACTTTTATTGGGCTTAGAGAAATTAAATTAACGTCTGCTGAATATGATTGGCGTGCCAAAGAGGGTGAAATTACACTAAGTTTAGTTGCTGAACTTACAACCGTTGTAAAAAATATTAATGATGAGATAATTGAAGGCGATAAAAATAAAATTAAGAAACAAAAAGATACTTGGACATTTTCACGAGTAATGGGAAATGATAATCCAAATTGGACATTAGTAGCAACTGGTGAATAATAACTTTTATTTGATTATATTTACAGATTAAGGAAATAAATAAGTGGTTAAAAAAACTCTAAAGACCCTTAGTCAAGAAGACTTAGAGCTTTGGAAAAAAATTACTGTTCAATTAAAACGTAATAATCCTGAAGTACTAATTAAAAATAACATTTCAGGATTTAAAATAAAAAAAATAGCAAAATCTTTGCCCAAAGCTCCGGAATTAAAACCATTTTTTATCGGTGAAAAAGTTTCAAAAAAAGAAACACTTACTTTTCCAGACTTTAATAATGATAATAAAAAATCGTCCCCTAATATGGATAAAAAAAACTTTAATAAATTACTTAAAGGTAAAATGGAAATTGAAGGAACAATAGATTTACATGGTTTGACAGCAGACCAAGCAAAAATAAAATTGATAGCGTTTATAGACCGTTCTTATACATTGGGAAAAAGGTTAATCATAGTGATTACAGGAAAAGGTAAACACAAAGGGTACGATGAGTTTCAAAGGCCAATAAATGGTGTCTTAAGGCAAAGTTTGCCCGATTGGTTAAGTGGGCCTTCAGTTTCTGATAAAGTTTTACAGGTTACACAAGCGCAACCTAAACATGGAGGAACAGGCGCCTTCTATGTTTATTTAAGACGAAAAAGATAAAGTTTTATTTTATATTAAAATTTAAAGAACATACCTTGATAAATCGTTGCTTCGTGCCAACTCACCTAGATGTTTTTCTACAAACTCAGAATCTACTTTTATACTTTCACCTGAACGATCTGGTGCTGTGAAACTCAGCTCTTCAAAAACACGTTCAATAATTGTATGTAACCTACGTGCACCAATATTCTCAATACTTTCATTCACCTCTGCTGCTATCTTGGCCAAAGCTGCAATACCGTCTTTAGTAAAAGAAACATCAACGTTTTCCGTAGCCATCAATGCAGAATATTGTCTTGTTAGTGCATTGTCCGTTTCAGTAAGTATTCTTACAAAATCTTTTTCAGTAAGCGCTCTTAATTCCACGCGAATAGGTAATCGACCCTGTAGTTCTGGAAGTAGATCTGATGGTTTTGCTATATGAAAGGCGCCTGATGCAATAAATAATATGTGATCTGTCTTAACTGGCCCGTGTTTTGTTGAAACAGTTGTGCCCTCAATTAGTGGTAACAAATCACGTTGAACGCCCTCTCGAGATACATCTCCTCCTCGAGCATCAGTTTTTGCACAAACTTTATCAATCTCATCAAGGAAAACAATTCCATTTGTCTCGACTGCTACTACTGCTTCTTTTGTTACTGCATCTTGGTCAACAAGTTTGTCGGCCTCTTCGTCAATTAATATTTTATAGCTATCTGCAATTTTAATTTTTCGCTTAACAGTTCTACCACCCATTGCCTTACCAAATATTTCACCAATATTCATCATTCCCATGCCTGGTTGACCAGGGATATCTACCATCCCACCCATTGGATTAGTGGTATCAGCTAAGTCTAGTTCTATTTCCTTGTCGTCTAACAAACCTTCACGTAATTTTTTTCTAAACACATCACGAGTTTGCTCTCTTGCGTCTGAGCCACACAAAGCATCTAATACACGATTTTCAGCATTATTGTATGCACCTGCATTAACTTTTTCGCGTTTATTTTCTTTGATCATAACAATTGCGCTATCTACGAGATCTCGAACAATCTGCTCAACGTCTCGACCAACATAGCCAACCTCTGTAAATTTAGTTGCTTCAACCTTTAGAAATGGTGCATTGGCTAATTTAGCTAAACGACGACTAATTTCTGTTTTTCCAACGCCAGTTGGACCAATCATTAATATATTTTTTGGATAAACTTCATCTCTGATATCATCATCTAGTTTGTTTCTTCTCCATCTGTTGCGTAGAGCAACTGCGACGGATCTTTTTGCATCATTTTGACCAATAATAAAACGGTCTAATTCTGATACGATTTCTCTAGGCGTTAAATTTGTCATTTAGATATTTTCTCAACTGTCATATTGCCGTTTGTAAATACGCAGATTTCAGCTGCTATTGTTAAAGACTTTTTAGCAATAGCTTCTGCATCTTGTTCACTATCAATTAATGCACGAGCAGCTGCTAATGCAAAGTTTCCACCTGAACCAATAGCAGCTATTCCATGTTCAGGCTCCAGAACGTCACCCGCACCAGTGATTACGAAAATATCAGAACCATCAGTTACAATTAGCATTGCTTCCAAATTTTTGAGATATTTATCCATTCGCCAATCTTTTGCTAAAGAAATAGATGCTTTAGCCAATTGTCCTGGAGAAGCTTCAAGTTTTGCTTCTAATCGTTCTAGGAGTGTGAATGCATCTGCTGTAGAACCAGCAAAACCACATATCACATCATGACCACCAGGTGAGATCCGGCGCACTTTTTTGGCTGAGCCTTTGATAACTGTATTACCAAGACTGACTTGACCATCCCCAGCAATAACAACATCATTGCCTTTTTTTACGCCTATGATGGTTGTTCCATGCCAACCAGGAAATTTAGATTGTTCCATAATATTATTCTTTTTATAATTATTAAAAAGATTATTTCTAATTAATGAACAAGGATCAAGTAATAAATATCTAAATAACATTACATATAATTTATAAAAAAGTGCCATATTTATTAAAATATGGCACTTTAAATAATATAAAGTTGATTAATCTAGTTTACGCTCAATCTCTTCTGTTTCAAATATCTCGATTACATCACCAACTCGGATATCTTCATAATTTTCAAAGGCCATTCCACATTCTTGACCCATATGTACGTCTTTCACTTCATCTTTAAATCGTTTGAGTGTCTTTAATCTGCCTTCATGTATTACAACATCATCTCGTAATAATCTAACTCCGGCTGCACGGCGAGCTAAACCTTCAGTAACTTCACACCCACCGATTTTACCAACACCAGTAATTTTGAAAACTTCTTTAATTTTTGCATAACCGATGAAAGTCTCTCGAACTTCAGCCGACAACAATCCAGATGCAGCAGCTTTTATATCGTCAACTAAATCATAAATTATTGAATAATAACGAAGCTCGACGCCTTTCTGATTGGCAGAGGCTCGAGCTGGTGCATTTGCACGTACATTAAAACCAATAATAGGTGCCCCAGATGCTTCAGCTAAAGTCACGTCTGATTCAGTTATAGCTCCAACACCTGAGTGAAGCACACTAACTCTAACTTCTTCATTTCCGATTTTTTCCATCGCTTGAACAATGGCTTCTGTTGAGCCTTGGACATCAGCCTTAACCACTATAGGTAGAACTGATACATTTTGATCTGCTTTGGCTTTTGCCATTAACTGATCAAGTGTGGTTGCAGACCCTGCAGTAGCCTTTTTATCTTTTGCCGCTTGTGAGCGATAATCAGCAATTTCACGTGCTTCAGCTTCCGAGGTAACAACATTCAAAACATCTCCTGCGGCTGGTGTGCCGTTTAATCCTAATACTTCAACAGGTACTGATGGTTTTGCATCCGTCACCGTTTTTCCTTGGTCGTTGATTAAAGCCCTTACTTTGCCCCATTGCTCACCCACAACAAAGATATCGCCTTTGCGAAGTGTGCCGTTTTTAACCAGTACAGTAGCAACTGGTCCACGGCCTGTATCAAGCTTAGCTTCTATGACAGCTCCGTGTGCTGCACGATCTGGATTAGCTTTTAATTCAAGTAATTCTGATTGCAACGCAATCGCCTCTAATAATCCATCTAGCCCCGTACCTTTAAGAGCAGAAATCTCAACATCCTGTACTTCACCAGACATTGCCTCAACAACAACAGAATGTTGTAAAAGATCAGTTCTAACCCGCATAGGATCAGCAGCTTCATGATCCATTTTATTAATGGCAACAATTAATGGAACATCAGCAGCTTTAGCATGTGCTATTGCTTCAATTGTTTGAGGCATTACGCCATCATTTGCTGCTACGACTAAAACAACTATGTCAGTAACTTGAGCTCCACGTGCTCGCATTGAAGTAAAAGCAGCATGTCCTGGTGTGTCTAGAAAAGATAATAAAGTACCATTATCTGTAGTTATTTGATATGCACCAATATGCTGCGTTATTCCACCAGCTTCACCTGACACTACATTTGTTTTACGGAGTGCATCTAATACAGATGTTTTACCATGATCAACGTGCCCCATAATTGTAACTACCGGAGCGCGTGGTTTTAAGTCTTCGTCATTATCTTCAGTCAGCTTTATAGCGTCTTCAACATCAGCATCCGAAACACGAACAACCTTATGTCCAAACTCTTCAACTATTAATTCAGCTGTATCAGCATCAATAGTTTGGTTTTGTGTAGCCATAATTCCATTTGTCATAAGGGATTTTACGACTGCAGCTGTTTTTTCAGCCATACGGTTTGCTAATTCTTGAACTGTAATTGCTTCTGGAACTTGTACATCACGAACAACCTTTTCACGTTCGCCCATATTGTCAGCAGCCATTTTGCGACGTTCGCGATCTTGCTTTCTTTTTATTGAAGCTAAGGATCGTTGCCTATTTCCACCGCCACCCAATGCTTGATTTATAGTAAGCTTTCCTGATCGTCGACGATCATCGCCACCTTTTTGGTTACGTGGTTGAGGCTTATTTTCTTTTCGAGGGGCATCTTCTCTTTTTGGTGCTATCCGATCACCAGCTTCTGCTTTCAAAGCAGCTGCCTGAGATGCGGCAGGGTCATCTTCTGGGACGGTTTTTTCAACTTTTGCTTTTTTAGGTGCATCGGCGGGTTTATTTTTTGCCTCTAAAAGCAGGCGAGCTTTTTCAGCTCGCTCTTCTTCAACACGTTCTTTCTCGTCTCTTTCTCGACGTCTTTCGGCCCTTTCGGCTTCACGGGTTTTTGTTTCAGCCTCTTCACGTGCTTTACGATCATTCTCTTGAGCGGCTGCAGCCATTAAAGCCTTTTTGCGTCTATCAAGCTCTAAGTCAGATACGCCTGCAGGACGTGGTCCACCAGAAGCGTCTGCGCCACCTTTTCCAGGCACAATTACACGTTTCCTTTTTTTCTCAACAACAACAGATTTACTGCGCCCATGAGAAAAGCTTTGTTTTACGTGGCCTGGTCCAGAACTATTGCGCAGTCCTAATGGTTTTTTATCGTCACTCATTCGTAATCACCTTTCTGTGCTGAATCTATCAGCTTTTGTCCAATTTGCGAATACCTGCAAGCCGGGTAGCCTCACAGCGGACTTTTTTTGTAAGTCCACCACCTGTCAGCGCCGCGTGTATCGCATAGTCTCGTCCAAATGCCAAACCCAATTCTTTTTGAGTTAAGCAGTTAAAATATACATTTTTTCCTTCTGGAGACCGTAGTTTTCCTAATTGTCTCTCTGAGCCATCACTTGCTTGAATTAAGAGTTGCGCTTTTCCAGATATTAATGCGCCTTTTACAACCTCAAATCCACTAACTACTTGTCCACCTCTACGCGCTAAGGAAATAGTCTCTATTACTTTTTTTACTAATAAATGTTCTACTAACTCAAAAAGATTATCTGGAATAGTTGCTTGTTTTTTTGCTGCTCGCGAAAATAGATTTTTCTTAATAGCTTCAAAAAGAGCATCAGATGATGCGCTTACCCAAATCCCGCGACCTGGAAGTTTTTCTGATAAATCAGGTGTAACCACGCCAGCGGGGCAAAGAACAAAACGAATAAGTTCTTCTTTTAAATGCGAACTTCCAAGCACAATACATTTGCGCTCTGGTTCATTGTTGCGTTTGGTTTGAATGCCTCTTGTCACAAGTTATACCTAAGACCTGAAACATCAGGTCTCAGCCCCCTCTGAATTAGTATCAGCATTTGCAGCTTCAGCTGCTGCAGCATCTTCTGCTAACTGTTCTTCAGTTACCCAACCTATTTGAAGCCTGGCTCGCATTATCATGTCTTGGGCTTCTTGAATGTTTACTTCAAAACTTTCTAGTACGCCGTCATCTTTGTGACGCTCACCATCAACAGTAGTATATCCGCCTGCTAACTCCCAGTCAGCACAAGTTGCAAAATCTTCTAATGATTTCACATCGTCTTTTCCTAATGCAACCAACATTTGTGGTGATAAGCCTTCAAAATCAATCAAATCTTGCGCAACACCTAATTCACGCGCTTCCGCAATTGATTTTGCATTAATTTCTTCTAAACTTTCTCTTGCACGGGCCTGCAATTCATCAACAGTATCCTGATCAAAGCCCTCAATCATTAGAAGTTCATCAGTTTCTACATATGCAACCTCTTCTAAGTTTGAGAATCCTTCTGATACTAACAGTTGAGCCACAACTTCATCTACATTCATTGTATCCATGAATAATTGTGATCGTTCCTCAAATTCTTTTTGACGGCGTTCTGATTCATCAGTTTCCGTCATAATGTCTATGTCTAAACCGGTTAATTGAGAAGCTAATCTTACATTTTGGCCACGACGACCAATTGCTAAAGACAGTTGTTCATCTGGCACTACAACTTCAATACGTTCAGCATCTTCATCAAGCACCACTTTAGTTACCTCAGCAGGCTGTAAAGCATTAACTAAGAAAGTAGGAGCATCTTCATTCCATGGAATAATATCAATTTTTTCTCCACCTAATTCATTTACAACAGCCTGAACTCGTGAACCTCTCATGCCAACACAAGCTCCTACAGGATCAATTGAATTGTCAAAAGAAATAACACCAATTTTTGCTCTTGATCCCGGATCGCGCGCAACAGCTTTGATTTCAATTATACCATCATAAATTTCTGGTACTTCCATTTTAAAAAGCTCAGCCATAAATTCCGGAGCAGTTCTAGAGAGAAAAACCTGAGGACCACGCATTTCAGAGCGAACTTCTTTTATGAAAGCACGAATTCTATCTCCATTACGAAACATTTCACGGTTAACAAGCTGATCACGGCGACAAACGGCTTCACCTCTTCCCACATCAACTATTACATTTCCGTATTCAACACGTTTTACTAAGCCGTTTATTATTTCACCTTGACGATCTTTAAATTCTTCATATTGACGATCTCGCTCTGCTTCACGAACCTTTTGTAATATTACTTGTTTGGCTGATTGAGCCCCAATACGACCAAAGTCCATTGGAGGTAATTTATCAATTATTAAATCACCAACTGATGGCTCTTCTTTGTGTGCTTTGGCTTCTTCTACTGTCATCTCAGTGTACATGTTTTCAGCCTCAGTACCTTCAACAACAACACGAACTCTTGTCATTTCTAGCTCACCTGATTTACGATCAATAAAAGCACGAATATCAAGTTCTGCACCATATTTTGATTTAGCAGCTTTTGCATAAGACTCTTCCATAGCTTGTAAGACTAGATCAGGATCAATCATCTTCTCACGAGCAACTGAGTCTGCAATTTGTAAAAGCTCTAGACGGTTAGCACTAGTAATAGCCATAGTTTATTCCTCTTCTGTTTCTATGTCGTCGAAATCACTTTCAACTATATTCGTGCGGCCCTTTTGGGAAGCAGCCACTAATTCATCAGTCAACACTAATTTTGCATCTGATAACCATTCAAAATCTAA
>ENA-OUOG01003176-OUOG01003176.1-marine-metagenome-genome-assembly--contig:-NODE-3176-length-15816-cov-2.639113_pt1 | contig 15816 bp, 15 predicted proteins | sample MGYA00248635_ERZ508505 | MGnify/ENA primary metagenome ERZ508505 (study PRJEB26176, sample SAMN06267871) | marine metagenome | isolation source: Saanich Inlet, British Columbia, Canada | place: Pacific...
TCTTTTATATGGGCCTTTCCGTATTGACGGAAAACATACCAGCGAGGGCAATGCAGCATTTGAGGCGTGGCTGCGGGCAAAAAATGATGCTTTTGGCGTGCGAGATGTTGAGGATATCAAGAACGTCGCCAAGGGAAACGGATACAAGTTGGACCATATGCACGAAATGCCTGCCAATAATTTTATGCTGGAGTTTTCGAATATCGGCGGATAGATCAGCTCTGCCATGTGGGTTTTTGTTTGCTGAGAAACGCAGATATGCCCTCATGCGCCTCAGCGCTCTCCCAACAATCCGCCAATTGCTGTGCGGTGTCCAACATGACGGCTTCATCAATACGCGGGCCAAGTGATCTCGCCAATTTCTTTGCGCGCATGACCGCGCCTGGTGCGGTGGAAAGATAGGGCATGACCTCAGCCTCGACAGCTTTATCGAGATCCTCCGATGCAACTGACTTGGCCAATAGCCCCAGTGAAACAGCTTCCGCTCCAGCAAAGCGTTTGCCAGACATGAATACCTGCCTTGCATTGCCCTCACCCATTTTGGCAATGACGTAGGGGCTGATGGTTGCCGGTATCAAACCCAAGCGTGTTTCTGTGAGCGCAAATTTTGCTTCCTCAACTCCGATTGCAATATCACAAACGCTCATCATGCCAATGCCACCGCCATACGCTTGTCCGTTGACCCGCCCGATCAACGGCTTTGGCAGTTCGTTCAAATCCCTCAGCATGGTGGCCAGCTTCATGGCTTCTTCAATTCGGGTTTCACGATCTGCTGCAAATTGTGCCTTCATCCATTCGAGGTCTCCCCCGGCACAGAAACTTTTGCCTTCACCTGTCAAAATCACCGCCCGAACCGTTTCATCCACTGCGAGGCTTGCAGCCGCGTCTGTAATCTCGTGGATCATCTGGCTGGACATCGCGTTGTGCTTCTCTGGCACACTCAGGGTGAGCGTTGCCACACCTCTTTGATCAACTTCGAGTTTGATTGTTCTGCAGGTCATCCATCGCTCCTCAAACCAATCGCAAATGCGGTAGCTTCAGCCAATTTCGCCGGGTCAATTCCGGTTTCAAATCCGTTCGCCTCAACCATTTCCATGACAGACTGTGTCGCCACATTTCCTGCAGCGCCCGGTGCATAGGGACAACCGCCCAGCCCCCCAACCGAACTGTCAAAGGTTCTCAACCCCTTATCGATACTGACCTCAATGTTGGCAAGAGCGCGTCCGGCTGTGTCATGGTAATGCCCGGCCAATCGGCTCGCAGGCACACGGTCAATGACCGCATCCAACATGCGTGAGATCGTTTCGGGGGTGCCCTGCCCAATCGTGTCACCAAGCGACACTTCATAACATCCGGCATCAATTAACCGCTCAGCCATCCAAGCTACATTTTCTGGCGGTGTGGGGCCATCATAAGGACAATCCGTAACACAGGAGATATATCCTCGGACCGGTATTCCGTCCGCCTTCGCAGCTTCGGTAATTGGCATAAAGCGCTCAATGGTTTCGGCAATGGAACAATTCACATTCGCTTGGGAGAAGCCCTCGCTGGCGGCACCAAAGATGGCGACTTCACTTGCATTGGCCGCTTTTGCCCGATCATAACCTTTCATATTCGGAGTCAGGACAGCATAAGAAATACCTGCAGTTCTTTCGATCCCTGCCATGACTTCGGCAGCGTCGCCCATTTGTGGAACCCATTTTGGTGAGACAAAAGCTGTGGTTTCAATTTTGGTGAAACCACATCCTGAAAGCAGATTGATGAGTTCAATCTTTTGTGCGGTCGGGATCATCACCTTTTCATTCTGCAGGCCATCGCGCGCACCCACTTCAAAGATGGTTATTTGCTCAGCCATCCTGCGTCTCCAGTCGAACCAGAATATCGCCATCTTCAACCTGCTCGCCTTCAGGTGTATTGACCTCGGCAATGACGCCGTCACGCGGGGCTACCAGTGTGTGTTCCATCTTCATCGCCTCAAGCACAACAAGCGCATCCCCTTCTTTCACAGCATCTCCGATCTTGACAGAGACCTTCTTGACCAAGCCTGGCATGGGTGCGACCACTGTATCCCCGCCGCCAGGCCCATCTCCCGCTCCAGCCAAAGTATCGGGAACGTCAAATTCGAAGGTCCCCTCATCTGCAAAAACCGCTACGCGATTGCCAAACACGAATACTTCGGGTGCCTTATCAAAATCGGCGCATTCGGGATCTGTGAACCCTTTGCAAAACCCTGCCTCATCGCGTTTGACCTTGCATTGCCAAATATCACCATGACGCCGAATTCGTGTTTCAAACTGCTGCTCACCCAAAACAAGGTGCTGCGTCCAAACGGGCGCTTCCCAAATGGAAAAGCCTGCAAGGGTGGAAAACGGGTCTTCACCTTCATATGCCAACTCCCTGCCTTTGGCATTGGGTTCAAACGGCATGTCCAGCGCATGTTTTGCAGCAAGCGCTACGATTTCGTTCGACGGTGGTTCTATTGCTGTTAGAAGATCAATATCGCGCTCAATAAGACCCGTATCCACATCGCCCTTCCCGAACCCCTTGTGGTTACATAACGCCCGCAAAAATGTTGTGTTGGTAATGGTTCCTGCAATACGAGTTTCGCCCAATGCGGCTTCAAGTTCAGCCAAAGCTTCCTCGCGCGTGTTACCTTGGGTTATAACTTTTGCAATCATCGGATCATAGAATGGTGTGATTGTATCACCTTCGATCACGCCGGAATCATTGCGTGCACGATCAGAGAAGTCCAGGTACTCAAGCGTGCCTGTTGCAGGCAAAAACCCCTTTGGCACATCTTCGGCATAAAGCCTCGCCTCAAATGCATGCCCATTGATTTCCAATTCATCTTGAAACCGGGGTAAGTACTCATCATCTGCTACGCGCAATTGCCATTCAACCAGATCCACACCGGTTATGGCCTCTGTTACAGGATGCTCAACTTGCAATCGTGTGTTCATTTCCATGAACCAGAAGCCATCAGGCCTTAGTCCATCTGACCCGTCGACAATAAATTCAATCGTTCCTGCGCTGGAATAATTGATTGCTTTCGCAGCCATGACTGCGGCATCCCCCATCGCCGCCCGCATTTCCTGCGTCATGCCCGGAGCCGGAGCCTCTTCAATAACCTTCTGGTGTCGGCGTTGCAGAGAGCAATCGCGCTCAAACAAATGCACGACATTTCCGTGATTGTCACCAAATACCTGAATTTCGATATGTCTTGGCGCTGTGATATATTTCTCAATCAGAACCCGCCCATCGCCAAAGCTTGCCTTACCTTCGCGAGTTGCCCCTTCCAACATCGCTTTGAAATCTTCGGGCCGGTCAACTTTGCGCATGCCCTTGCCACCACCACCGGCACGGGCTTTGATCAGCACCGGATAGCCGATTTTTTCTGCCTCTTTGGCAAGAAACTCGGCGTCCTGATTGTCACCATGATAGCCCGGGACCACAGGAACCTTGGCTTCTTCCATCAAACTCTTGGCAGCATCCTTCAAACCCATGGCCCGAATTGCTTCCGCCGAAGGCCCAACAAAAGTTAGCCCTGCTTTCTCAACAGCCTCGACAAAATCCGGGTTCTCAGAAAGAAATCCATAGCCTGGGTGAATGGCGTCCGCTCCCGTATCCTGCGCCGCCTGAATGATGGCGTCACCTCGCAGGTAACTCTCGCCCACAGGCGCTGGTCCGATGTTTATCGCCTCACCTGCGAGCAAGCGATGTTGAGCGTTCGCATCTGCATCGGAATAGACAGCAACAGTTGCCACACCCATTCGGTTCGCGGTCTTTATGATACGGCAAGCGATTTCACCCCGATTAGCAATAAGTAGTTTCTTTGGCATCACTCCACCTTTCGACCCGGCAGGCCGACCATTAATCTTTTTCCGTGAATTTCTGTATCAATCGGCATACCCGGATTTGGAAACAAGACCAGCGCTGACGGCCCCACAAATCGCGCAAGCGTTGAGAAAATGTGCGAGTACATCGCGTCTGCATTTCTGCCTTGCAAATGAATGGTTCCCATCTCATTCGCCCAATCAATTGACTGCATTTCAATGTCGATACCAGGTGAATTTTCAATCAGCGCCAGAAGTGCGTCCTCGATCGCGTTAAGCGGATCGCGGTTACCATTGATCAAAGGCACATCAATCAGCAGGTTTTCCTTTGCACGCGCTGCTTCAAAAGCTTGGCGGTCTGTATATTTCCATGCCCAAACACCCCGAAAAAGTTGTACGGCACCATAGGCCATAACCCCAAACATAATTACTGAGCCAAGCGTTCCCAATTCATACCGTAGTCCCAGCCAGGCAAAATAAGCAAAGCCTAGCACAACAGCGCCCAACAACATGCGGTCTCCACCCGGCGTATTTGAGATGCGATCATTGTTCATTGGGCTATTTAACTACCTCAAAACAAGCTCCATGAAGAGGGACTTTCGCTCTTCACCGGCTTCTGTTTTTTCCAATTTGCCACGCCCGACTTCATGAAATGCAAACTTCTTGTAAAGTGCAATCGCAACACTATTGTCCTCAAACACCTCTAGGCAAATACGCTTCATTCCTCGTTCTTTGGCCGTTTCTATGGCGACTTTCATCAAAGCTTTACCGATACCATTTCCGTGGAAAATCGGTAGAACACCCATTCCCAAAACTCCCTCATTTTTGAGGGATTCATCTCCACGGTCCAGTATATCTATCCAGCCAATAACATTGCTGCTGTTCTTAGGTGTGGCAACAAATTGCAGCTTATTGCCTTTGATATTATTAAGGACAAATGTAGTCGTACTTTCGATTTCAGGCGCGCTTGAACCAGCCAAAAATCCAGTCTCCTCGGCAACTATATCCAGACATCGATGAAACCCCTCGATATGTTCTGGACAAATTGGCTTAACGTCAATCTCCATCGTCACATCCTGAAAACGCCGAATTTTGTTTCTTCGATTTCTGCATTCAATGCGGCAGACAATGACAGTGCCAATACCGAACGTGTTTTCCGCGGGTCGATGATGCCATCGTCCCAAAGCCGAGCGGACGCGTAGAGCGGATGAGACTGCTCTTCAAACATATCCAATGTTGGTTGCTTGAAGGCAGCTTCTTCTTCCGCGGTCCATGTGCCGCCAGCACGTTCAATGCCAGCGCGTTTTACCTGTGCCAAAACACCTGCTGCCTGTTCACCGCCCATGACGGATATTCTCGAGTTTGGCCATGTCCACATAAAGCGTGGTGAATATGCCCGTCCTGCCATGCCGTAGTTACCTGCGCCAAAGGAGCCACCAATCAACATGGTGATTTTTGGTACTTTAGTGGTTGAAACCGCTGTCACAAGCTTCGCACCATCCTTGGCGATTCCGCCTGCTTCATATTTTTGGCCAACCATGAAGCCAGTAATATTTTGCAAGAACACCAGTGGAATTTTTCGCTGGGAACAGAGTTCCACAAAATGCGCACCCTTGAGAGAGCTTTCAGAGAACAAGACCCCATTATTTGCGATGATGCCAACAGGCATGCCCATCACATGCGCAAAGCCGCAGACAAGGGTTGTGCCATATCGTGGTTTGAACTCGTCAAACCGGGACCCATCCACCACGCGGGCAATCACCTCGCGCACATCGTATGGGGTCTTTAGATCTGCCGGAACCACGCCCAGAATTTCGTTGGGGTCGTAAACCGGATCTTCCGGTGTCTCCAGCTTTAGTTGTTGAGGCTTGATGCGATTGAGATGTTTCAGCGCTTGGCGAGCAAGAGCCAAGGCGTGACCATCATCATCAGCGAGCATATCCGCAACGCCTGATACAGATGTGTGCATTGCGCCGCCGCCCAAATCTTCCGCGCTCACTTCTTCGCCAGTGGCTGCTTTCACAAGTGGCGGGCCTGCGAGAAAGATTGTGCCCTGTTCCTTTACAATGATCGACACATCCGACATGGCGGGAAGGTAAGCGCCCCCTGCCGTGCATGACCCCATCACAACGGAAATCTGGGGAATGTTCCGTGCAGACAGGTTCGCCTGATAATAGAATATTCTTCCAAAATGCTCTCTGTCTGCAAACCCTTCTGCCTGTTGGGGCAGGTTAGCGCCGCCACTGTCTACCAAGGTGATGCAGGGAAGATGATTAAGGTCTGCAATTTCGAGCGCACGAAGATGCTTCTTCACCGACATCGGGTAATAGGTACCGCCCTTTACTGTGGCATCATTGCAGATGACCATCACTGCCTGACCATGTACCTGCCCAATACCCGCAATCAGGCTTGCGCAGGGGCTCGCTCCTTCAAACATGTTGTGGGAAGCGGTTGCGCCGATTTCCAGAAAGGGAGAACCCGGGTCGAGAAGATTGGAGACACGATCACGCGGGAGAAGTTTTCCACGCGACAAGTGCCTGGCCTTGGATTTTTCACTACCCCCGGCCGAGGCAATTGCCACTGCCTCCTTAACGACTGCAAGTTGCTCCAGGTTGGCGTCACGATTCGCCAAATATTGTGCAGAGGATGTGGATATTGTGGATTGGATTATGGTCATGTGAATTCCAATTCTCGTTTGGCTCGCGCCTTGAGTTCCTTGCGAATGATCTTGCCGGTGATCGTCATGGGCAGTTCGTCAACAAACTCGATTTCGCGGGGATATTCATAGGCGGCGAGCCGCGTTTTCACATAGGCTTTCAATTCTGCGGACAGCGTGTCACTCGCGTTGATGCCAGATCGCAACAGAATATAAGCCTTTACGATTTGGGTGCGCTGTTGATCAGGTATTCCGACCACTCCTACCGATGCAACCGCCTTATGCTTCATCAGGCAATCTTCGATTTCAGCCGGGCCGATGCGATATCCGGCAGAGGTAATCACATCATCATCGCGACCAATGAAGCGGATGAATTCATCATCGCGAATGCCACGGTCTCCTGTCAGCATCCAGTCGCCTCTAAGCTTGTCTCGCGTTGCTTCAGGATTGTTCCAATATTCAAGCATCATGGAAGCAGAACCGCGCTTTACCGCGATGTCGCCCTCCTCCAATGTGCGGTTACCGTTGTGATCAATTACATCAACATCGTGGCCGGGCACGGGTTTACCCATGCATCCGGGTTTTGGTTCAAACAGGACACCAGAATTGGCAACAATCAGGTTGCATTCAGTCTGGCCGTATCCCTCATTCACCGTTAAACCCAATGCCTCTCGCCCCCAGTCCAGCATTTCTGCTCCCAGTGGCTCACCCCCACAGAAAACCGAACGAAGGCCTTTAATCCCGGCTCCTTCGGCCTTCAACATTCGCAAAGCGGTTGGAGGGAAGAAAACATTTCGAACCCCTGCTTCGTCCATGATTTTCTGGCATTCATCTGCATTGAATTTCTGCATTCGGCAGGCAACAACAGGCACCCCAAAATACAAGCCCGTCATGAGCACATTCATCAAGCCGCCAATCCAGGCCCAGTCTGCCGGAGTCCAAAACACGTCGTCATCTTGCGGAAGAATGTTCTGCAGCATGGAGATGCCGGGCACATGACCCCGTAATACACGATGGCCATGCAACGCACCCTTTGGCGCACCAGTCGTACCGGAAGTGTAGATGATCAGCCCAGGTGTTTCAGGGGTTGTTTGCACGGCTTCAAATTCGTCAGGGATATCTGCGAAGTCTATCGTTTCCGGCACAAGTACATGGTCCAATGCCTGCATGCGATCAAAGCTTGGCGCGCACTTTTCCGCGTGCTTTTGATCGGTCACAATCGCACGGGCACGAGAGTTTTCAAGTCGGCTCTCAAGCGCCTCTTCGCCAAACAAGGTGAATAGCGGGATTGAGATTGCACCCATTTTCCAGACCGCAATGTGCGCGGCTGCGGTCCAAACAGACTGTGGTCTGAAAACACCGACACGATCTCCGGGCTTGATCCCAAGTTCTACAAGATGGTTTGCCAGTTGATTGGATAAACCCTGAAGTTCAGCGAACGAAATGTCTTTCCGATAATCGCCAGTCAGATCAATAATTGCTGTTCGTTCAGGATCTTTTTCAGCCCACTTGTCGCAGGCGTCCCAAGCCATGTTGCATCGTTCGGGGAGATCCCAACGGAAGGCCTGACACATATCTTCGTAGGTTTGAACAGAGGGGAGCATCTATTCCCAACCATTCATACGGTCTTCCAACACAAATACCTGGCGCCCGGTCTCATCCAAAAGGCAGCTCAGATATGCCGGACCCTGGCCTGTTCCCCCACCCCATTGCACCGCAGCATGCTCGCAAAGTGCATCACGGTATTTGATCCATGCGCGCTGCATGTCTTTCAGCGCCGGAGCTTTTGCTGGTGCACTGTATCCACCGCTCTCATTTTCGCCGTCGTCGGCTTTTTCCTTGGCAAGGTAGGCACTATAAACGCGGTTCAAACGTGCGTCCCACCATTGCAATTCCTCATCTATGCAGAAGCCCATTCCAACGGTTGAACCACCCGCCTCGGATTGCATGCAAACATTTGCAGATTGCCCAACGCAAGGCTGTCTTTCATTGTCATTTATGCCAACCAAGCATTCTTCCGTGTGGCGAATGTCCAACACAAGATTATCCTGAGCAAGGGCAGAAGATGCGATCATCACGGAAAAGACGAATGAAATAGCAATGATGATTTTCATCATGCTGTTTCCTTCATGAGTTCACGTCCGCACAGCATGCGTCTGATTTCCGAAGTTCCGGCACCAATTTCCATCAATTTTGCATCGCGCATGATGCGGGAAACGGCTGAGTCATTAAGATAGCCAGCACCGCCCATTGCCTGAACAGCTTGGACTGCCTGTTGCATGGCTTGCTCAGATGCATAGAGAACAATCGCAGCTGCGTCCTGGCGGGTAACTTCTCCCCGGTCACATGAAGCTGCAACTGCGTAGAGGTAAGCTCTTGAGGAGTTCATGGCCGTATACATGTCTGCGATCTTTCCCTGCATCAGCTGGAAATTGCCAATCGGCTCACCGAATTGTTTGCGCTCGTGCATATAAGGCATTATTTCATCCAAACAGGCGTGGATCGTACCAACGCCAATGGCGGATAAAACAACGCGTTCATAGTCCAGCCCGGACATTAAAACATTTACGCCTTTGCCTTCTTCGCCGAGGATGTTCTCAAACGGTACTTCCACATCTTCAAAGATGAGTTCAGCAGTATTGGAGCCGCGCATTCCCAGTTTGTCGAAATGGGGTGATGTGGAAAATCCTTTCATCTCCTTTTCAATCAGAAACGCCGTGATGCCTCGAGAGCCTGCATCCATGTCTGATTTTGCATAAACAACCAATGTGTCTGCGTCCGGTCCGTTTGTGATCCAGTATTTGTTCCCGTTCAAAACAAAGCGGTCATTTTTCTTGTCTGCACGCAATTTCATGGAAACAACGTCAGATCCGGCGGAGGGTTCAGACATGGCCAATGCACCAACATGCTCGCCGGAAACGAGGCGGGGCAAGTATTTGGCCTTTTGCTCTGCATTTCCATTTAACTTGATCTGATTGACGCAAAGATTGGAATGCGCTCCGTAAGACAGAGAAACAGAAGCAGAGGCCCGGGCAATTTCCTCAACAGCTACAGAGTGTGCGAGGTAACCCATGCCTGCGCCACCATACTCTTCCTCGACAGTTACACCCAGCAGGCCCATGTCGCCAAATTCTTTCCAAAGATGCATTGGAAACTCGTTTGATTTGTCGATCTCTTGTGCAAGCGGCTTGATGCGCTCTTGGGCAAACTTATGTGTTGCCTCTCGAAGGGCCTCGATTTCTTCCCCCAAACCAAAATTCATCGATGCATAAAACATCAGGCTATCTCCTCAAATCGCGGGGATGGAACTTCAACCAGCCCAACCACCGACAGAACCAAATTCACGTAAATTTCTTCAACCTGGGAAGCATTCAGACGCCCACCATATCGATACCAGGTATTTACCCCGGTCATCATTGAAATGATTGACATCGCGGTTACCGGAACGTCTTCAATTCGAAAGACGCCGCTTGTCTGCCCATCCCGCAATATACTGCGCAAAGTCCGCTCATACTGCTGACGAAGTTTCATCACTTCTGAATAAGCATCCGGCTCCAGATTGCGTAATTCCATGTAGGCGATAAAAACCTCTTCCGGCTTGTTGATGTGATAACGGATGTGAAACCTTGTAAAAGCCTCAAGCGCAGTCGCGGGTTTCTCCGGCAAATCGGCGCTGGAAAGCGCTTCCAGAAGGTCACGCATATGCGTTGTCATTAGTCCGTGAAGGATCGATTGCTTTGTCGGGAAGTGATTATACAGCGCCCCAACCTGCAGATCACATGCTTTCGCAATCTGACGTGTGGAGACCGCCGCATATCCGCGGTGCGCAAATAGGGAAAGCGCCTCTTTCAAGACACGCTTTGCCGTTTCCGTTCCGATTGAGCCTGCAGTTCTCGCCATACGCCTGAGTCTGGCGCATCGAAACCCGTTTTGCAAGAATTAAATGAACAAACGTTTATTTAATTCTTGCGCCATATCCAATTCAGCTGGTGGACATGGGGATCTGCCGAGGCAAGAATCTGTTCCTCACCATTGCCAGGCCAAGTTCTCAATTTCAAAAACGGTCCATTGTCTTCGTCATCAAACTCCAACGTCAACCAAGCAAGGGGATTTTGCCTTGTTGCTTCAGCACCAACGCCATTCATATGTGAAGTGATTCGCTTCTTCGTCAACGCAGGAAAATAGTTCCACGCAATCGTATCATACAAAACACGAACCATTCCCCGACCTTCTCCGGGCATTAGCTTACGCTCCACCCAATCTGACGCATCCGCTTGTTCCAGTTCCGGCGGGTCAGACTTTGCGATATTGATCGCAGCTTCAACCCGAGCAATCCGTGCTGGCTGGTCTGGCCACAGATAGCTGACCAGTTTTGCGGCATCTAATTCCTGTGTTGCGAATAATGGATTGAGATCGCAGCCTTGTCTGGACACAACACCAAACTCAATATTTGGCGGCAGTCCGCCGGTCCAAGTAGGCTCTAGCTGCAGTTTGGAACTTGCATCTCCAAAAGCCGCACCGTTGAAACAATATCCAAATTGAGCACATTGCAAATTTAGTCCACCACTGCATCCCATCTCATAAAGGGCAAGCGGCAATCTAAATTCTTCGGCGACGACAGACAGGCCCGAAAAAATTGCGGAAGCCCGCGCCACTTCGTTCGTTTGCGGCGCCATATCCAACCATGGATAAAGGTATTCATCGTGAATCTCTATTGCAGCGAGGACCCGCGGAACAAAGCTCGCTTCAGAACTTTTTTGAGGGTTTTGATAGAAGTGTGACAGCTTCTTGTCCGCACCAGATCGTGCAAGTCCGTGAATTCCGCCTGCCAGTCGCAAGGCAAGCGCATCTGATTTTGGCTCCGGGGCGCCAGACCAATTCAAAACCCGCTTTCCGGTTTCGGTATTCGGTTCCAAATGCCGCGCCAAACCGACAAACAAGTCACGCATAAATGTCGAGCCTAGTTTTTCACAGTACCGAGCTTGCTCAAGAAATGAATCGCGAACGCGTTTTTCAGTGGCCATATCACCACTCTACACGATTCCCCTTGTAGTCCCAAAAACTCCCGCTCTCCTGCGGGCCAAGATCATCAATGACTTTGAGTAGCATTTCTGCAGATTGCTCAGGAGCAAGCCGCTCCCTGCTTCCGGCAAACGGATCAGACAGCGATGTTTCTACCGTCCCCGGATGCAACGAAACAAACATACTTTCAGGCTTTGTGCGCGCGACTTCTATCGCAGAACACTTCATCATCATGTTGAGTGCTGTTTTTGCAGCCCGATACGCATACCATCCTCCCAGCCTGTTATCGCCAATCGAACCAACCCGGGCAGAAAGTGTAGCGAATATGGCCCGCTCTTTCCGTGGCATGTGTTTTGAAAAGTGTTTCATCAAAAGAGATGGGCCTATGGTGTTCAACTCATACAGCTTGGCCATCGCTTGGGCATTGAGCGCGCGCAGGGACTTTTCCGGCGCAATGGTCGCATCAGATAGAAAGCCGGTTGCATCGATCAACAGATGGAATTCCCCGACAAGTGTTTCCGCAGCATTGCGGATTGACGCCTCATTCTCAAGATCGAATGCAGGCTCGGAAGACCTGGACAAGCCTATCACTTCTCTACAGTTTATATCTTGCTTCAAATGCTGGTGAAAAGCTGCCCCAATGCCCCCCGTTGCACCAAAGACAATTGCCCGATAGCCTTGCGGCAAAGATTGCATACTGACCATAGGAGCCTCCACTCATGAGAATTGACTTCATACATCGCGTTGCGCGGGAACGTTTCAATGGCTGGCGCGAGCGCAAGCGCTTTTCCCAGCTCTTGGGAGACGACCGTCCCATCGATATGAATGAGGCATATCAAGTGCAATCCCAAGTATATCAATTGATGCAGGATGAGGCAGGATTCTCCGGTTTTTCAGGACATAAGGTTGCTCTGACCTCTCCTGCCATCCAGGAAATGTGTGGCGTTGATCAACCTGCTTACGGGGCAATACTGACTGAATATGTGCACGAGAACAAACATGAAGCCAATTTGGATGACTTCATTCGAATGGGCATTGAATTTGAAGTCGCTGTGGAAATGGGAGCTGACGTCCTGACAGATGTGGAGCACACCAAGGAAACCATTGCACCATTCATATCTGCGGTTATGCCAGCATTTGAGATGATCGATGACCGCGATGCAGACTATGCGCACCTGGATGCAATCTCCCTATTGGCGGATCGCTGTTGGTGCAGCGGCATCGTATTGGGTACGCGCACTGAGAATTGGCAGCATTTGGATATCGGAAATCTTGTAAGCGAAGTGGTTTGGAACGGCGACGCTGACGAAAAAGGCCGCACGGGCGACGCACTCGGAAACCCCTTGAACTCAGTTGCCTTCGTTGCAAACCACCTTCGTGAGAGGGGCCAACAGCTAAAGGCAGGCGAAATTATCATGACTGGCAGCGCATTGAAGACACGTTTTCCAAAGCGCGGAGATAGTGCAGTTTATCGCATTGAAGGCCTTGGCGAAGTGAGTATGCGCGTTACCTCCTGAGGCATGAGCGCTTTAATTCTTATACTGGGTGACCAGCTTTCCAAAAATCTTTCTTCACTCCAAAAGGCTGACCAAGCCACGGATCGCATTCTCATTTGTGAGGTTGCGGATGAAACGACGTATGTTCGGCATCACCAAAAGAAAATTGCTTTTCTGTTTTCCGCGATGCGACACTTTGCTGAAGCACTGCGTTCGGATGGTTGGAAGGTTGATTACATCAAGCTTGATGATCCTGAGAACAAGGGTTCATTTTCCGGCGAAGTGGGCCGTGCCCTAAAGCGACACAGTTTCAATGAAATCATCATCACTGAACCTGCTGAGTGGCGAGTGATGGAGATGGTCAAGGATTGGGAACAGGTATTTAATGTTCCTGTCTCGATACTGCCAGATGATCGTTTCATTGCCAGCTACGAAGAGTTTGAAGCTTGGGCAGACGGACGAAAACAATTGAGGATGGAATATTTCTACCGGGATATGCGTCGAAAAACCGGTTTGCTTATGGACGGCACGGAACCGGAAGGTGGCAAATGGAATTACGATTCTGAAAACCGGAAACCGGCAAAGGCAGATCTTTTCATGCCAACCCCAAAAAGGTTTGAGCCCGATGAAACCACACAAGACGTCCTCGATTTGGTATCATCAAGGTTTGGAAATCATTTTGGTGATCTGGAGCCTTTTTGGTTTGCGGTGACCGCCGAACAGGCAAACGCCTCGCTTGACCATTTTCTGGATGTGGCACTGCCTTCATTTGGGGATTACCAGGACGCCATGTTGGTGGGCGAGAAGTTTCTCTACCATTCACTCCTTTCTGCCTACATCAACGCTGGCCTACTGGATCCACTATATGTTTGCCAACGCGTGGAAGCGGAATACAAGAAAGGTCGTGTTCCACTGAATGCAACGGAGGGGTTTATCCGTCAGATCATCGGTTGGCGTGAGTATGTTCGGGGTATTTACTGGCTGAAAATGCCCGATTATGTGAACGAAAACTTCTTTGAAGCAAAACGAAAACTGCCTGACTTTTACTGGACGGGTGAGACTGACATGAAATGTTTGTCGGAAGCAATTACCCAAACCAAAGAAGAAGCCTATGCACACCACATCCAACGTCTGATGGTCACAGGCAATTTCGCGATGCTGGCGGGCATAAACCCGCATGAAGTCCATGAATGGTATTTGGCGGTTTACGCGGATGCCTATGAATGGGTTGAGCTTCCCAATACTCTTGGCATGAGCCAGTTCGGCGATGGTGGGTTACTTGGATCCAAACCCTATGCTGCCAGTGGCAACTATATAAACAAGATGTCGGATTATTGTAAAAGCTGCCGATATGATGTGAAGCAAAAGACGGGTAAGGCGGCATGCCCGTTCAATGCATTGTACTGGGATTTCCTGATCCGAAACAAGGACAAGCTTTCCGGCAATCCGCGGCTGGGGCAAGTCTATCGAACCTGGAACAAAATGGATGAAACAAAACAAGGGGAATACCTTGCAAGTGCGGATGAATTTTTGTCATCACTGGATTGACCTTAGCTGCGCATTGGGCGATCAAGCATTATGACTTCTATTACCATAAGACGACCAGACGATTGGCACCTTCATCTTCGTGACGGCGAGATGCTTAAAGGTGTATTGCCGTTTTCTGCAAAGGACTTTCAACGCGCAATCATTATGCCCAATCTGGTGCCGCCAGTGGTCACAACGGATGACGCTAAAGCCTATCGTGAGCGCATCATGTCTGCTCTACCAGGAGGTATGGCGTTTGAGCCTCTGATGGTCTTGTATCTCACAGAAGACACAGACCCTGCTGATGTTGAGGCAGGGTTCAAATCTGGCCTTGTGACTTCTCTCAAACTTTATCCAGCAGGCGCAACTACGAACTCCCAATCGGGTGTGCGCGACTTTGATAAGGTACAGGGCGTACTGGAAAAAATGGCCGAAATCGGCATGCCACTTTGCATGCATGGTGAGGTGACTGATAGCGATATTGATATATTTGATCGTGAAGCGGTGTTTATAGACCGCGTGTTGGATCCCATGCGCAGACGAAATCCGGATCTGAGGATCGTCATGGAGCATGTCACCACGATGCAAGGGGTCGAGTATGCACGTTCAGCCGGGGAGAATGTTGGTGCCACCATCACAACTCACCACCTCATCATCAATAGAAACGCAATTCTCGCAGGCGGAATAAAACCACACTATTATTGTCTTCCTGTCGCAAAACGAGAAGAACATCGACTGGCCCTTAGAGAGGCCGCAACTTCGGGCGATGATACATTCTTCCTCGGCACTGATTCAGCTCCTCATACCGATGAACTGAAAGAGCACGCTTGCGGGTGTGCCGGATGTTTTACTTCCATCAATACAATGAGCTTGCTCGCACATGTCTTTGAAGAAGATGGGAAGCTGGAAAACCTTGAAGCATTTGCATCGCTTAATGGACCGAAATTTTATGGTTTGGAAACGAACACGGAATCCATGACTTTGGTCAAGCAGGATGAAGTCGTCCAATACCCGGACAAAATTGAAACCGGCGCTGGTCCGGTTACGGTTTTCGATCCGATGTTTGATGTGAAGTGGGCAGTCCGATAGGACAAAAATCCACCCCAAACAAAAACCTGCGCGGCATCATATTCATGCTGTTTTCCATGGTTGCATTTGCACTTGCGGATACCCTTGTCAAACTTGCATCAGAGTTTTTATCCCCGCCTCAAGTCATGTTCTATCTCATGGCTGGCGGTCTTGTTCTCTTTGCACTTCTTGCGCTTGCAGAAAGAGAGAAATT
>ENA-OUOG01003177-OUOG01003177.1-marine-metagenome-genome-assembly--contig:-NODE-3177-length-15805-cov-7.929171_pt1 | contig 15805 bp, 14 predicted proteins | sample MGYA00248635_ERZ508505 | MGnify/ENA primary metagenome ERZ508505 (study PRJEB26176, sample SAMN06267871) | marine metagenome | isolation source: Saanich Inlet, British Columbia, Canada | place: Pacific...
GAAAACCAGAATACAATGGCCGAGGTGCGTTCGGTCTGGACGAGCTTGCGAACGAAGACTTGTGCCAAAGCCGCGCAAGTCGCCCCCATCAAGACCACAATCGCGCCAAGCGTTTCGGAATGGGTGACATCGCCCGCGCCGACCTGAAACCTTGGAGATAGAACGATCAGGACGCCCACCATTCCCAAGGCCACCATCGACAGGCGAAACAGGCGGACATCTTCCCCCAAAAACATTGCCGCAAAGATGACCACAAGTAGCGGGGCGGCATAGCCGATGGCCGTGACCTCGGGCAGGGGAAGCAGCCCCAAGCCCGCAAAACCAAGCCCCATCGCCGATGTGCCGACCAAACCGCGCCAGAAGTGCCCCATGGGGTTGGCAACCTTTAGCCCGATTGCCAGCTCATGCCGCCATAGCAGCCAAGCCACAATCACCGGAATCGCAAAGGCCGAGCGAAAGAACACTGCCTGTCCGGGGGGGATGGTGTCAGAGGAGGCCTTGATCAAAGAGGCCATGGCCAGAAATACACAGACCGAGCCGATCTTGAGGGCAATGCCACGCAGTGGGTTCATTGTAGGATTGATCCGTTGTCATCTGCCACAAGGGTGCGCCACCCCTCGGGGATGTGCAAGCGCAACCACTGACCTTTTTGGGGCGACCCCCTCCGGCGCGCGGTCAAGCCAGAGCAGCACCAAGTCCGCCCGGGCCTGCCATAAAGTCCAAAAAGCTGCGGATTTTGGCGGGGAGATAGCTGCGATCGGAATAGATGGCTTGGATTTGCAGCCTTGGCCAGTCGATCTGAGGCATGACCAACTCCAGCCGACCTGCCTTGATGTCATCCTCGGTCACCAGATTGGGCAACATGGCAAACCCCATCCCCGCAAGCGCCGCGTTGTGGAGAATGTTTTCATTGCCGCTGAGCATCACCGGTTTGAGTTTGACGTCCAGACCATTTTCGCCGCCGAACTTTACGCGCCCGTCAGGGGCGACTTGGGAATAGGCCAGCATCGGGGCGCCTTGTAGATCATCGGGTGATGTCGGGCGTCCGAACTGGTCCAGAAATGCGGGGGCGGCGACCATGTGGAAGGTCACCTCGGCGAGTTTTTTCGCAATCAAACCCTCATCCAGTTTGAAGGCAACGCGCAGGGCCAGATCAATCCCCTCTTCCACCATATTGATCTTGCGCCCGCTCACATCGAGATCGAGCGTCACATGCGGATATTCATGATGATAGGCCGTCAGGATTTTCGCAAAGGTCGGATTGGACATCCACACGGGCATCGAGATTTTCAAACTACCGCGCGGCGATAGGGTGTCACTGGTCAATTGCGCCTCGGCCTCTTCCAAGCCTTCAAGCAGGGGGCGGACGGATAAAAGATACTGCGCCCCCGCCTCGGTCAGGCTGACATTTCGGCTGTTGCGGTTGAGCAAACGCGCGCCCACCCGTGCCTCAATATGCTGGACATGTTTGCTGGTCATCGCAGGCGACAGGCCCAAGCGCTGCGCAACAGCGGAGAAGCTTTTGTGTTCTGCGACCTCGGCGAGGACCTGCAGGCTGAGAAGAGAATCCATGATCATCAATCCTGAGTAAATGGTGAATCAATAAATAGGGTAATGATCTCCTGAATGGAAAGGTTTAATTATCGAGGCATCAACAACACAGCGCCGCGTTTGGCGCGTCTTTTAAGGTAATAGACATGACAACGATTGAAACAAACCCGACCTCGACAAGCAAAGGCTGGACGATTGGCCTTTGGGTTGCTCAAGTAGCCCTCTTTGCAATGTTCGCGATGGCTGGCTTCATGAAGCTGACCTCCGCACCCGCTGATATGGTCGCGATGGGAATGCTCTGGGCTGAAAACGCGCCTGTTGCATTGATCCGCTTCATCGGCTTGGCCGAAGTTGCAGGCGCCTTTGGCGTGATCCTGCCCGCAGCAACTCGCATCATGCCCGATCTGACCAAGCTGGCCGCCGCTGGCCTTGCAGTGATCATGGTTCTGGCCGCTGGCCTTCACATCACACGTGGTGAATTCGAAGTGGTGCCGATGAATGTTGTATTGTTCGCACTGGCCGCTTTCGTGATCTGGGGCCGCACCAAAAAGGCACCAATCGCACCACGCGGCTGATTTCCCTTTATCTCTCCCTCCCTCCCCGCCCCGCGCTTGGCACGGTTTGTCCAAGCGCGGGGCACAAAAATAAATTTCATTTGCGGAGTTTGCGCCCCATGACCGATCTATCCAACACCCCGACCAAAGCGCTTGACCAACAGGCTGACCGTCTGTCTTGGGGAACTGTCGAGCTTCAGGTAACCGACCTTGACCGCGCCGTTGCGTTCTGGACCTCGGCCTTGGGGTTGATTGAGCGGGATCATCAGGGCGAGGGTGTCGCATTGGGCACCGAGACCTCCACATTGATCTTGCTGCAGTCAGGCGCCAAACAGCCTGTCGCAGGGCCTTATACTGGCATGTATCACGTCGCCATTGGCGTGCGAGGCCAGGCTGAATTCTCACGTATTCTGGCCCGATTGATTCACCTGAACGTGCGTGTTGGTCCGACCGACCACCTGATGGCGAAATCGCTCTATATTCATGACCCAGACGGTCTGGAGATCGAAATCACATTGGAGACGCCCGAACGGTTTAGTCATTTTGGTGACATGTCCAAAGGGCTGACGCTCTATGGTGTCGACGGCCGCCCTCATAGCGGACGCGGGCCTTTGGATGTGCGCGCCGAGCTGGCCCATGCAGAAGGTGCCGATCTGGCCGCGCCTATGGCCGCCAGCACTTATCTGGCGCATTTGCACTTCAAGGTGCCAGCGCTTGAGCCCACCTTGGATTGGTTCGAAACCCTCGGGTTCGAGCGTCATTTGACGCTGGATAACTGGGGCTTTGCCGATATGGGTGCGGGCGCGCCCAACACCCACCGTTTGGCGATGAACATCTGGGCGGGGCCAAATCTGCCGCCTGCGCCCGCGGATATGTCGCGCCTGCTTGGCTATGAACTATTCGCCCATGATGCGGCTTTGCTGACCAATAGCCCCTTGGAAAATGATCAAGGCACCCTGCGGGGACGTGATCCCATGGGCGTCGATTTCACCCTTCGCGCAGCTACAAACTAGAGGCTTTCCCATGACACATGCTCCGACCCAGTACCGTCCTGCCCAAATCATCCTGCATTGGTTCGTCTTCATAGCGATCTGGGTGCAATGGCTGTTCAACGCGCCAATCAAGCGGGCCGTCGAGGCCATGCAGAGCGGTGCCACGCCTGCAAGCGGTGATCTGAATATGGCCTTTGTCCATGTCGGATTTGGGTCAACCATTCTGCTGGCGGTGCTGGCAAGGCTGTATCTGCGCTACCGCTATGGCGCGCCCGGCCATGCCCCCGGAACGCCCGCACTTCAGGCCAAAATCGCCACAGCTGTGCATCACACGCTTTATGCCACGCTTCTTGGCATGGTGATCACGGGTGGTCTGACGTGGAATGGGGTCGCTGATCTGGGATCCGTGCATCAATATCTCAATATTTTGTTGTTCGGCCTGATTTCGGCTCATGCGGCTGCCGCTTTGTTCAACCAGTTTATCCGCAAGGATGGCACGCTACGGCGGATGATACCGGCCCGCTCAAAGTAGAGAAAAAACCCTTGAAGGCGCGACGGAAACGGCGGGGCTGAAACGTGTAACGCTCATGACATTTTTGACTGGATAAAATCATGCGTAAATTTTTTTCCACCACCCACCCCTACCTTCTTTGGCTGGTTCTGGCTTTGCCCGCCATCGCCATGACCGTGGACGCTTTGACATCTACGAACCCGCGTGTGTTCCATCAATTGGTGCACCCATCGGGTGAGACATCGGCGAGATTGCTGATCATCACCATGATGGCGACGCCTTTGGCCATGTGGCTGAAGGGATGGCGTGGTCCGCAATGGATGAAGCGCAACCGCCGCTATCTGGGCGTGGCGGCATTTGGCTACGCCCTGCTGCACACGGTGTTTTATCTGATTGATAAGGCGTCCCTTGCGACGGTCGTCGGGGAATTGCCGCGCCTTTATATCTGGACGGGTTGGATCGCTTTCCTGATTTTCGTGCCTTTGGCCCTGACATCCATGGACTACTTTGTGCGCAAGATGGGGACATGGTGGAAATGGCTGCAACGCTGGACCTATGGCGCAGCCGTGCTGACCTTGCTTCACTGGGCGGCATTGAATGATTGGGGGGGTGCTGCACCTGCTTTGGTGCATTTCGGACCGCTCATCGCGCTTGAGGCCTACCGCGTTTGGTATTGGTATCTGCGCCCAAGACCGCAAGCGCTTGCCTGAACCAAGGGCGCAGGTTTTAACGCGCGGTCAAAGGGACGGGGCAGTTTCCGCGATCCCTTTTTGGCAAATGCCGCCACGCCCGCTGATCAATCGCGGGCGTGATCGGCGGGATAAGTCCCGAGGATTTTGATCTCGGATGTGAAATACTCCAGTTCTTCCATCGCCAATTTTACCGAAGCATCCTCGGGGTGGCCTTCGATATCGGCGTAGAATTGGGTGGCCGTGAAGGAGCCGCCCACCATATAGCTTTCCAATTTGGTCATATTCACGCCATTGGTCGCAAAGCCTCCCATCGCTTTGTAAAGAGCGGCGGGGATGTTGCGGACGCGGAAAACGAAGGTTGTCATCATGCGTTCATCGCGGCGCGTCAAATCGGCCTCGCGCGACATGATAAGGAAGCGCGTGGTGTTGCGGTCATGATCCTCGATATTGCGGGCCAATACATCCAGCCCGTAAATCTCGCCCGCTAGTTCCGAGGCAAGTGCAGCCTTGGAGCTATCCCCCCAAGCCGCCACATCGCGTGCGGCGCGCGCATTATCCGTGCTGACTTGGCCTTGGATATTATGTTCGCGCAAGAAACCAGCACATTGGGGCAAGAGCACCAAATGGCTATGGGCCTCGGTTATATCCGAGATTTTTGCGCCTTTGACGCCCAAAAGATTGATATGGACGCGCACGAAAGCCTCGCCCACGATATGCAAACCGCTTTCGGGAAGAAGGCGGTGAATATCGGCAACACGCCCGTAGGTGGAATTTTCTACAGGAACCATGGCCTGCTCCGCCTCACCTGAACGCACAGCTTCTATGACGTTTTCAAAGGTCGCGCAGGCCATCGCCTCAAGGTTCGGGCGGGCTTCGCGGCAGGCCTGATGGGAGTAAGCACCAAGCTCTCCCTGGAATGCGATACGGGCTTTCATAGGGCAGTTTCTTCCAAGTGGGCGTTTCGTCGCGCTCCCTACACCTTGCGAAGGCATGAGGGAAGGTAGTAGTTAGCCGCAAAATCATTAGATGATAACGGGATTCTCGATGTTTGACACAATGACCATCACCAAGATCGGCGGCTCGCTCTGTGCAGCCTTGCTTGTCTTCCTGCTGGCCGGTTGGGCTTCTGAAGGCCTTTACCACGTTGGTATGGACTCTCATGGCGACGACGAACACCACGTCGCTGGCTACCCAATCGAAGTAGAAGAAGCCGAATCGGCCTCCGCTGAGGAAGTCGTAGAAGTGGCCTTCGCCGATGTTTATGCCACGGCTGATGCGGCCGAGGGCGAACGCCTGTGGCGCCAATGTTCGGCCTGCCACGCATTGGAGGCTGGCGTAAACGGCGTAGGACCTTACCTGCACGGCGTTGTGGGCCGCGCCAAGCATTCCGCAGAAGGCTTTGGCTATTCCGACGCCCTTCTGGGCCAAGATGGTGACTGGAGTGCTGAAAACCTCAGCGCGTTCATCGAAAACCCACGCGAATACGCACCCGGCACGGCGATGTCCTATAACGGGATGCGCGATGTAGAGGATCGGGCAAACCTGATCGCCTATCTCGCCACTGTGACCGACTAAAATCGCTCAAAGCGCCAAGATGAGAGCCGTCCCATTCCGGGGCGGCTTTTTTTTGGTCAAGTTTGCGTTGATCACGGATTATCAACTTGAATGCGGTGGGGGGTGGTCCTTAACCTGTGACGCACCAAATAATGCACAAAGCGTTTTTAGGAAGCGGAGCATATTATGCAAACTCGTCAGGCTGAGGCCAAAGCCGCCTCGTGCTCATTTCGTTCAGCCGGTTTTTTCGGCTTGGTCGCGCTGCCATTGGTTGCGGCCGTTTTTCTGGCCAGTGCCGCGCGCGCCCAAAGCGATGATTTGATCGTGACCCATGCGGTATCCACCTTTGGTGAGCCGAAATACGGCCCTGATTTCGAGCATCTCGACTATGTTAACCCAGATGCGCCGCAGGGTGGGGAGATGTCATTTGCTTGGTCCTCGGGGTCTTTCGATTCGATGCACCCCTATACGCGTGTCGGGCGCTCGGCTGTTTTGGCGAGCATGTTCTTCGAGGCCATGTTGACCGCAACCGCCGATGAAATCGGGTCATCCTACTGTCTGCTTTGTGAAAGCATGGCCTACCCCGAGGGGCGTGAGTATGTGATTTTCACGATCCGTGAAAACGCGAGATTTTCGGATGGCACGCCTTTGACCGCTGATGATGCGCTGTTTTCCTATGAGATTTTGCGTGATGAGGGCCTGCCCAGTTTCCGCGCCTCCATTCCTTTGACCATTGCCTCGGCCGAAGTGCTGGATGAGCGGCGGATCAAATTTACCTTCAACCCCGAAGCGCCCTTGCGTGGGCGTATCCAAGCTGCGGGTGGTCTGCCCGTCTTCAGCCGCGCCAGCCATGAAGCCTCGGGCCTTGCCTTTGAAGATAGCCGCCTTGAGCCGCTGATTGGATCAGGCCCATACGTCCTTGGCGAGGTCGAAGCGGGCCAGCGGGTCGTTTACACGCGCAACCGTGATTATTGGGGTGACGCGCTGCCGATCAATATTGGCCGCAATAATTTCGACAGCATCCGCATTGAATATTACGGTGATGCCGTTGCCGCCTTCGAAGGGTTCACGGCAGGCAATTATCTGTTCCGCCAAGAATCCAGCTCTCAATCTTGGGCGACCTCCTATGATTTCCCGCGTCTTGAGGAAGGGATCGTGCAGCGCGAAGAGCTTCATGATGGCACGATCAGTTCGGGTCAGAGTTTTGCGATCAACCTGCGACGTGAGAAATTCCAAGATGTCCGCGTGCGCGAGGCCTTGGCTGCGATGTTCAATTTCGAATGGACAAACCAGACGCTGTTCTACGGTCTCTATGCGCCCAATGTGAGTTTCTGGGAAAATACCGATCTTGCGGCAACAGGCCTGCCGAGTGCCGAAGAGCTGGAAATTCTTGAACCGCTGCGTGACATTCTGCCAGAGCGGGTCTTCTCCGAGGAGGTATTTGCCACCCCGCAATCAGACCCCGACCGCACCTTGGACCGTCGCCAGTCGCGCCGTGCCATTGCCCTTCTGGAAGAGGCGGGCTGGCAGCCAGGCGATGATGGGTTATTGCGCAATGGGGCAGGCGAAACCTTGGATGTCGAGTTCCTCAATTCCAGCACCCTGTTTGACCGCATCATCAACCCCTATGTCGAAAACCTGCGTGCCATTGGTGTGAATGCGGTTTTGACGCGGGTGGATAACGCACAGCTTCAACAGCGCCAGCGTGACGCGGATTTCGACATCGTGACCGACCATTTCCCGATGGGATATGAGCCTGGACCATCCTTGCGCCAGTATTTCGGATCGCTCGGCGCGGATGAATCGCTGTTCAATGTGATGGGTCTGGCCGATGAAGGCGTAGATGCTTTGATCGAAATCGTGGTGGATGCCGAAACCCAAGAAGATCTGACACCAGCCGTGCGCGCGCTTGACCGTGTTTTGCGGGCGCATGTGTTCCGTGTGCCGCAATGGTATAACCCCAACCATTGGGTTGCCTATTACGATATGTATCGCTACCCCGAGGCTCTTCCGCCCTATGCGCTCGGCTTTGTCGATTTCTGGTGGGTGGACCCTGAGGCCGAGCAGGCCTTGCGTGATCAAGGGGTATTCTGACCCATATGGGCGCCTATATTCTCAGACGACTGTTGCTGGTCATCCCGACATTGATCGGGGTGATGGTGATCAATTTCGGCCTTGTTCAATTCGTGCCCGGTGGTCCGATCGAACAGGTTTTGGCGCAGCTTGAGGGCGAAGGCGATGTCTTTGCGGGCATCTCGGGCGGCGGCAATGAGGCGGGTGAGATCGAATTGGACGCAGCAGGTGGCGATTATCAAGGCGGCAGGGGGCTGCCCCCGCAATTCCTTGAGTCGCTCAAGATCGAATTCAATTTCGCGAGGATCGTGTGTGAAGAGGGCTATGAGGGCGAGCCCGACCTCGCCTCCGAGCAATGCTATAGCGAGGATATCCCCGCGCTAGAGCGGTTCTTTTTGATGATGTGGGATTACCTGCGCTTTGACTTCGGCGAGAGCTATTTCCGCTCGATCTCGGTGGTTGATCTGGTGGCCGAAAAGCTGCCCGTTTCGATCACGCTTGGGTTGTGGTCCACAGTGATTGCCTATCTGGTCTCGATCCCGCTCGGCATTCGCAAGGCGGTCAAGGATGGCAGCAGCTTTGACACTTGGACCTCGGGCTTGATCATCGTGGCCTATGCGATCCCCGGTTTCTTGTTTGCGATCTTGCTTTTGGTTCTGTTTGCAGGCGGGTCCTATTTCCAGATTTTCCCTCTCAGGGGGCTGACATCGGACAATTGGGAAGACCTCAATTTGATCGCCAAGATCGGCGATTACTTCTGGCACATCACCTTGCCTGTTCTGGCCTCGACCATATCGGCATTCGCGACCCTGACCCTGCTGACCAAGAACAGCTTTCTTGATGAGATCAAAAAGCAATATGTGATGACGGCCAAGGCCAAAGGCCTGCCCGAAAACCGTGTTCTCTATGGCCATGTTTTCCGCAATGCGATGTTGATCGTGATTGCAGGGTTTCCCGCCGTCTTTGTCAGCGTGTTCTTCGGTGGGTCGCTGATCATCGAGACGATCTTCTCATTGGACGGCTTGGGCAGGCTCGGCTTCGAGGCCGCTGTCAGCCGCGACTACCCAGTGATTTTCGGCACTTTGTTTGTATTCGGTCTGATCGGTTTGATCGTGGGTATCATCTCGGACCTGATGTATGTCTGGATTGATCCCCGCATCGATTTCGAGACGCGGGAGACCTGAGACATGGCCCATCCCGAACATACTCCAATGGCCGAGAATGGCACAGCCGCCCTCCCGCCTGAGCGCAGGACATGGGTGTCGCCCCTGAACAAGAGGCGGTGGCAGAACTTCAAGGCCAATAGGCGCGCGTTATGGTCCCTGATCATATTTGCGCTGCTCTATGGGGTGAGCCTTGGCGCCGAATTGATCGCCAATGATAAGCCCCTTCTGGTTCAATATCAGGGCAGCTATTACACCCCGATTTTCAATTTCTACCCCGAGACCGAATTCGGCGGCGATTTCAGAACTGAGGCCGTCTATCGCGATATCGAGGTGGAATGTCTGATCATCTCGGGCGGTTTGGACACATGTTGGGACGACCCCGAAGATGTCATCCGCGAGGTGCAGGACACGGGCATGTTCGAGGGCGAGAGCGTGGCGCAAGGCTGGGTTTTGTGGCCGCTGATCCCCTATAGCTACAATACGGTAAACGATATCGGCCGCGCGGCCCCGTCGCCCCCTGATGGCACCCATCTGCTTGGCACCGATGACACGGCGCGTGATGTTTTGGCGCGGGTGATCTACGGCTTTCGGCTGTCGATCAGCTTTGCATTGATCGTGACCTTTCTGACCTCCGTGATCGGGATTACGGCGGGCGCAATTCAAGGGTATTTCGGCGGTCTCATCGATCTCTTCTTTCAGCGGATCATCGAGCTATGGGGCGCAACGCCGAGCCTTTATATCATCATCATTATCGGGGCGATTTTCACGATCGATTTTTGGACGCTGGTCTTTTTGATGGTGCTATTTGGCTGGACGGGGCTGGTGGGTGTTGTGCGGGCCGAGTTCCTCAGGGCGCGCAATTTCGAATATGTCCGTGCCGCGCGCGCGCTTGGGGTCTCCAACCGCGTCATCATTTTCCGCCATGTTCTGCCAAATGCCATGGTCGCCACGCTGACCTTCCTGCCCTTCATCGTGACAGGCACGATTGGCACCTTGGCCGCGCTTGATTTTCTGGGCTTTGGCCTGCCATCTTCCGCCCCCTCCTTGGGGGAGATGACGCTGCAGGCCAAAAACAATCTGCAGGCGCCATGGCTGGCCTTCACCGCCTTCTTTACCTTTGCGATCATGCTGTCTTTGCTTGTCTTCATCTTTGAGGGCGTGCGCGATGCCTTTGACCCCAGAAAGACCTTCCAATGAATGTTCTTGAGGTCGAAAACCTGAATGTGACCTTCCGCCAGTCAGGGCAGGAAACCCATGCGGTGCGCGGGGTCTCCTTTCATGTTGAGGAAGGAGAGACCGTGGCATTGGTGGGCGAGTCCGGGTCTGGCAAATCGGTCACGGCGCTGTCCACAGTCGCCCTTTTGCCCGATAGCGCGGGGGTTGAGGGCTCGATCAAATATCGCGGCGACGAGATGGTGAATGCCTCGGAGGCGCAGCTGCGCCAAGTGCGGGGCAATGACATCAGCTTCATTTTTCAAGAACCGATGACCTCGCTCAATCCTTTGCACACGATTGAAAAGCAATTGGGCGAAAGCCTGTCTTTGCATCAGGGATTGTCGGGGCAGGCGGCGCGCGGGCGGATCGTTGAATTGCTGACCAAGGTCGGCATTCGCGACCCGGAGACACGGCTATCGAGTTATCCGCATCAGCTCTCTGGGGGGCAACGCCAGCGCGTGATGATTGCGATGGCTTTGGCCAACGGGCCCGATCTGCTGATCGCGGATGAGCCGACGACCGCCTTGGATGTGACCATTCAGGCGCAAATTCTTGAATTGCTGGCGGAGTTGAAACGCAGCGAAAAGATGAGCCTTTTGTTCATCACCCATGATCTGGGGATCGTGCGCCGCATCGCGGATCGCGTCTGCGTCATGCAGGGCGGCGAGATTGTGGAACAGGGCAAAACGGCCGAGATTTTTACAAACCCGCAGCATAACTACACCAAGACCTTGCTGGCCGCTGAACCAACAGGGCAGCCCGATGCCGTGCCTGACGGGGCCGAGGAGATCGTCTCGACCAGTGATCTGCGCATCTGGTTCCCGATTACACGGGGGCTGATGCGTCGGACTGCGGGGCATATCAAGGCGGTGAATGCGGCCTCTGTGAGCGTGCGTGAAGGCGAGACTTTGGGGATTGTGGGCGAATCTGGGTCAGGCAAAACCACCTTGGCCTTGGCCATCATGCGGTTGATTTCCTCGCAAGGCCCTGTGGTGTTCTTGGGGCAGGATATTCAGGGTTGGAAATCCTCGGCCCTCAAGCCGCTGCGCAAGGATATGCAGATCGTTTTTCAGGACCCCTTTGGCTCACTCAGCCCACGTATGACGATTGAACAGATCGTCAGCGAGGGTCTTGGCGTGCATGGCACATCATCGGGCAAGGATCGCCGTGCCATGGTCGCCGACATCTTGCATGAGGTAGGCTTGGACCCCGCAATGATGGACCGCTACCCGCATGAGTTTTCAGGCGGCCAGCGCCAAAGGATCGCCATTGCGCGCGCGATGATCCTGAACCCGCGATTGGTTGTTCTGGATGAGCCGACCTCGGCCTTGGATATGACCGTGCAGGTTCAGATCGTTGATCTACTGCGGGACCTGCAACGCAAACATGGTCTGGCCTATTTGTTCATCAGCCATGACCTCAAAGTGGTGCGCGCGCTCAGCCATAAGGTGATGGTCATGAAACAGGGCGATATCGTCGAGGCTGGCACGCGGGACGAGATTTTCTCGAACCCTCAGACCGATTATACCCGTGCTTTGATGGCGGCCGCATTCGGGTGAGGTGATCGCGCGTTGCATGGTTGCGACATTCGTATTTTTGGAAAGATGAAGCCTGCATCAAATGCGCCACTGCCCTTTGCGCGTTGCGCGGGTGATGGGCATCAGCTAGGCTTTGAATATGTGAGGGGTGTCGCTTGTGATGCCACAAGCTTGCGCCTCTTGGTCCCATATGGTGGTCCAAATGTTCAATAAAAATTTCGCTGTTCCCAATCAAGACTGTGCGGATTGTCCTATCCGCCATCGCGCTGTCTGCTCGCGCTGCGAGCCTGATGAATTGGACCAGCTAGAAGCGATCAAGTATTATCGGAGTTTCACCGCCGGTCAGACCATTGTCTGGGCAAGTGACAAGATGGATTTTGTGGCCTCGGTTGTGACGGGGGTCGCGACCCTGTCCCAAACCATGGAAGACGGGCGGCGCCAGATGGTCGGTCTTTTGTTGCCCTCGGATTTCTTGGGACGCCCGAACCGTGACCAAGCCGCCTATGATGTGGTGGCGGCTACGGATGTGGTTTTGTGCTGTTTCCGCCGTATCCCCTTTCAGAACATGATGGAGACCACCCCGCATGTCAGCCAACGCCTGTTGGAAATGACGCTGGATGAACTGGATGCAGCGCGGGAGTGGATGTTGCTGTTGGGACGCAAAACCGCACGCGAAAAAATTGCCAGCATTTTGACGATTATCGCCAAGCGCAACGCGCATTTGCAAGATATGCCAGCGCACGGCAGGTTCAGCTTTGACCTTCCCCTGACGCGCGAAGCCATGGCGGATTATCTGGGCCTTACAATCGAGACAGTTAGCCGCCAGATCACGGCGCTCCGCAAAGACGGGGTCATCGAATTGGTTGGAAAACGCGGTATCCTTGTGCCCAGTTTTGATGCTTTGTTGGAGGAAACGGGCGATGACAGGGATGAGGGCGCGCAGGCCGCGCTGTGCGATTGACCATGGCCCGTCCTGAGGTCGTGTGGTTCCCTGATTGCGCCTAATGTGCCAAGAGAACGGGTACATTTGCATGCTCCAATAGGTTGCGTGTCGCGCCGCCGAGGATCGCTTCGCGGAAGCGTGAGTGCCCATAGGCCCCCATCACAAGAAGATCAGCATTCTGGTCTTGGATGAAGCGATTGATTTGCTCCGAGACCTTCGAGAGCGTTTGGGCCACGATGGATATCTCGGCTCGGACGCCGTGGCGGGTGAGCATTTTTGCAAGCTCCGCCCCCGGGTCTGCCGTTGCCGCATTGTGGCGGTCAGGTGAGATGATCAGGATGTCGACCTCATCTGCGGCCTTGAGCAAGGGCAGCGCGTGACGGATGGCAGCAAGCGCTTCGAGAGATTCATTCCACGCCACGACAACCCGTTCGATCTTTTGGGGCAGGGGGCGCGCATCAGGCAGCACGAGAATGGGGGCCTGACCCTTGAACAATGCGGCTTCCAGAACCGTTGGGTCATCGACCCCATGCCCTTCGCCGTAAGCCTTGGGCAGGATCACCAGATCGGTAAAACATGCGCGGCGCGAGACAACGCTGGTCATGCCAGCGGTCTGGCTCACGATTGCCTCTAGACCCCAAGAAATCTCGGACTTGCGTAGGCGCTCGCGGGCGGCGGTCTCGATCTTGAGGGCTTCTTGTTTGGCGTAGGACAGGCCTTCTTCCAGCACCATGGCGGTGGCACCTGCGAAATAATACCCCGTTTGCGTGTGATCCACGCCAAGGCACAGCACGTCGAGATGAGCGTCCTGGGAACGCGCAAACGGAATTACCGCTTCGAGGATCGGGTTCGCGCCTTTGTCATCGGTCAAAATGGTGAGAATTGATTTATAGGCCATGTTCGCAACTCCTTGAGTGGTCCCCCCCTGTCCCTATCCGAGCCCGCCTTCGCCCGCCTTGACCTGTGTCAAAGGAAAACCGGCAGGGTTTTGACATGGATCAAGGTGCGAGGCTGTTGATTGCGCGATTTCGGGGACGACACGCACTTGGGGGCCTTTGAACAGGCGCGCCCTGAAGTGCCACGAAAGGGGACGCTGCATGCTCGACTATCTTAAACTTTTGATCCTTGGCTTGATTGCCATTCTTGCGGCGATCGCTGCGCAATACGCGCGGGATCTGCCTTATATGGTGCATGCCATCCTTGTGATGGTCGTGGCGGGAGGGATGTTCCTGTGGCAGTTGCGCCAGATCGGAGAGCCAAGACCCCCCGTGCGCCACGACGAATATATGGACGGCCCCGTCCGCCTTGCCGTGATTGCGACGGTATTTTGGGGGGTGACGGGGTTTCTGGCGGGCACCTTCATCGCGTTTCAGCTGGCTTTTCCGCAGCTCAATTTTGAGTGGGGTCAGCCCTATTTGAACTTTGGTCGCCTGCGGCCCTTGCATACATCGGCTGTGATTTTTGCCTTTGGGGGCAATGCCCTGATCGCTGCGTCTTTCTATATTGTGCAGCGCACATCGGCCGTCCGCATGTGGGGCGGAGGTCTGCCTTGGTTCGTGGTTTGGGGGTATCAGTTCTTTATCGTTCTCGCGGCCACTGGTTATCTGATGGGCGCGACCCAAAGCCAAGAATATGCCGAGCCTGAATGGTATGTGGACATCTGGCTGACGCTGGTCTGGCTGGCCTTTTTGGCAGTTTACCTCGGCACGCTCTTTAACCGCCGCGAGCCGCATATCTATGTGGCCAATTGGTTCCTTTTGTCCTTCATCGTCACGGTGGCGATGCTGCATCTGGTCAATAACATCTCCATTCCTGTCTCGGTCTTCGGGTCACGTTCGGTGCAGCTGTTTTCGGGTGTGCAGAACGCGATGACGCAATGGTGGTATGGCCATAACGCCGTGGGCTTTTTCCTGACCGCGGGTTTTTTGGGGATGATGTATTACTTCGTTCCCAAACAGGCAGAGCGGCCCGTCTATTCCTACAAGCTTTCGATCATCCATTTCTGGGCTCTGATCTTTCTCTATATCTGGGCGGGTCCGCACCATCTGCATTACACGGCCCTGCCTGATTGGGCCTCGACCTTGGGGATGGTGTTTTCGATCGTGCTTTGGATGCCCTCATGGGGCGGTATGATCAACGGATTGATGACGCTGTCTGGCGCGTGGGACAAGCTGCGCAGTGATCCAGTTCTGCGGATGATGGTCACCTCGCTGGCTTTCTACGGCATGTCGACCTTTGAGGGGCCGATGATGTCGATCCGCGCGGTCAATTCGCTGTCGCATTACACCGATTGGACCATTGGCCATGTGCATTCAGGTGCGCTTGGCTGGAACGGGCTGATTACCTTCGGGATGCTCTATTACCTCGTGCCCAAGCTTTGGCACAAACAGGGCCTTTATTCTGTGCGGGCTGTGTCTTGGCATTTCTGGTTGGCGACAATCGGGATTGTTCTTTACGCCGCTTCGATGTGGGTGACGGGCGTGATGGAAGGCCTGATGTGGCGCGAGGTGGATGCGCAGGGCTTCTTGGTGAATTCCTTTGCCGACACGGTTGCCGCCAAATTCCCGATGTATGTGATCCGTGGCTTGGGTGGGGTGATGTACCTCTCGGGGGCGCTGATCATGGCCGTAAACCTCTGGATGACCGTGCGCAAAGGGGAGGCGATCCAAGCCCCCCTTGCCATGGCTCCGGCTCAATAGGGGGCGGGGCATATGTCTGTACTCGACCAACATAAGAAAATCGAAACCAATGCGACGCTGCTTTTGGTGCTGAGCTTTGTCGTTGTCACCATCGGTGGCATCGTGGAAATCGCGCCCTTGTTCTATCTGGAAAATACGATTGAGGATGTGGAAGGTGTGCGCCCTTATTCGCCGTTGGAGCTGACGGGTCGCGAGATTTATATCCGCGAGGGGTGCTACGGATGCCACAGCCAGATGATCCGCCCCATGCGCGATGAGGTCGAGCGCTATGGCCATTACAGCCTTGCCGCGGAATCGATGTATGACCATCCGTTTCA
>ENA-OUOG01003178-OUOG01003178.1-marine-metagenome-genome-assembly--contig:-NODE-3178-length-15803-cov-5.795689_pt1 | contig 15803 bp, 10 predicted proteins | sample MGYA00248635_ERZ508505 | MGnify/ENA primary metagenome ERZ508505 (study PRJEB26176, sample SAMN06267871) | marine metagenome | isolation source: Saanich Inlet, British Columbia, Canada | place: Pacific...
CGCCGACCCCGCCGACCCCGCCGACCCCGTCGACCCCGCCGCCCCCGCCGTCACCGCCGATCGCCCCGAACCCGCCGGTCCCGAACCCGCCGCTCCCGGAGGGCTTCGACGATGATCGTCTCCCGGAGGCGTCGTCGGCGCGAAACGAAACGGTTTCGCGAGCGGAGCGCGCGTTCGGCGCCGGGTTCGCGTCGTTTTTGGCAAGAAGTCCGCTCGCCGTGCTTCGTCGCGACACGCCGATGCGAACGCTGCCCTTCCACCCGTGTCGCAAGCCGTGCGTCAACCGCGGCCGCTGCAACTTCCAGACGGGGAAGTGCGACTGCCCGAGCGGCTACAAAGGCGCGACGTGCGCCGAGCGCGACGCGTTTGCGTGCGACGACGCGGACGGGCGAGCCGTGACTTCGCGGTGCGCGGGGACGTGCGATTTAACCAACAACCGGTGCCAGTGCGGGTCCGAGACACCCTACCCGAACCGGCAAATCGGGTCTTGGTGCCAGCCGGACCTGGCGCGCGACCGCGGCGTCCCCAGGGAGGCGTGGCGAGACCCGCGCGCGTTCACGTCCGGCGCCGAGCCTTTGCCGTACCACTGGGTGTTCGGCGTCGCGGCGGCGGAGGCGCAGGCGAACCTGACGGAAACGTTCGCGCGGGGCGAGGTGGACGACGAGGTGACGCGGGGAACGAAAGCCGCCTGGTGCTTCGCGAACATGTCGTCCGAGACGGAGTCAGCGCGGGGCGCGCTGGAGCCGGCGGCGCTGTGCGCGTTGCCCTGCCCGGCGGGAACGGGGAACGCGCCGGATTGCGACGCGGCGTTACCGGGGACGTACTGCCCGAACCAGTGCTCGGGCAGAGGCGAGTGCGTTGGTGGGTTCTGCGCGTGCGCGCCCGAGTGGTGGGGAGCCGATTGCTCTCTCTCCGCCGACGCGGACGAGGCGGGCGCTCCGATTCCGCAGGAAAGCGAAGGATTCGACAAGGAGACGTCTCCGGGGGATTCCGACTCGCGAGGCGACGTCTCGCGCGGCGCCGCGTTTTACGCCTCCGCGCGCGCGCCTCGCCGCCGCGCGTCTCCGCTGGTGTACGTGTACGAGATCGACCCCGAGTTCCACTCGGGTCAGCACCAGCGGCGTAAGCAGGAACACGACTGCGTCCCGCGGCTGTACGGCGACGAAAACTCGCGAGAGGATGACTCTCTCGAAGGCCCCGAGGAGATGGCGAGCCGTTGGTACTACTCGCTGGAGACGACGTTTCACGAGTTTCTGTCGCGGTCCGCGCACCGCACCACCGACCCGGCGGAGGCGGATTACTTCTTCGCGCCGATCACCAGCGCGTGTTTCCACCTGAGGTACAACCGCCCGAGTCCAAGACACTGGGCCGCGGACCTTCCGATCCCGTCGCGCCCGTTCGGCGTGTTCACCTTCTGGGACGCGTACGCGCGCGAGCTGCGACGGCGCCTGCGCGACCCGGCAATCGCCGCCGCGCGTTTGAAGAGAGGGTACGCGACGCCGACGCTGCCGAGCGCGGATGACGACGATTCGACGATCGAAGGTTTATTGGACGTTTCCGACCACCTGTTCGTCACGCCGTACGACGAGGGCGCGTGCGCGCTCCCCCCGTCGCTGCGCACGGGCGTCTTCCTGACGCACTGGGGGAACGACGGGTCGACGCACGCGCGGAGCACCGCCGGGTTCGGGCCCGATCGGTGGCAGAGCCTTTTGACGCCGAGAAACCTTCTGCGGGGCTGGCGGTGTTACGACCCGGCGAAGGACCTCGTCGTACCACCGTGGAACCGACGGGTCGCGAAGACTACCGCGGTCGTGACCGACAACGGTTCGGCGTCTTCTTCGGAAAAAAAACGCGACTTCGCGGACCCGCGGTTTTGGGCGCGGGGTAAACGCAACTACACGTTTTTCTTCGCGGGCGACTTGGGCACCGCAGAGGGCATACCGCGGAGCGGCCCGCACGCCGATCCGCGGTACTCGCTGGGCATACGTCAACGGGTCACGAAGGTGTTTCGCGACCGCGAAGACGAGGGTTTTTTCGTATCGGGTCACTTGGAAGAGACGTACGACGAAATGCTTCGCTCCTCGACGTTCTGCGGCGCGTTCCCGGGCGACGGCTGGAGCGGCGGCGTTTTGGCGTACTTAAAATTCGGCTGCGTTCCAGTCATCGTTTTAGACGGCGTTGATATGCCGTTTGAGCGCGTCGGGGCGTGGAGGTCGCCGAACGGCACTCTGGGTTTAGGGAAGGACACGGAGTGGGCACCGAGTAACGGCGTTACTTACGGTGACTCCCGTAGTGAACTCGACACTGGAAAGGAACTCGACCGTGACGGAGAAGACCTTAAAAACGAGACGGACACGACCTTTTCCGAGCCGTTGTTGGACTACGCGTCCTTCTCCGTGCGCGTCGCCGAGCGCGACGTCGAAAACATGGACGTGATTCTGAAACGGTTCACGGATTCGGAGATCCGCGATCTGCAGCGGGGGGTGGAGAACGTGCGCGCGCTGTTCTCGTACGACGTCCCCGACCAGCCCGCGCGCGGACCCGCACGACGGCCCGCCGCGGCGCGCGGCGGTGAGACGGAGACGTATCGGAAAAGGGTCGGAAAAGGGGACGACTTTTTTGGTGAACATCAAAACGCCTCCGAGCTCGCGCGGCTGGCGGGCGGCGGCGCCGCGGACGTCGCCGAGCCGGGGGTCTGGGGCGGGGGTGTGGGTTTGTTCCCCGGCGTGCCGTGGGACGCGTTCGAGATGATCATGGCGTCGCTGAGGTACAAGCTCGAGCTGCGCGACAGGGAAAAGGGTGGAGAGGGGGGTAGTTAGTAGAGCGCGTAGCGGGTATTGGCGTATTGGTGACGGCACGTGGCGTTCGTACGTTTTCCGAGACTCGTCGGCGGGCAAATCAAAATCAAACCAGTGCGTGTCGCGCGGCGGCACCCTCGCGCACGCCCCCGTCGACTCTTCACGGCGAGCCCTGCGATGGCGTGGGGCGTCGCGCCCGAGGCGCAGCGCCCCGCGCTCGGCGCGCATGCGTCCACGAGCGGCGATCCGGGCCTCGCGCCGGAGGCGGCCGTGCGCCTCCTGCGAGATCTCCTCGCGGCGTTCTTCCAGGCGTACCTGGAGGACGCGTCCGAGGTTCGCAAGCCGCAGATGTCTCGTCTGCTCGCGCAGGCGCACCAGCACGGGCTGGTGGGCGCGGGCGTGCTCCCCGCGCTCGCCGCGCTGCACGACAGCCTCCGCCCGGAGCTCGATTCCGGGCCCGAGAAGTTCGCCGCCTTTTACCACTTCATCTTCTTCGTCGCGCGCGAGCGCGGGCACCGCAATCTCAACGCCGACGCGGCGACGCGCGCGTGGGCGTTCGCGCTCGCGAACGGGCGGTTCACACTGCTCGAGCGCTTCTGTTTGTTCGTGCAATCGCGAGATTTACCGAGAGGCGTGTCGGAGGACACGTGGTGCCAGGTTCTGGATTTCGCAAACGCCGCGCGCGCGTACGCCACCCCCGACGCCGTCGTCGCGGCGTACGATCCGAGGGGCGCGTGGCCCGTGTTAGTGGACGAGTTCGTGGACCACCTTAAGGGAGACTGTTTACTTGATTTTTCGAGCCAGAGCATGACGCAAAGCGCGAGCATGACGACAAGCATGACGACAAACTCCTCGCACGACAAAGAGCCGAACTTCGTGGGCAGCCCGCAGGAGGACCGGTGGAGGGTCGCGGGGTGGGCCAACCGCGATCGCGACTCGGGGTTTTCGCCGCCCGACGCCTGGGACGGGGCGATTGACCGCGCGCCGCGCGCGGTGTACACGGGCGGGGGCGCGGGCGGCGCGGGGCAGGGCTTCGGGAGGTACGACTTGGCGGGATCGAACGCGGGGGGGGGGAGCCTGACGGGCGTCGGCGCGGCGGCGAACCCGGAGTGGGGGGGCGGTGACGTCGCCGCGCGGAGCGCCGCGGGCGCCGCGGGCGCCGCGGCGGAGCACCGGCTGCACTTCCCCGCGCAGCAGGTGGCGGTGGGGTGCAAGCGTCGGCTGAGCGCGGTGCTGGAGATGGACGGGCTCGCCACGCAGCTGGAGAGACAGGCGCGCGTGGAGTCGCCCGCGTTCGGCGCCTCGGCGAACGGCGACGACGGTAGGTCGACGTTCCGAAGTGTCCCGAACGGAGACGGAGGAAATTTCCCGAACCCGGTTACGGGGTCGCCGACGCGCAAATTCGCGCGCGGCGCGTCGGAGAGCATCGCGCGACGCAGAACGTAGCGACGGCGGGTGGTTTCTTAACCTAGCTAGTCTATGAATGACGCGTGTAAACGACTCTACTCCGGCGCGACGCGTATCATCATCTTCAGCGCGACGAGTCTACTCGCGCGGCGGCGCGGTGACGACGAGCGTCCGCGTTTTCTTGGTCCACTTCGCGCGCGCGGCGTCCGGGTCGACCGCCACCGGGAGCGCGACGGCGGCTCGGGGCTCGCCCGGCCCCGGGTCCAGCGTGATGAACCGCGCGCCCACCTCCAGGTTGGCGTCCTTCATGGACACCAGCTGCGGAAGACGCATGGTCACGGACACGAGAACGGGCGCGCCCGCGGCGTCGCGCTCGACGCGCACGGAACGACTCGACGCGATTTCTTCGACGAGTCGCGGCGCGTTCGTCGTCGTCTTCTCCTCTCCCGCGGACCTTCCCGCGCTCGTTGACGCGCTTTTTTGTTTGTCCCCGAGGCCCATGCCCGCGATCTCCGTCAGGAGCGACGCGGACATGCCCTCCATGCCCTCCCCGAGCCCGCCGCGCCGCGCGTCCGCGGCGGCGGCGGCGGCGGCGACGCGCGCGGGCGCCTCGCCGCGCCGCGCGTAGCACCGCCGCCCCCCCGGCGGGTCCCGCACGAACTCGACGCCGTCCTGCGCCTCCGCGAGCCTCGTCGCGGCCTCGATCAGCAACGCCTGGTACTGTGGGTCCTCCAGCGCTCGCGCGACCGCGTCCGGGTGCGCCTCCACGTCGTACACGGTCGCGTCCATCGGCGGCGGCGCGCCCGCGGACGCCAACGCCGCCAGCGGCGACGCCGGCGCCGCGTCTTCGGGGGCGACGCGCGGATCCGGAAGCGCAACCTTCTCCGCGCGCGGGGGCGCGCCTCTCTTCGCGCGCACCGGCACGAGGGACGACGCAGACGAAGAGGGCACGAGCGACTCGAGGAGCTCGCGCGCGCGCCACACCGCGACCACCCCGACGCCGAGGTGGTGGTCGTCACCGTCCTCGCGCCGGCGCGTCGGCGCCGGCGCTAGAAACGTCGCGCGCTCGTCGCCGGCGCCGCTTACACCGCCGACTTTTTTTCGGGAGTGCGCGTTCCCCGCTCTCGACGCCGGAGAGTTGAGGCTCTCGGACCCCGCGCCGGTGCCGTTCGCGTCTCGAGCGCCCTCGCCCGTGTTCCCGAAAGAGAAAGGAAACGGCGCCGCGCCCCCGCCCCCGCCCCCGCCCGGGAGAAAGCCGTCGACGCCGGCGTCGCGCGCCTTTTCGTTTAGAAACTTTTGGTACGCCGCTGGGTCGTCGGCGAGGCTGTCCATGTGCCGCCACAGATTCTCGGCGTGCGTTCGAAACGCGTCGGGGTCCATCCCGGTCGCGGCAGCCATTCTGTTTAAGTCGGGATCCGAATTGGTTTCGGATCCGTCCGCGCGGAGGAGCGTTTGGAGGAGCGAGGAAATGTCGCCGCTGGGGGCGATCGAGGGTTCCGTGTCGAGGAGCTCGCGCGCGCGGGAGGCGTCGTTCATCGTTTTTTCCGGAAAGCGGAAAGTCAACGACGGTGGAGAATGACGCGCTCTTGGCGATCGAACCGATCGTTCCTCCCAAAGGCGACTTCCGCTCTTCGTTCCCTCCGCGCGCGCCGCCCACGAACCGAGCCGCGAGAAATCTCGCGCCTACCTCGAGTCCTTCTTTTCCCTCTCGCTCTTGAGTTCGGCGATCCACGCGGGCGGTTCCGCGAACGCCTCCCTTCGCTCGGCTTCGATGGCGGTGACTTTCTCGTAAAATCCAGTCTTCACCATGAACAGCTCCATGCACGCGCCGACGCCGAAGGAGATCCCGATGAGCTTGCCGTAGAACGCGGGGGTCAAGGCTTGCGCGGCGGGTCGCGCGGTGGTCCTCGCTCGCGCCAGACGCGAAGACATCTATTTCCCGCGCGGGAAGCAATGCGTCGCGAACGAGATCTTCCGGGAACACGATGCGACGACTTTCGGACGAGACAACGACGCTGCATCTCAAGACGGCACCAATTCGAGGAAAAACAAACTGTATGGGCATCCAGTCACGAATTAATATCCCGCAAAAGACGACTCCAAGGCCGAGAAAATGCAACACCCTTGTGAAAGTCGCTCGCGCCACTCCGACGCGCGCCCGGCACGTCCCACGGTCGCGATGGCGCCGCGGCGTAAGGCGGAGGTTCTGCCTCTGCTGAATCCCGAGAAGGAGTCAAGCACCCCCCGCACTCCCGGGGGCTCGAGCCTTCGCGCCGCCGGGTACACGTGCGGCGCGGTGTTTTGGGTGGTTGCGCTCGGCGTTGGCGCCGCGCTCGGATTCTTCCTGTCGCACCGCGTCGGGTGGGGCGTCGAGCAGGCGCGCGCGGGCCCGCTGGACACCCGCGCCGCCGCGGAGGGCCACCGCGAGCGGGCTGTGAACCACACGCGCGCGCCGAGGCCGTTCGTCTCGCGGCCGAAGGGCCCGCAGACGGAGGCCATCTGCGCGGATCCCCCGTTACTGTCCAACGCGGGCCTGGTCCTGCCCAAATGCGTCGCCGCGAACAACCTCCTGGACGAGCTCCTCGACCAGGTGGTGTTGCCGTTCTGGCTCGGGCCCGACGGTCTGGGCGTGGACTGCGACAAGGGCGGCTTCGCGAACCTCGGCCTGACGCCCGACACGGAGGGCGCCGGCGAGAGCTGGAAACTGGGCGAGCGGTTCCTGATGCCGCACGCGCGCACCGCCGCCGCGTTCGCCAAGCTGCACGCCTCCGGCGCGTTCGCGGACGCCACGGACGGCGGGGACGCGAAGGACGAGATGCCCTGGTACTACGTCAACGGCGAGAGCCACCCGAAGTGCCTCTCGAACGGGGGCGCGCTGGCGCTCGCGCGGCACGCGCTGCGCTTCGCGACGGAGTCCATGCGCGACGAAGAAAACGGCGGGTACTACTGGAGCGTCGTCGCTAGCGAGCCGCTGGGCGGTAAGTTCGTGCCCTCGAAAAGCGAGAAGCGCCTGGACGCCCTCGCGGCGGTGCTCATGGCGAGCTCCGAGATCGTGCTGGCTGCCGAAAACAACTCCGACGCCGAGACGGAAGCCGCGGAGACGGCGGATGACGCGTTTTTCTTGATGATGGACGAGAGCAAGCACCGCGACGACGCGGCGAGGGGCGGGTACTGGCCCGAGATTCTGGACGAGGATTGGAGCCTCGTCGCCGGCGTGGGCATCCGCGGGAACCCGCGCACGCTCGCCGCGCACCTGCTCGCGATGGAGGCGCTCGGCAAATACGTGGACAGCCTGGTGAAGAGGAACGCGGGAGACGAGCGCGTCGCGCGCGCGGCGGCGGCGCTCGCGGCGGACGTGCGGACGCTCGCGGACAAAGCCCTGCTCACGGAGGAGGCGGAGGAGGCGGAGGAGGCGGAGGCGGAGGCGGAGGCGGAGGTGAGTAAAATTTCGGACGAACGCGACAAAGCTCACGACGCGTCCGCGAGGGTAGAGGACGGCGACCTGGGCGCGGAGGAGCTCGAGCAAGAGGACTTGTCTGAGCAAGAGGACTTGTCCTCGCTGGCCACGCTCGCGCCCGGCGCGGGCGCCGAGAAGGACGTCTCCGCCGCCGTGGCGCGTGCGGCGGCGAACGTGGGCGTTTTGGTCGGCGCGAACGGCGGCGCGGCGCACGCCTCGACGAAACGCGGCGAGACACGCGACGACGCTTTCGCGCGCGCTTTCTCGCGTTGGGACTCGGAGGAGGACGAGTCTTTGACGACGGTTTCCGCGCCGCCGCCTTTGAACAAGTTCGCGGTGGCGCGGGAGTTTTACGGGAAGGACTGGTCCCCCGTGTCGGCGCTCGCCACGTCGCACGGCGCGGACGACGTCGACGCGGTGACCGGCGTCGGTCTGTTCGACGTGCAGTACGGGCGGATCCTGGAACTCACCTGGTCGATGCTCGAGGCGGCGCGCGCCGTGGAACGAGCCGCCGCGACGATCACTTACGAGTCGCCCTTCGCCGACGCCGTGCGTCCGCCGCGCCTCTCGGCGGCGGCGCTGGTGTCGGCGAACGAGTACGCGTGGCGGTTCGGGACGCGCGACGGGGGGGTGGTGCGGGGCGCGGGCGGGATGTGGCGGGGCGTGCGCGACTTCGAGAGCGACGCCGTGGACGACTACTCCAAGGAGGAGCACGACCGCGAGCGCGGCGAGTGGTGGTCCGAGTTTGAGTCGGCGGCGGCGGCTCTACACGAGTGGGAACTCGTCGGTAACCGCGCGGCGCGGCGGCGATTCGCCGACGCGTTGGCCGTCCTGTACGGGTACTTCGTGGACTGGAAGGTGGAACCGAAACCCGGGTCGAGAGAACCGCGGTTTCTCAGCGCGGGTCTGCGCAGTGTCATCTCCGACGAGCAGACGCAGGCGAAACAGCCGGAGACGGAACCGCTCTTCTCGAAGCGGTCGCCGTTCAAAGACCCGTTCCGCGCGATTCGCGCGCTGACGGAGCTGAAGAACGTGCTGCGACGCGGAGTCGATCCCGTCAACGCGCACTGAATCGAATCGTTCGACGCAGTGCGTCGTCGTAAGTGCGCGTGACATCGACGTAGCCGGAGAGACGCGTGCAGTTACATACTTCTCGACGTGTATTACACGCGCGCGCGCCGCGTCGCGGAGTCGCGCTCCGCTCGCCATCCGAGTAGAGCGTCTTTTCTTCACGCGCTTCCTCCTCACGAGCCGCCCGCCTTGCGCAGCCCCTCGTCCTGCCTGGTGTGGAAGTTGGGCGTCTTGGACTCCTCGCTGAGCTGGTACTCGGAGTCCGCGAACGCCGACGTGCCGCGGCCGGTCGCCGCCGACGCCTGCGCGGCGGCGCGGAGCGCCTCCTTCCTCGCCATCTTCTCCGCCTCAGCCTCCTCGAAGGACTTGGCGAACGCGGGGCCGGCGACGGTCGCCGCCGCGAGCGCGCCGGCGAGCGCGGAGCCGAGGAACGCGCGGCGGGGGGTCGCCGCGGGCGCGGACGCGGGGGTCGCGGCCGCCACGACGCGGGTCGCGCGGCGATGCGCGGTCGCGGGGCGAACCGCGAGGGCACTGGTGATGGTGAACGCGGACATCTCGACGCTGCAGACGGGCGTGGGGGGCCGCGGCGAGGGTGTCGGTCGCGGGAGCGCGAGCTGGCTTGGCGTCGGTCGAAAGACGCGAGGGGTTCGTGCCGAGATGGGGCACGAGCCGAGGGGAGTGGCGGGTGCTCGGCGTGGGTCGTGGGTGAAGGGCTATCGGATGCCTTCGAGGAGTCGCCACGTGTACTTTGATCCCATTTTGTGCTCTTCGCGGTGTTCGCGAAATTTTTTCGCCTATGGGCTTTCAGTCTGGCGGCGACGAAAATTGGTCCTGTCGAAGAAAAACGAGACCTCGAGACGTTCCACGCATCTCATCTTGCTTCCATTTTTCAGAGCCTCCAGGGAGCTCGCCACCTCACCACCTCATCGAAAGCGACCGAACAAGATGGATCAGGACTGGAAGCCCGGTACGTGTGCCTCCCCGCTGGCCGTCGCGGGCGTCCCCGCGCGCCTCCGCTCCTCGAGCGCGGCCGTCTCCGTCTCTCGCCCTCGTGTCACGAGACCGCAAGACGACTAGGGCTGCCACCCGACCGCGGGGTGCCTCGCCCCCTCCTCCGCGACCCGGATCTGACCTCGCGCCCGCCCATCCCGCGCCCGACAGTCGTCCTCACCAAGAAAAAGCCCACGGGGGGCATGAACGGCGTCCCCAAGTCCGCCGACGCGGTGCGTGCCCTTCCGCGAACGTCGCGAAGTTTCTCGTCTCCCTTTTTCGCGTGCGATGACGCGACGCGACTGTCCCGTCACGAAGCCTTTTTTTCGCGAATTCTCCTCGCGACCCGACGCTGACCGGAGAGACCGCCATCGCGTTCTCGATATCCCACGCGCTTTTGATGCCCACACGACGCGCAGGCTCGCCGCATGGGCCTGCAGGTAGACACGGTGAAGAAGCAGGGCGCCGGGTACAACGCGCAGCGCATGGGCAAGCTCGAAAACGAGACCGAGGAGCTGTCGCACGCCAAGGTGGAGGGCGCGGTGAAGAAAGCCATCATGCAGGGCCGGCTGGCGAAGAAGATGACCCAGGCGCAGCTCGCGCAGCAGATCAACGAGAAGCCGCAGATCATCCAGGAGTACGAGTCGGGCAAGGCCATCCCCAACCAGCAGATCCTCTCCAAGCTCGAGCGCATCCTCGGCGTCAAGCTCAGGGGGCTCAAGTGATGGGTGTGGGAAAATACCGAGAAGAGACAATCGAATCGACCGAAGTTTCACACTAAGTCGTCATACGAAACCGCGTAGAAATACGCGGCCCAAACGCGAATTTGGCGAATCGCGATCGCAGCCTGCGCGGTCGTCCTGCCTTGGGCTTGCACAAGGCGAGCGCGCGACCGAGTTTTCTTTCGCGTCTCTGCAAACAACTTCGTCCCTCGTGCAACGAAGAGGACATCCGCGTCACCTTCGCGTCGCGTTCGGAGTCTTGGCAGAAACACGCGCGCATGGCGTCGCGCGCATCCGGGGTCAGCGCCGAGTCGCACTCCGACCAGAGCGTCGCCTCGGCGACGTCTCGCCGCGTCGCCGAGCCGCCCGCGGTCCCGACCGTCGCGCCGTTCGAGGGGTTCCAGTTCATCCAGAACCTCGCCACGCAGACCAGCGGGCGCCAGGCATCGCACGAGTCCGTCGGCGCGTGGGGCGTCGCCGCGCTGTGCGGGAGCGCGGCGACGACCGCCACGCTCACCGCCTGGGTCAAGTCCCGCAGCAAGGCCGAGCGCGACCTCCCGAAAGGCACGCACGTGCGCGCCGCGGCGACCGCGTTCAAGGCGCTGGGCGTGGCGTCCGCGTTCACGGGCGCGGCGGGCGCCGCGGTGCTCGCCGTCGCCTGGGGCCTCGGCATAGACTCCGCGGACGCGCTCAGGCGCAGCCTGCGCGGCGCCACGCGGGGCGCCATCGCCGCGACAGGCGTCCCCGAGCCCCTGCGCCGGACGCAGTGACTGCCGGGGCGCGGCGTCGAGGAGAGGAAGAGGAAAAGCCGCGGCGACGCGCCGTCATGACGCGCCATCTCAACGCGAGCTCAAGCTCAAGCTCCGACGAGCTGGAGATTGACGTGGACGCGCTCGCCGCGACGCGCGCGGCGGTCCGCGGGTGGCGCGACGCGCACGCCCGAGGCTCGACCAACCTCGACGCCGCGCCTGAGCTGTTCCGAGCGGCGACGGCGAACGAACGCGGAGACGAGACGGGGACGTCGTTTTTGTCGCGATCCTCCGCGGAGGATGCAAAACAGAATGGCGTTTTGTCGGGATCCGCCGTCGCGCGCGCCGTCGCGTCGGCGCCTTCGCCGCGCGTCGCGGCGTTCCTCCGCCGCGGGAATTTCCACGCGTCCGAGGTGGCGGCCGCGCCGGAGCTCTTCTGCGAGGCTGCCCAGGGCGTCGCGAGCGCCGCGAAGACGTGCCGGGAGAGCCTCGAGGCGGCGCGCGCGGCGTTCGACGTCTTCGTCGCGTCGCTCGGCGGAGTCGTCGTCGACGGCGTATCGTCGGTCGTCGACTCGATGCCCACGAACGCGTTGCTCGCGGTAATACCGCTGGGCGACGACCTCCGGACCGCGGAGCAGTGGGTGTGGCTAGTAACCTCCGTGCTGGAGGCGCTGGCCAGGGAGACGGAGGTGGTGAACGAAGTGGCCGGGTACGTCGGCGGCGCGGCGGGTCCCTCCGCGTCGGCGGTGGAGACGTCGGCGGCGGAGGGCGAGAAAAAGCTCGAGCCTTTGGATTTCGAAAAGCTCGCGGGGTGCGCGGAGGTGTGGCGCGCGCGCGCGTTCGTGGACGAGGCCCTGCTCCGGGTCTTGGTGGACGCGGAGGCTTGAGTCTTTGCGTCGCGTGTAAAAGAGTTTGTAACGATACACCAAACACTATGTAGAACCTCTGTTCTGCTGTTGTCTCCGCAAAAATTCGTGTTTCGCGTTTTCGGCGTCGCTCCGTCCGAGGAACAGCCGCCGCCTGACCGCCCGAGCCAGACCGCCCCCGCGACGCGGTCCCACTGTCCTCCGCACGCAGCGCGCGCGCGGCCGCGAGTCACGATGGTCGAGGTGGAGGATATCGACGACGTTCCGGTCGAGGATATCGACGACGAGAGGGTCCAGTCGCCCGAGCCTCCCGCGACGCCCTGGAGTAAGGCTGGCAAGAAGAAGAGGTTTAGGGTAAAAGCCTCGCCGTGTGCGCCGCCTGCGGCGCCCGCGCGCGCGGACAACGGCGATACGGCGGCGACGCCCGCGAGGTGCAAACGGTGGGACGGCGCGTACCTGGCGGTGCTCCTCGCGGCGCTGTGGCTCTTCGTCACCGAGCTGGTCTCGCTGAGCCGAGGAGCGACGAGCGTACTCGTGGAGAAGCCCGTGAACCTCGCGACCGGGTGCCTCAGGTGGTGCCTCCGGCCGGTGTTCGCTGCGCGGTCGTTCCTGATGTCTTTCGTGCGCGCCGCGCGCGACGACGCGAAGGCCGACTGACGACGTCCGCACGAGAAAAGACTTTTGCCCTTACGAGAAAAGACGAGAGCGGCGAGTGACGTTTCAAGAAAGGTGGCAAATTCGTTCGTCTTCAATCTTCGCGACGACGACGACTGCCGTCTTCGCCCTCGTCTCGTCTCGTCTCGTCTCGCGCGTTCGTTCGCGCGGCTTCGCGACATCTTCGAACAACGTATCACCTCGCCCTCGTGGACCGCCGCGACCGCGACGCGGGCACGCTCGCCGGGATCTCGTCGTCGTCGTCCCCGGAGTCGTCAATCTCAATCGCGCGCGCTCTCCGCGCGCGGCCCGGCGGAGGCTTCGCGGGGCTCTTTTTCGCCGGAGCGGCCTTCGCTCTCTTGCTCTTCGCGGCGGCGGTGGTCGCGACGCTCGCCTTACGCTTCGCGCCCCGACCGGAAGGCCCGGTGGTCCGAATCTCCTCCACGTCGTCCCCGGAGTCGGAGACGGCGTCGTCATCGTCCTCGTCGCTCGAGTTGGCAAACGCGTAGGCATCCTCCGTCTCCGGCGCCGCCCTCCGCCCGCCGCGCGTCGCCGCCGCCGCCTTCGCCGCCGCCGCCGCGCGCGTCGGCCGCGCGCGCCCCCCCCCGCGGCCCTTGCTCGCGGGCGCGCTCATGGGGATGACGTCGTCGTCGTCCCCGGAATCGTCCCCGTCCCCGGAATCGTCCAGGGAAATCACGTCGTCGCCCGAGTCCTCCTCCGCCGCCCCGCGCGAACGCGCGCCGCGCGGGGGTTTCGTCGCCGCCGTCGACCGCCGCGCGCGAGGCGCCACGGACTTGGCCGTCATCTGGCTCGGCGCCGGCGCCGCGGTCGCCTGCGTCGCGGAAGGCGCGGGATCGGCGCCGCGGCGGCCGCGCGCGCCAGCGCCGAGAGCCTCGAACGCGTTCCGGGGTGCTCGCGTCGCCGTCGGAGCGTCGGCGCTCGCGCCGGCGTCGGCGGCGGCGCCCGCCGCCATCGCGCGGCTCACGCGCTCGCGCTCGGCGTTGGCGGCGGCGGCGGCGTCCGGCGCGTTCGCCTCGGCGGCGGCGGCGGCGGCGGCGCGCTCGGTGGGCGCCGCGCGCGCGGCGCTCTCCGCGACGGCTTTCCTGATGTGCTCGGTCATCTCTTCGTCGCTCTCGACGTCCGCGGCCGCCTCCTGGTCCACCAGCGCCTGCGTTTCCTTCATGCGGCGCTCGACGAGCCGCGAGATGGCGCTCGGGTCGCGGTTGACGAAATCGTCCAGCGCGTTGCTCAGGTCGTTCTCCGACAACAGCTGCAGCCCCTTCGCGAGGTTGGCGCTCACGAGGTTCTCGATGCGCCGCTGGTCCGCCATCACCGGGTTCCCGACGGCTTCCTCCTCCGCGGCCGCCCTGGCTCGTTCGGCTTCCGCCGCGGCGCCCTCTTCTTTGCGCCGGCGCGCCGCCGACTTGTGGAACTGCACGACGTCGTCGGGGTTGGCAACCTTCCCGACGAACTTCTGCCCGAACCGCTGCGCGTTGATCGTGCCGAAGCCGCCCGTGTAGTCCACGCGCAAGCGGATCAGCGGCAGCGGCGCCTCGGTGCCCGGGCCCGAGCCGCCGCGGTGCGCCGCGCGGAACGGCGCGAGCGCGTCGTCGATCATCTCATGCACGTTCTTCTCGAGTGCGTCGCGCACCCACGCCTCGTGCGCCGCCGCCGGGGGGCGCCGGCCGGCGCGGCGCTCGGCGGGGCCGTCGACATCCGCCGCCGCGTCGGGGGGTGCCCAGTTCTCCCCCAGCCCGCCCTCGTCCACGGGCAGGCGCGCGAGCTCCATGAGCGAGACGTGCCTGTATTTGAACGGCCTGGTGGTCTCGAGGTTGATCGGGGTCGCGCGCCAGAACGGCGCTTCGTTGGGCGCCTCCGGGTCCGCCTTCACCTCGAGCAACATGATTTTCTTCTGCTTCGCCTCGCCCTCGACGAGCGACGTCGCCACGGAAGACCCGGGCTGCGAGACGTGGAAATCCCCGAAGTCCGTGGGCTCCACCAGGCACTCGTGCTCGTGCCCCCAGACCACCAGGTCGAGCCACGAAGGCAGGTACCGCTCGCTTATGGCGTTCTTCGGCGTGTGCGAGACGCGGTTCTGGTGAATGAGCATCATGTTGAACCACGAAGTCAGCGCCGTCGCCTCGGTGTTCTCCGGTCGCGCCCACTCCACGTTGCCCTTTACGCTGAACATCTGGTGCAGACGCGCGTCGCGGATATACCCCAGGCCGTAAAGCGCCAGGCGCGTGCGTCCTTTCTGCATCAGCACGGGCTTGAGCTTGATTTTCCCGGCGCCGCCGCCGCTCAAAGTGTGCTTCCCGAAATAATTCACCAGGTTGCACGTCGCGAGCAAATCGAGCGCCGACAGGTTCTCGCCGCCCGCGGGGTCGTCGTGGTTGCCTTTGCGTTTTTCGGAAATTTTCAGAGGTACGACGCGAGGCACGTAAACGCACGAAAGGTCAAGGGGTCAGTCTCGATTGGGGTCTCGGGATGAGGCGCGCGAGGTTCGCGAAAGCGCGCGTCGCCGTTTGCGGATCTCGGCTCCGGTTGTTGGCACCCCCGCGCCGCGATCGCCGCAAATGGATGTCGCTTCGAAACGCTTCCGACGCCGGGTTTGGGGGACCACGCACCGTGAATCATGAACACGGGCAAGCCGACGTTGTAGTTGGGGTCTTCGTAGTTCACGCAGCCGCGTCTGATACGAGAGGAAAGAAGGAGGTCAGTGGCTGGGATCGCTTCCTGGGGGATCTCGAGGTTCTAGGCACCCGGGAAACGCATCTCGCGCGAGATGTCTTCCGGGGACGCACCTCGGGAAGTTCACGGCCTGGTCGCTCAGCACCTCGAGCTGCACAGGGTCATCGTTCAAGCAGTACTCTCGCAGAATCTCCATAGTCCGGACCATCGTCTCGCGCGACGGCTTGTTCACGTCGAACAGATCCCCACCGAGGAACACCGCGTCGACTTTTTCCCGCTTCGCGATCTCGAAGATCTCGCGAAACGTGATGAACGCGTCATCCTTGCGCACTTGGTCCTTCTCGTGCACGCCGAGGTGGTTGTCCGTCGCCACGAGGATCCGAAGCGCGTCGGGGTCG
>ENA-OUOG01003181-OUOG01003181.1-marine-metagenome-genome-assembly--contig:-NODE-3181-length-15769-cov-5.585139_pt1 | contig 15769 bp, 7 predicted proteins | sample MGYA00248635_ERZ508505 | MGnify/ENA primary metagenome ERZ508505 (study PRJEB26176, sample SAMN06267871) | marine metagenome | isolation source: Saanich Inlet, British Columbia, Canada | place: Pacific...
ACCGTCGGCAACGCGCGCGCGCGCGCCATCGCGCGCCCGCGCGCGACGAGCGTCGAGTTGAGAATGCCCCCCACGCCGTACGCCGGCAGCATGCGCAGCGAGCGCGCCAGCAGCGCCGCGGGCGTGGCGAGTTTCAGTTTCGCTATGCGCGCGGCGGCGGTCGCGCTCGGGTCGTTTATCAAAGACAGAGACAGGAGGTGCATGGGCGTGCACAGCACCTGCATGAGCGGCGGCGAGACGAGCTGCGAGACGGTTGCGGCGGTTTCGCGGCTGGCGCCCGTGGCTCTTGTGAGGCCCGCCGCGAGCGCGTCCGGCACGACGAACGCGCCGCCTATCGTTAAACAGTCCCGCGCGGCGAACAGCGCGTAGGAGGCGGGCGGCACGAGCACCACAGCGGCGACCGCGGCGCCGTACAGTTTGGCAAACGCGGCGTCTTTCAAGATGGAGCCGCCCATGTTACACGCGGTGGTGGCGGCGAACTTGGCGGCGTTGGCGCCCTTGTGCGTTTCGCTCAGCCCCCGTCTTTCGATGCACACGTCGCTGACGTTCTTGGCGAGGTACGTGCCGCCGTAGACGCCCGCCACCATCCACAGCGCGGGCTGCGCGAACGCCGTCTTGGGCTTGGTCACGAACTCGCCCGCCACGCCCGCGATGGCGCGGAAAAGCGAGCCGCCGGGCGCGGTGCCCGCCGCGGCCGCGACCACCGCGCGGTCCACGCACATCAGGAACGGCGCCACCGCGGTGGACGAGCACGCGGCGGCGACCGCCGCCGCGGTGACGTCGTGGCGCATGGGGATAACGGCCATCTCCGCCGGCGTGCGCCGCTCGAACGATCCGCCCATCCTCCTCACCGCCGCGGATTGATTCGTTGCGCGGGAGAAGAGAAGACGCGAGATGGAATAACGCGCGCCCCCGGGTGGCGCCGCGCGCTGTAACGCAAGAGGAGGTCCGCCCCGCCGCTCGAGCCTCGCGCCTCCTCGCGCGTCCGCGAACCGCGCGGCCGACCTCGCGCGCGCGTTCGCCGGGACCGTCCACGCGCCGGAGGCGCAGAGGGTGTCTGCGGGTGCCCGGCTGGCAGGTTGACGGGACGTGCGGGCGACCGCGGCTCTGCGCTGAGTCAGATTCGCGCGTGTGACCGACAGACCAAACAGTCTCCACTAAATGCTCACTGTCCTGCGACCTTTCGCGCGTTGATCTTTTTGGCGCGCCCGAATCAATTCGTGAACTCACCTTGACACGCGGCACGCCCGTCGCGAAAAGCGCGAGTCACGAATCGTCAAAAAGGAATTTCATCATCGCGGAATACAAATTTTTTTAGCTCGCGCGCTCGCGCGCTCGAACACGGCGTCGTCTTTCGTCGCGTCGTCTCTCTTCTCTCGTCTTTTAATCACTTCTCCCTAAATCACACGTTGCCGAAGAGCACGCTCGCGCCGATATCGTACGGCCCCGACGCGCACGGCGGAGGCGCCCGCCGCACGGCGGAGGCGGCCGCCGAGGCGGACGCGCGCCGCTCGGCGACGAATGCGAACGGGAAGGGCTCGGCTGAAAAATCGCACTCGCGCGTTTTTCCCTCGCAAGAGACGCCCGCGGATGACGACGTCCGCTCAGCTCCGGCGATCCGTGTTTCGCCGTCGCTCTCCTCTCTCCTCTCCGCGGAGAAAGTGGCGAGGTCGCGGAACACGGGGAGGCGCCTGCCGTCCGGAGGACTCGCGTTTTGTCCGCGTCCGTCTTCGCGCGCGGAGGTGTCGTCGGAGGTCTCGTCGCGAGGAAAGCGGAAATCGCCGTGCAGCCTGTGGAATCCCCCGCGCGCGCCGACATCTCTGGACGACATCTCCGGCGACCAGTCGGTGGGTATGACGTTGTGCGCTTGCGCGATGAGCGTGCCGCAGACGCTCCGAGTCGGCACGCGGTAGTGGATGAAGCGGCATCTCGTGCCGTAGGGGCACGACCCGCTCGTAGAGAAGGTGCGGCACACCTCCGTCTTGTACTTGGGGTGCCGCATCACCGGGCGCAGCTCGTCGCGGCCGTGCGCGAATTGGCACTTGCCGCCGTACCGGCACGACCCCGTCTCCTCCCAGGTGCGGCAAAGCTCCGTCTTGTACAGCGCGTTCGCGGGCTCGCGATGGTAGCCGCCGTACCCGGCGGGGTACCCGGCTGGGTAGGAGCCCAGCGAGAAGTCAGTCGCGGCGTTCGAGGCGTTCGGGCGTTCGGACCCCGTGGAATACGAAAAAACGCGAGGCGGAAAACTCCGCGACGCGGCGTCGCGCGTCGCGCCGGCGGGCCACCGAGAAGAGAGGTTTTCTCTCGACACGCCGAGGTCCAGCGAGTGCGCGCGGCGTGTTTCGTATCCGTGTTCGTATCCGTGTTCGTATCCACGGCACGGCTGGCCGTTCGCCGTGGGGGACATCGAGACGAGCGCGGCGGCGGGGGAAACGCGCGGCGCGACGTAACAGTCGCCCGCGGCGCTGCCCGGCGACGAGAGCGGCGAAAGAGACGGCGACGCCGGCGCGTTATCTTTCCGCGCCGCGCAGCTGTTGACAAACGCGCGCGACGCGGCACCGTGCGCGCGCGGGTTCGATCCCGCGACGGGCGCCGCGGCGGTCGCGCCTCGAGGATGCCAAGGCGGCGTCTTGGACCAGTCCAGAGGCGTCGCGGGAGAGGGCGAAGGATGCGGCGTCGCGTCCGTCGCGCGGCGCGGGACGTACGGCGACGCGGGCGCGCTCTCGGAAGATATTTTTTGCCCGGTGGTCTCTCGAGCCTCCTCCGGGAAGAGGCTCGCGCTCGAGACGAGGCCGATATCGTCGCTCGTCCAGCGCGCGGGCGCGCGCTCTTCGCGCGTGAACCTCGACGCGCCCTCGAAAGGCTCGCGCTCGCGCGCGTCGCGCGCGTCTCGGAGGTCGCGAACGTCTCGGACCCGCTCCGAGAGACGCGCGTGCCCCGTGGCGAACAAGCCACGTCCCGTCGTTTCCTCGACGTTCGTCGTGGCTCGGCGCTGCCGGTCCTCCCGGAGGCGCGCGAGCGCCCCGAAGTGGCGCCCGCGGTCGTCATCGAGGAGGTCGTCCACGAGGGCGTCGCACGCCTCGAACGAGTCCGCCGCGCCCTCGGACCGCCGCGCGTCGCCCGGCGGGTCCGCGGGCGCCTCCTCGCCGAAGTACGCGAAAGAGGAGACCGCCGTGCCGGTCGCCTCCGAAGTCGCGTTCATAGCGGGGGGCGGGGGACTGTCGGGCGTCGGGGGCTCGGTGGAAGGCACGAACCCGCTCGCCCACCCCGGCGGCGAAGACTCCCGACGCGGTGAACACCACGCGGTCGCGCGATACGCGTGTGCGCGCGCGCGCGCGACGGTTCGGCTCTATCAAAGGGCGCGTCTTCTCGGAAGGGCCGACGACGCGCGGAGACTGGCCTTTTAAATTTTTCGCGTTTTACATATTATCGCGCCTGCAGACGCGGCGCACTCGTCTCCGGCTCGCTGGCTCGCTCGCCGCGGAGACCATCCGCGTCGTGCTGTCTATGCATCACGCCGCGACTGAGTGTGTGTGATGATTGATAACGGTCCATCTACGACGACGCCCATCAGACGAAGAAGAGGTAGTTGTCCAGGTTGACGCGGAGGTTGGCGGCTATTTTCCGCGCCAGGTCGTCCCCTATGTCGCACCGGTACCGCACCGAGTCGAGCGCGTCCGCGCCGCTCACGCGCGTCAGCAGGCCCAGCGCCACCATGCTGGAGATCTGCATGAACACGTCCGCGGAGAGGAGTTCCCGAGCCAATTCCTCGCTCCCGGCGTCGTCCTCGTCGTACGCCTGCTTGGTGACGATGCGGAAATACGCCAGAAGCCGCTCGAGGTTGAACGCGCCCGGCCCTTCCAGCGCCGCCGTCGACGCCTGGTCCTGCTGCCTGTCCGCCGCCGCGCCGCCGCGCCGCCGCTTGCTGCCGCGCGAGGCCGCCGTGCCCGCGCGCGTGCCCTCCACCATGTGCCCGAACAGACGCCGGTCCACGCTCTCGCGGTTCATCGTCGCCAGGTGCGCGCTCACCAGCATGAACTTGGTCAGCCGCGGGATGTCGAAGTCGAGCTTCCCCGCGCCCGCGCCCGCGTCCTCCTCCACGGGCCACTCCCCCCGCCCCAGCGCCAGCGCCGCGGAGGAGAGGGGCACCGCCAGCCCGGCGTGAAGCACCGGCCCGGAGAAGACACGCCGCCGCCGCGCCGCGGGGGCGTCCGGCTCGGCGGCGGCGCCGGCAGCCGACGGGCCTGGGCCCGCCGCGCCCCCCCTCGTTTGCTCCGCGCCCTCGCACGCGTCGCCGGTCCCGGGCGCGGCCACCAAACCGGACTGCAGCATCGCGAACAGCTGCCTGGCCTCCGGCAGCTTCGTCCGGGAGCCTTGTCCGGGAGCTTTGGTCGGGACGGCGTCGGAGATCTCGCGTCGAGGCGTTTCCTTTTCTTCTTCCTTTTCCTTTTCCTTTTCGTCTTCGTTCGCGTCTTCGAGCGCCGCCCGGGCGCGCGCGCGCTCCCAGGGCTCGACGTAAACGCGCCAGAGCGGCTGGAGCAGCGCGCGCAGCTCGTGCAGGCTCCTGCACGTGGCGACGTACATGGGCAATATGGACGCGACGAAGTTTGAGTAGAGCCTTTCGTCCGCCTCGGGCGGGCGCTCGCGAAGCAGCACCTTCTGCAGCTGCGCCTTGGAGTAGGCGTCGAAGAATACCGGCGCGGGCGGCCGCGCGCCCGCCGCGCTGCGGAACGCGTCCCAGCCCGGGGTGGCCACCAGCACGCACCCCACGTTTCGCTCCGTGAGCTCGGAGAGCTTCATGAGCGCCGGGAGCAGCGCGTCCGCGCCTTTCCAGTCCACCAGCCTCGTGGCCTCGTCGATGACCACGAACACCGCCGGGTTGCCGGGGGGGAGGCCTCGGCGAAGGATGGACACCAGATCCGCCATGCGGTCGCAACGCAGGTCCTTCTCGTCCATGCCCCGCAGGTGCGGTGCGAGCTCCTCAACCAGCGCGTCCAGCAACAGCCGGGGGCTGTGGCTGTCCACCAGCGAGGTGTACGCGAACGGGCGGCCGAGCGTTCCCAGCACGTCGCGCACGATCGACGTCTTGCCCGTCACCGGCGGGCCGTGCACGAACATCGGCATCGCGTGGTCGTGCGGCTCACCGATCAACCCCAGGAGCTGCGAGATCTGCTCGCGCCGCTCGGGCCATCGCGCGCAGAGAAGCTCCTTGACGTCCGCGGCGGGCGCCGCGCCCGCGGCCATCGCGCCAGCGAGAGTGACGGGCGGGACGTCGTTTCCTCGTTCAAACCAAACTCTCTTTTTTGCTGCGCGCGGAGGGAAGGAAGACGAGCACTCTCGGGATTGTCTGGGATCGCGCATGTGGAAATGCAGTCTCAAACAAATGTCGTCTGAAGAGAAAAAGGCGTTCTGAGGCAATATTTCGCGGAAAAAGAAAGCGCCCCGGGAGCGTTTGGTCCACCCGCGCGGAGAGCGCCGTCGAGCCTCGCGAGCAGAGATGCGTCGACGCGAACATCGAGAGACTCGGGAGAGTTACGAGACGTGAACGCGAGGGGGGACGCGAATTTCTTGTCGACTGCGAACGTCTGGTGGTCGTAAACGCTCTTCGATTACAATAGAACGCTCGTGTGACGCCCCCCCGAGACGCGCGCGAGTTATCCAAACCGCGCGCGCCCTTTATCCCTCGCGCGACGCTTACGCCTTCTTGGCGATGGAGGACGCGCGGCGCTTGGCGAGCGATTCGGAGCGACGCTCCTTCGCCTCCTTGACGCGGATGGCGATGAGCTTGCGGTACTCGGTCTCCTCAGCCTGCTTGGTGGCGATGCGAGCCTTCTTGATGGAACGCTCGGCGCGCTTGCGCTGCAGGGAGTTGGCCGTCACGAGGCGCTGAATCTTGGGCGCCTTGCTCTTCTTCTTGCCCGTCGCGGACTCGAACTCGCGGCGGTAGGTGTTGACGTACTTGCGCACGTCGTCATCCTTGGTCAAGTTGAACAGCTTGCGCACCTTGGAGGCGCGCTTGGGACCGCGCATGCGGGGCTTCTCCTCATCCGTCAACCCGGGGAGAGCGCCGTCGCCCTGCTTGACGATCATCAAGTTGAGCACGGCGATCTCGGGGGACACGATGCAGCCGCGGCACGCCTTGCGGCGGCGCTCGCCCTTGCGGCGGCCGTGGCCCTGGAAACCGGAGGTGTTCTGGCGCATCAGCAGGAACACGCGGGACGCGGTGAGCACGCCCTGCTTCATGCCGAAGCCCTGCTTGTCGTTGCCGCCCATGATCTTGAAGATGTACCCCTTGTACTCCTCGCCGAGCGCCTCGCCCGCGACCTCCGCGCTGATGCGCTTGTCGTAAAGCGCACGACTGTGGTTGGGAAACACAAAAGACGGGATGGGAAAGAAAAGGTCAGCGGGCGTGTTCGTCGGAGAGACGTCGGGGGATGCGCGCGCGGAGAGCGAAAAACACAAATCGTCCCGCTGGTGGCCGTGGCAGCGAGCGCCACCGGGAAAAATGGCGTCTCGCGCGGGTCCGACGGGCGCGGCGACGCGCGCGCCGCGACGACCGAGAGCCCACGCGAACGCCGCGCGAGACCGGCGAGCGCACGGTCGAACGCGTCGACGAATCGCGGGGCGCGGACCAGCGCGACCGCCGACGCGACGACCGCCGGGACATCCGTCCGGCAAAGCCCTAACCGCTGCCTCGCGTCGCGTTGGAAAAAACATGCCGCCTTCGCCGTCGTCGGAGACGGGCGCGTGTGCGTGCATCGGGCGCTCGGAGTACTCACAGCTTGGAATCATCGTTGATTTCGACCTTCTTCTGCTGTCCCGTCGCCGGGTTGGCGATGTTGAGCTGCGGATTGGGAGGGAGAGGCCGGGTCAGACACGGGAATCTCGGCGTTGAGACACGGCGTGAAACCCCGAGCGCGACGATCATCGCGCCGTAAACGCCGCGCACAGCGACGAGCGGTGCGTCGCGCGCGGCGTGGGAGACGTCACGTCGTGGTGGGAGTAGACGCTTACCTTCATGGTGCACGAAAAAACCGCTAGCACGCCGGCGTAGTCGGTTCGGTGCTCGTGTAAAAGGGCGAGCGGGACCTCCGGCGGATGCTTTTCGCTGTCCGCAAAACCGGACCCTAACAGCGCGAGACCTGGTATCGGAAAATCGAGTTTCCGATACCAGACTGGAACGCATACGCGCAAACTTAGCTGTCTTTCGTGGCTCGTTTCCGCATTGCGCGCGGCTCCGCCGCGCGCACTCCGCCGCGCGCCGGAGCTACGCCGCGTCGACGACGACATGGACATCGACCCGCGCAAGCGAAAGTACCAGATGGTCCCTTCGCCGTGGTACGTCCACCCTTTCGAGGTGACCGAGCGCGGCGTGCCGGCGCTCCTCCCGCTCTACGAGCGCGGCGCGTCCGAGGCGAGCCGGGCGGGGTTCTTCGCGGACGTGCTCTTCGCGCTGTACGGCGACTATTTCCGACACGGCCCGCGCATCGAGGGGCGCAGGCTCGTGTGGTACTGCCCCGCGCTGGACCAGAAGGACAACGTCATCGAGGGCGAGCTCGACGCGAACACCGCCGTGGAGTGGGTCGAGGTTCCGGACGCGGCCAACACCATGAGCGACTATCTCAGCAGCGGTGACTTTTACCGCGTGTGCGCGGACACCGCGCGGGACCTCGAGCTGAACGCCGCGGGCATGGCCCCGGACCACGCGCAGGTCGAGCTCCGCCGCGCCGCGAACGTCCTCACGTCCTTCTCCGACCTCTCCACGGATGACTCTCTGTACGCGGCGCTGAAGCGACACCTCCGAGAGCGAGATTCGCGCTGGCTCCAACACGGCATCGCCGGCCCGGCCACGCCGCCGTCGTCGCCGGCGCCGGCGCCGGCGAAACCCGCGGACGGCGCCGAGAAGGAGAACGCGAGCGCCAAGACGGAGGTGTGGAAGACGTTCGAGAGCTCGCTGTTCGTCTCCGACGCCGCTCGCGAAGACGCCGCGTCGCCGCGCAAAGCGCTCGCGCTGCGCCGGACCAACTCCGCGCTCAACTGAGCATCGCCGGCTTTCTTTCGCGAAAGAAAGAGTCCGAAATTTTTCGCGACGAGGTCGCGAAACGCCGACGCCGACCGCGTTCGCCACCGCCACCGAACGACCGCCACCACCGCGCGCTCCCCCGCTCGTACCGAGCCTCGCTCTACCCGGACACTTAACGATTTCGTCGTTGTACATGAGACCACTACACGCTACGCCACAATCACTCACGGCTACCCCTCGAGCTCGCTCGATTCGCGAATCGGCGCGTCCGGCGCGTCGCCGCCGAAGCCGGGCGCGCGCGCGCCGTGCCCCCCCCTCGCGCGTTTCCGCGCCGCCGCCGCGCGCTTCAGATGCCTCCGTCCCTGGAAGTGCGCGCGGCGCTCGACCTCGCCTCGAACGGTGCGGTCGCACACGTCGCAGCGGTATTCCCGCCACTCCGTCGCGTCGCGCGCCGCGGAAACACCTCCGTCGCCGCGGCGGCGTTTCCCGCCGTCTTCGCCGAATTCTCCGTTCGGCGCCGAATTCTCCGGGGTCGAGCCCGCGAGGAATGTCTTGGCGGCGGCGAGCGCGGGGTCGAACACGTCCGTGGCCCAGGCCGCCGCCGCGGCGGCGGCGTCGTTCGCGCGGAGCGCGCGGTGCGTCGCGGTGGAGTCCAGGAACCTCAGCCGCCACCCGAACGCGCGCTCCAGCCGAGCACACCGGCGCGCCTGGCGTCGCGCCAAACGACACGTGTCCGCCTTGGTCGCCTCGACGGCGTCGCGGCGAAGCGCGTCGAGGTCGACACACCGGCTCTCCTGTTTCTCCGCGCTCGATCGGCCGTCGCCGGTCCCTCCGACCCAATCGAACCCGCGCGCGCGGAGGTACGCGCCCCACTCGTGGAAACCGATGGATTGCCCCGCGCCGCGCGCGTCGCCCGCCGCCGTCGTCGCCGCCGCGCGCTCGAGCTCGTGCACGAGCCCCGCGGCCACCATGCCGTCCACGCGCCTGCGGAGCGCGAGTTCGAGCTCGCCGTCGTCCGCACGCATCGCGAAGAACAAGCACCGGTACCGCATCTCGCAGTCAACGCCGGCGGCGAACACCTCGCTCGCGGGCGTTCCAGTCGCGTCGAAGATCTCGAGGTATCGGCGCACGCGCCTGGTGTTGTTCGGGTGGATCTTCGCCGCAGACGCGGGGTCCACAGCGCGAAGCCTGTCGTGCGCGGCTTGCGCGTCCTCCACGGCGGCCGTGGACGTCGGTTCAGCGGACACGTCGTCGTCGTCACCGGCGTCGGCGTCGGCGTCCGCGTCCTCAACCCGTTCCTCATCCAACGTTCCCGCGGGTTCGGAACCACCCCGCGTCTGGTCGTCCAGCAGCGCGCGCGACACGAGCGCGCGGAGGTAGTAGTCGCTCCCGCCGACCAGCAGGGGAACCTTGCCTCGCGCGAGCACGTCCTCTACGATGGGAAGCGCCATGTCTCGAAACTCCCGCACGGTGATGCCAGCGTCTTCGGTGTCCGCCCCTCGCGCGGACGAGGGGTGGACGACGCCGAGCATGTGGTGGGGGACACCCCTCTGTTCTTGTTCGGGGATCTGCGCCGTTGCGATGGGGAGCCCCTCGTACACCTGCATGGCGTCGCAGTTGACCACCTCGCCATCGACCGCCAGGGCGAGCTCCACCGCGAGCTTGGACTTGCCGGCGCCCGTCTGCCCCAGGATGCACACCACATCGCGCAGTGGCTGGCCTTCCTCCGCGACCGGCGGGCCCGCACCCCAAGCCCCGGGTTCCTCGGCGACGGGGACTGCTCCGCCGTCGCTCGACATCCGCGCCATCCCGGCCGCCGTCGCGGTCCCCGCCCCGCCGAGTGCGGGGGGAGGCGAAGGGGCGGACCGCTTCGCCTCCCGCGCTTTTGGTATCGGTCGCAAACCTTTTTCCGAGAAACGCCTCGAAAAAGCGAACCCGTACTAGACCGAGAAGATGTGGCTCCGCCGCGCACTCCACGCAGGCGCTCGCGCGCGCGCGACACGTCGCGGCCTCCGCGTTCGCGGTCGACCCTCTCGCGCACCGCGCGCGCTCGACTCCCGCGCGCGCCGCGCTCTACGCGCCCGCGCGATGCCTTTCGTCGCGTCGCCCCAGAAACCCGCCGACGTCGCGGGAGGTGACGGGTCAGGTTCGGGTCTTCCCCTCCCCGAGGGCCACGACGCGACCAGCGACTTCGGCTCGACCGAGGACCCCTCCGGGTCGTTCGACCGCGCGGACACTCCCGCGGGAGTGTCTGAGCACGACTCCGCCGACGACGACACGGACTCGCGCGTCTCGGAGACTTCGCGTCCTCCGGACGCGACGAGGAACGATGCGGGGATTGCAAACTCCGACACAAACGATTCCCTCGGTTGGCGCGCGGCGGCGTACGCGTCGCGCGCGGCCGTTGGTATCGCGAAGACCGCCGCCGCCGCGGTGGGCCTCGGTCATGTCGTCGGGCGCGTCTGCGACGCCGTGCGCGCGGAGGAGCGGTGCGTGCCTTTCCTGGTGCACGGGGGCGACGCGCTGACGACCGAACTCATCGACAAGTGCCCGAGCCTTTTCGGTTCGTACGTCCCGCCGGCGTGGTGTACGAACCCGCACGCGCAGACGCTCATCGGCTACGGCCGCATGTTGACGCTTTTTTTGAAGTACGACAGGCAGCTCGTGCGGTGCGAGGACGGCGGGCAAGTCGCGCTGGACTGGCTCGTCGAATCGAGGTTCAAGAAAACGAACGCACTGGCCGACGTTTTTCGAGCGACGTGGAGATCGTCTTTCGCGTTTGGATCGACGGGATCGAAAACCAACGTCGAGAAGCGTCCGTCGCGCTTCGCGCCCAAAACGCGCCGCGCCGGTAACGCGAAGGATCCACCCAAAACAGTCACCGCCTCGAGCATCCCGGACGCGTGTTCCTTACCCCTCGACGCGCCCGTGTTCATCATGTTACACGGCATCAACGGGGGGTCGCACGAGGGGCCCACCAAGTGGGCCATCGCCACAGCCGCGGCGCGCGGGTGGCGATGCGTGGCGCTCAACTTGCGCGGGTGCGGCGGCGCCGCTCTGGCGTCGCCGAAGGTGTACTGCGCGGCGTCCTCCTCGGATGTGCGCGCCGCGGTGGACGCGTGCCACGCGCTGTACCCCGCGGCGCCTATTTTGCTCAGCGCGTACAGCCTCGGGACGTACATCGTGGGCACGTACCTCGCCGAGGAGGACTGCAAGCCCGGCGGCGCGGCGCGTCGCAACGTCGCCGGCGCGGTGTTGACTTCGTGCCCGATGGACCCGCACTCGTCGTACGCGGGTTTAAGCGACCCCGATATTCCGAGTGGTTTGCTGTACAACGGCGCGATCGCCGCGAAGCTGCGCGAGTACTTCTTCAAGCACTCCGAGGCGATCCACGAGCACCCCGAGGTGGACGCGAAAGCGTTAAACATCGCCGCGATGCGCACCGTCGCCGATTTCGAGAAAGCCGTCATCGTCACCACGCACGCGTTTCGCGACGTCGAGGAGTACTACGCGTACTTCTCGCCCGAACGGATCATCCCGGCGATACGCACGCCGACGCTGTACGTCGTCGCCAGGGACGACCCGTTTTTGGGGCAGATGGAGGGTATTTCGCGAGTCATTCGGGAGTCCAAGCACGTCGCGTTAGCGCACGTCGCCAAAGGAGGGCACGTCGCGTTTCTGGAAAAAGGGACAGGCGTGTTCGGCCAGTGCTGGACCGACAAAGTCACGGGGGAGTTTCTGCAAGCCGCGTTGGAGCCGCGCTCGCTTAAAGCGGAGGCGGCGGCAACGAGCGCGGGTTCGCCGAAGACGGTCATCGCGCGGGACATCCCGGGCATAGGGCAGAGACGCATCGTCGCGCGCACGAGCATCGTTTTTGACGCGGCGGACGACGAGGACGACGACGAAAGAGACGCGCGCGAGTTTCCGGAGGGCGACGCCGCCAAACGCGCCAAGCTGTGAGTTTCGGTTTATTTTTACGGGACTCCTCCCGCGCCGGAGGAGTACCTCTTCGACGTCTTCGCTTCGCCTCGCGACGACGGCGACGACGGCCGAGATGGACGAGATGGCGCGCCTCCGACGCCGCGAGAAGGAGCGGACGTCTCTAGACCGTCCGCGTCTCCGGGTCCGTGAAGGTAGAGTTCCGCTTGTTATTCGTAGGTATTGTATTGCTTTTCGCTTCTTTCGCGCCGCGGCGTGAATGTGCATTTTCGAGACTAAAAGCTGATTGCGTTGTCATCCCGATGGCGATGCTGCGAAGGTTAGTTTTCCTCCGATCGCATTGTGCCTCGGGCGCGACTTCGGCCCGGCGACGCGAGGGCGCGCATCTGAGGGCGCACGGCGCGCGTGAAGGCGGCGCTCGGGTGAGCCGTAGAGCGGCTGTCGGAGAAAAAAAAGGCGCGGCGGAAATCTTTTTCCGTGAGACGCGCGCGCGCGAGGGTGGCGCATCTCGCGGGGGGCATCGGAGGCGAGAACGCGCAGGTGGATTCCGCTGCAAATCCGAGTAGAAAGCGCGCTCGCCTCGATCGCACCGCGGTCGGACCCATCACGTGACCCGGCGCCTATCGCGGGGGGATCCGCGTCTCGGGGACACCATGCGGCGCGAACGTACCCCTCGGGATGACGACGAGGACGAGCCGGACGTGTCCCTGCGCGACCGCATGACCCGCCTGGACGGAGAGCTCGTCGAAGCGCGAGAAGTGCTCGAGCGCGTCGCGCCCGGCGAGCCTCGCGTGCAGGCACCGGCGACAGTCGCGGAGGCTTTTGCCCTCGCGGACGCCGCGCAGGCTGCCAAGGCGAAGGAAAACGTGCGTCTCCCGCCTGATTCGCCACGAAACACACGCCGATGACGCGCGACGAACGCCTCGCGCGCCGGCGCGCGCGCGGCGACGCCCGCGCGCGCGTGGCCACCCCCGGACGATCGATCCCTTCACGAAGAAACCGCGTTCGCGTTTTTTCGAGCTCTTCCGCGCGTCCTTCGCGCCTTTCGCGCCGCTTCGGCTTCGGCTTCGGCTTCGCGCGCCGCGTCCGATCTGACTCGCCCGTCACCCCTCCCCGCGCTCCGGCGTCGTTCCCGCAGAAACACAAGAAGGGCCAGGGCGACGACAAGGCAAAGGAGAAGGACGTGCCCGCGTGGTGGCGTTACCTTGATCCTTTTTTCCGCGAAGTGCACGCGCAAGACTTGCACGCGGTCCTTCCGCCGCGCCGGTGGGACGACGACCCCGACCTTCGTTTACCGCCGCTCGGCAGGAAGCACGACAAACCCTTCGAGGACGGCCTACCGAAACCCCCGACGCCTAAGGTCGTGCCGCTGGCACCGGTAGCGCCGAAGCCCGAGCCGCCGCCGCCGGCGTCCGTCTCCGTCGGCGTGCCCGGCGTGTCCACCATCGTCGGCCCGTCCATCCCGCTGGGTCCCGCGATTCCGCTCGGGATGCCTCCCGCGGTTCCTCCCGGGGGGGCGGTTTCTCCAGCGTTCCCTCCCGGAGCGCTCCCGCTGGGAGTCTCAGCGCACGCGCCCGCCACAAATCCGGTCCCCGCGCCGCCGAGCGGCGCGGCGGTGGGCGGCGACCTGCTGTCGCTTCTCGCCCCCGACGAAGTCGCGGCGCTCTTCCTGCAGCGCGTCGCGTTCGAGGACGCCGAGGCGCGTCTCGCGGCGACGGAGGCGGCGGCGAGGGCGTGCGCGTGCGAGGTGGAGCACCTCGAGGCGTGGCTGGGCGAGGGCAAGAAGAACGAAAAGGACAAGGGGAAGCACGAGAGACGAGAGACGATCAACGACGGCGAAGGTGTTCGCGAAGAAGGCGACGTCGCCGCGGGCCTGCGGCGGTGGCTCCGGGACGATGCCGCCGAGGCGGCTCTGGCAGCGCGCGACGCGCGCGCCGCCGCGGCTGTTCCGGTGGCGCCCGCAACGCTCCCCGACCCCTACGCGCGGCGCCACCCGTTTCCGCCCCCGAAGGTGTGCGCCGTCATCAAGTCGGACGCCGACGGCGTGGTGTACGTGGCGGGCGAGAAGCCGGGCGCGCCGGGCTCGACGCCGCCCCCGATCGGCACCGCGGGCCTCGCGCCGCCGCCGGCGGGTGCCGTGGCTATGGCGGGCGCGCCGACCGCGGGCCTCGCCGCCGCCGCGGCGGCGGCTGGCGCCGCGCATACGCGAGCGGGCTCGTCCGAGCGGCGCTCGCCCTCCGTGTCCGGCCTGGCGGCGTCGCCGTCCTCGGGCTCGCTCCGCGGCGACGCGGAATTCCTGGGCGCCGGCGGCGCCGGCGTCGGCGGCCCCGGCCCGAGCGGGCTCGGGCCGGGCGCGGGCAAGTCCAACGATCCCGCCGCGCCGGCGCCTTCGACGCCGGCGCCCCTGACGGAGGAGGAGAAGGCGAGCCTCGAGCTGTGCCGCCGTGCGTTTGGCGTCCGCGGCGACTTGCCGCACGCGTTCGGGTCGGCGCGCCTGGACGAGACGGCGCTTCCCCTGCACACGTCCATGCTGTTCGACCGGCATTTCTGGCTGGCCAAGGCGGTGGGCGCGCTGCCGAGCGCCACGCCGCAGACGCCTTGGATCTCGCCCTCGCCCGCGTCGCGCGCGCGCGAGGCGGCCGCGGCGGCGGCCGCGGAGGCGGCGGACGCCAAGGGCGAGGCGGGGAAGAAGAGGGCGAGCGCCGGCGCCGGCGGCGGGCCGGGGGGGCGGTGCGCGGTGTGCGTGGTACAGAAGAAGGGGCGGTGCGGCACGGAAACCGCGCCGGCGCGGTGTCTCCGGCGCGGCGGGCGCGGGCGCGCGGACGCGCTGGAGGACCCCTTCGATGACGCGGGCGAGCCTTCGGACGAGCCCTTCCTCGCGGCGGACGCCGCCGTCAAGGCGGAGAGCGAGGTCAAGGCGGAGGGGGGGAAGGCGGGTCCGAGCGCGGCGCCGGCGCCGGCGCGGCGGCCGCCGCCGACGCCGCTTCCGGCGGCGTCCACGGCGGCGATCGCGTCTATGCGCGCCGCCGAGCGCCGCCAGAAGCGCCGCGCGGCGGCGGCGGCGAAACGCGAAGCGAGGGAAAAGGGCGATGCCGTGTCTTCCGACGCGTCCGGCGCGTCTTCTTCGTCGTCCTCGGAATCTGAGTCGGAGAGCGAGCCGGCGTCGGCGGCGTCGGAGCTGGCGAACCTCCGCGCGGCGCTGGACGCTGACCCGGCGCTGCGCGCGGCGGCGCCGCGCGACGAGGTGGAGGGCGAGACGCTCGCGCTGCAGTACGAGCTGATGTGGCAGCAGCAGGCGAACAGACACGTGATCACGTCCCTGCTCGGGCGCGTGCTGGACAAGGCGGACGAGGAGGGCGAGCGCTTCGCGGAGACGGAGGGCGAGCTCGCCGAGGCTGCCGCGTACATGTCCAAGGTGCGCGAGGTGCGTCGGATCCTGAAGCGCGAGAAGCGCGACGCCGACCAGCGGCTCGCGCTGGAGCGCGCGGCGGCGGCGGCGGCGGCGAGCTCGCGCGTCGGCGCGCAGAGGAGGGACGCGGACGGGAACGTCATCGCGGCGCACGGCGCGGAGGGGATGCCGGAGGACGTCGCGGCGGCGGCGGCGGCGGCGGCGGCGCAGAACGCGGGCTTCGGACGCGCGCTCGGTGTCGGGCCCGGCGGGAGCCCGAAAACCGCGGCGGCGGCGGCCGCCCAAGCCGCCGCGCACGCCGCGCGGTACGGCATGTACCACGCCCGGTCAAACTCGGGCAGGCCCCACATCCCAAAACACGTCCAGGACCGCTTCGCGGGCGGCGTGCGCATCGGAAG
>ENA-OUOG01003184-OUOG01003184.1-marine-metagenome-genome-assembly--contig:-NODE-3184-length-15754-cov-6.605409_pt1 | contig 15754 bp, 20 predicted proteins | sample MGYA00248635_ERZ508505 | MGnify/ENA primary metagenome ERZ508505 (study PRJEB26176, sample SAMN06267871) | marine metagenome | isolation source: Saanich Inlet, British Columbia, Canada | place: Pacific...
AATTTAGACCTTCTTGAAAACTACATTAAGAAGCAGGTAAAGGAGGGAACGAGGAAAAAAATCGGACTTGAGTATTGCTTGGAGCTTCTTAGAGCTGGAGAAGGAGGTAAGGCTATTCTTAAGGGATTTCTATTTAAAATCGGAGTTGTAGACGAAAGGGAAGCTATATTAATAGATGAAATATTCGGTGTAAAATTAACAGAAGACCAAAGAACACGAAAGAGCAAAAGGGAACCAATATACGATGGAATTTTCGAGAAAATAGATGCAATGTCCACTGACGAAGCAAATAAAAAAGCTGATGAATTACTAAAAAAAGCACCGAAGCCCAAAAGGCCTAGCGAAAAGGTTATTTTTCCTGAAATAACAAGGCCTGCTCTCTGGATGCTTTTACCTGAAGGTGACAGGAGAAAAGCTGCTGCTGATTTTTTTGAAATTGCGATAAAAAGGGGATACAATACAGAAGGTCCTTTACTTAAAGTAACTGAAGACCAATTCAAGAATAGAAAAAAGAGGCAGGGGGAGAGGAAGAAATACCCATATTATATGTTCAGTCCTGGATTTAAGATAACTGTTGATAAGGAGGAAGAAAAATCTGCTAAAGAAATTAAGCCAGTAAAAGTTAAAAAGACTCTCTTAATTTCCGAAAAAAATGAGTCCGAATTATTTAAGCCTAATGCAATTGGTTCAAACGGAGAAGAGGATTTTCAGGGTGCGGGTTATACTGAAATTATAAATAATTTGGGCGCTATTTTTCAAAGTTATCTAATGGGTAAAATAACTGCTATTAAAGAAATAAACATTTTAACGTCCGCAGATCGTTACAGAAATACTGGATCTGCAGAATCACTATCTTGGGGTCAGCTTTCTTACGCTAGAGCGTTAACAATGTCCAGGGTCATTGAGTCGATGGCAAAAGAAGTAGGACTATCAGATGATATAATTTCGAAATTACCTGGAATTATAAATATTTATTCCGACGGTGAGAATGGCGACGGATCGTCTGGTCCAAATCCACCAGAGGGAATTAAGTTTGGCTATTACGTTAAAGCTGGCAATGGTGTAAAATTTATTGACGGTGAGGACAGGAATAAGGTAGTAATCATTTCTGTCGATAATGAGGGAACACCTACTGACGATTCGGAAGAAGGAGCTAAAACAAAAAGCATAAAGCCGGAAACAAACAAGGAAGACTACAGCCAATTTAGGTACAATAACATTGAAATTGAGTTTGAAGCTATTGAGGGAGAAGAAGAACCTTCTACTGATTTCGAAGAATATCTACCAAATCTGTTATTCCCAGTAAAGGTTAGAATACCTAACAGGTTTAAAGGGGGAGAGATTACAATCAAGGTACCGTCAATTATTTCGTCAAGTAAAGAGAGGGCTAAAAATAACAAAAAGGAATGTAAACCTTTCGGTACAAAAACCTCCACGTCGTTTAATACGGATTGGAGAGAGGTAACGGTTACCAAATGGAAAAGGGATATTTCTAAATAAAATAGGTAATATCTATTTAATAAATAAAAAACAGACTCCTAAGAGTCTGTTTTTTATTGCTCTGTGTTACTGAAAATTACTGGAAGAGTTCGTAGTGCCAAATGACATACCCGTTAACATTTCTTTTATTACCAGCACTATCTTCTATTTCCCTGTTTGGCTTGTAGAATAGAATATAAGCATTACCACATTCTGTCCATTTTTTATCAATCCTGTTAACGTAGTGACCATTAGAATTGTTATATCCCTCACCCTTTCTCAAAATATAATCCAAAAATCCTCCAAATTGGTCAGTCGAATATTCCTTTATAAAAGAGGCCATGTCTTTTTGTTCGAATAGCTCTTGGAGTTTAATGTATACTCCACTATTAGTTGCTGTATTTTCACTACCGCTCCTGTCGTATCCCCGATGCCCACCCATTGGGTTATCTTTTGTACTCCACCAAGATTTGATATTTTTTGCAGCCCATATAGCTCTTTTTTTAGACTTGAGCATCATTGAAGGTGTCTCGACAAGTGGCTCAGAATCTACAAGAGATCTAGTTTTATTTAGATCAGTTATGTGGTCATCGTGGGTAATAATAAAAGCTGGGTAACCATTAATATCCTCTATTTGCTCGACATCAATTTGTGCAAAGCTTATAACTGGAAGTAAAAGTGCTAATAAGATGACTAACTTTTTCATATCTCTTTGTTTTATATCCACAATATAGGAATAGCACCCGTAGATAAAAAAAGAAACACTACTTTTTATAGAAAAGTTCGGTAAGTGTGTAGTCAGAAAAGTCTTGAGCGTCGAAAATAAGATCCCCCGTAAAATCATTTATGATGATTTCTACGTTAAGGTATGGCCCTTCTTGTTCAACGTCATAGCCAAAGTCAAAATCAGGCATTTCTGCATATACAAAAGATGGTGATTTATCTAGAGTGATTTTTTCAATTGCATTCTGGATTTGAGTCCATGTTGCTTTATTATCGTCCGAAAATCCAATCTTGTCTAGATCGGACATTATATTGTCTACGTCTTCTCCACTTTTTCCAATAGCATCGAACCTAGCTTTTATCTCTGTTATGAGCTTTGGGTCGATTTCATAGATGACATCAGGAATATAGAATTCTAATTTTCCACTTTCACCATTTTTAAAATCCTCCCTGTCCTCTAACTTGGATGGATATGAAAATTCTACCTTTGTTTTTTCTAGATCTACCTTAAAAAATCTAGCCCCGTTTTCACCATCAAAACTTTCTAATATGCTAGCTATCTCCTCCTCAGTATATTTGGGATCTCCCTTGCTTTCATTGAGCAGAAAATTATTGAACGTATTGATCTTTTTCATATTCACTATATATCGAAACTAAACTAAGTTATCTCCACTAATATAATAGAACTAAGTAAGTAAAAAAAATGAATAACGCTCTAACCTACGACGACATCCAGCTCGTCCCTGGATTTTCAAAAATCAAAAGCCGACAAGATATTCATCTTCGAACCATGCTCACTAGGAGGTACGGTCTTTTAAATCCGATTGTTGCTTCCCCGATGGATACCGTGTGCGAGGAAGAAATGGCGTTTAGGATGTTTATGTTAGGTGGTGTCGGGTGCATCCATAGATTTATGGATTCCGAAGAACAAGCAAGGCAAATTAAATCATTAGCTGGACGAATATACGGAAATGGGTTTGGCGGACCCTTCGAGTATTGGGGTATCATGCTGGACGACTGGCATGCTGAATTAAAACATATTCCTATCATGGCAGCTATTGGAGTAGGCGGGGAATCAAAGGAACGTGCTAGATTAATAACGGAGGCAGGTGCTAATGTTTTACTAATAGATGTTGCACACGGTGATCATCAGAATGTAATCAATATGATTGAGTGGTGCAAAGGAAATTTGGACAGTAATGTTGATATTATTGCAGGAAATATAGCTACATCACAGGCTGCAGAAAGGCTACAAGAAGCAGGAGCGGATGGACTTAGAGTAGGTATTGGCGGTGGGTCACTTTGTACTACGAGAATCAAAACCGGATTTGGTGTACCCAACGTAACTTCGCTTACTGAGGTTTCGAAGGTTGCTACTGTTCCTGTAATGGCTGATGGTGGAATTAGAAGTTCCGGTGATATTGCTAAGGCTCTAGCTGTTGGTGCAAGCAATGTGATGCTGGGATCTCTTCTGGCTGGTACTAGTGAGGCACCTGGTAAAATCATTGAAAAATCGGGAACACTATATAAAAGATATAGGGGATCAGCTTCATTGGAAACAAAAACTGCACACGGACAAGCACAAAGAAACGTCGAGGGCGAATCAACAACCATCCCATTTAAGGGTGGGGTTAAATTTATAGTTGATGGTTTAATTGATGGGGTTAAATCAGCTTTGTCTTACGGAGGTGCGGATTCTTTGGATAATTATGCACCTGATTATGTTACAGTCACAAATTCCGGTGCAGCGGAAGCTAAACCCCACTTATTGTCTTAATAACTTCAGATTCACTTAGCACCTCTATACCGCATTGGGAATAGCATTTTTTAAACCCACCAGGTCTAGAATTTTTAAATCCGTTAGAATTTAACATATCATCCTCTTCTCGAGTAATCCAGCATGCTCCTGGGTATGTAAGCATCTTTGAGATTACCTCTTCCTGAGTGCTGCACTCTTTCGCCATTTCTTTGATAAATTGGCCGACCGGAATAGTGTGCTCCCAAACTATCTTTGGTTTTCTTGGACCGTGGTTTCCTAGAACACCCCTTTGTTCCCATCTAACATCAAATGGATTTTGTTCTGGCTTTACCTTTTCGAAAAGCTCTAATGCTTTCTTTGATACTAATTTGGCTCTATCACCAGTCCAAACTCTCATCAGGTGATTTAGGTTTCCAAAGATCTGTGTTCTGATTGCTGGGTCTGTTGTGGTTTTAAGTTCCCTGACATTCGACCATGCAATTCTTGAAAATGTTAGATCGTAAGCATTTCTATCTTGAATGTGTTTATTTTTTATTAAAGCCAACTTCTTTATTTTTTGATTTGATCCTGGGTTTAATCTTAAGCCCATTTAGTCTATCCATAGTATCCTCAAAAGTATTACCCATAGCACAAACCGAAATAACCAATTCCCTCATGTGTGCTAGTGAAAGTCCCTCTGTTTTTTTAATCCATTCTTTTAAGTCAATGGAAAGTAACTCTGCTGGACTAAGTTTGTTTTTTATGTAGGATTCTCTAACCTCCGCATTTGGCATTTCGATCTCATATCTCCTATCAAATCTCGATGGCCTATTCGTTATCCTTTCTTCCAACTTTTCTGGGTAGTTTGTTGTTGCTAAGTAAACGACATTGTCTATTTGTTTGATGCCATCGAGAAGATTGAGTAACATTGATGATGACCAGCTTCCTTCACCTGCAATAGAATCTATATCTTCTAGAATTACTATTAGTGGTGTGTCAGGTTCAACCTCTCTTAGGGGACCTATTAAATTTTGGTACCAGTCTATCTGATCCCCGTTGGCAAGGTTAATAACAATGCCCTTCATTTCTTCAATAAGATATTTCGTGCAAAGCTGAATGATCCCGGATTTACCATTCCCTGGATCTCCATATAAGAGTATACCTCTTTTGTGTACAAAGTTGTATTCTGCATACTTCTCTTTCCTTTTCCAGAATTTCTCAATATCCTCTATCATATCCTGTAATTCTAGGGATGGAAGATGGTAAAGCTCGTCAATAGTAATTTTTTTCTTTTGTAGATGAAACCCTATTTGATTGTCGTTGCCAACTTCGTAAAATCCGGGTTTAATCTTTTTTTCGGTTGGCATAGCGGGAGAGTATTTCCCTCCTGGGTGAATAGCCCATTGGGAATATCCCCCAACTGTTTCGATCTGGGTTTTCTCTTGATCCATTTGATCCATATATCTAGCGACCGTAGCTTTCTCCGTAATAGACAGATCTTCTTCTGTGTGTCTTTTATTTTTTGTGCTCATGTATTTTATTTTACTTCGGCTAACTCTTGAATTGATTGGTCCTTATTAGACTTCTTCTTTCCTGTATCCAAAAGTTCGTATAGGCCGAATACTTCAGCAAAGGTCTCCGTGATTTCTTTAATCTGCTGGATGTTCTCATCGGTAAGATTGTACTTATCAAACTCGAAGTAATAAGCACGGTCCCTGTCACCTTCTTTGCTTCTCTCAGACTGTGGGAAGAATTTAACACCGGGTACCTTAGTTTCAATAGTTTTAACAATTGCGTCAGGGTCCATATTGATTTCTCTCCAAGGTTCTTCCTTATACATAGCTCCGTTAAGTTTGATCCCCATGCGATCCTTTCTTGAGCTAACAACCCATTCTATACCACGATATTTCTTACCTCCATATCCTTTGCCAACAAATAGGTAATTTGAAGCAATCGGTCGATCCCCTCTGTTCTTCCAGCCAAACCCGGCAGCAATTTGGAGTAACTGCAAGCCAATTTCTTCTTTCTCGAGATTTTTAACTTTCTGCTTCTGTCTTTTTTGCTCCGCCCCGTAGACATCTGGAAAATAACCATGATCGTTGAAACGTAAATGGATTGCGTACCAATTATCCATTTTAGATACCTCGTCTAGATACTTAGGTTCAAATTCCTTAAAAGCCACTGCAAATGCATACACGTTCTCATACATTTGAGAGAGTCTGGTTGCTTTTAAATAAAATTGTTGGTGATGTGCATCATCCCATCTACCATCGTAACTTTGGCTCATTACCTCGAAGTAATAAACTGTATCGTCTGGGCCTTCAAAAACCATATCAGCCCTTTTGGTTGAATAACCTATATGAACTGGGTATTCGACTTCCGGTGAAAAATCTTCAACCTGTTGAATACCGCATGTTTCTAAAATAGAATTTGCTTCGTCTTTTCCGAAGAACGTTTTGACAAATTCAGTTTCTTGTTTAGCATTATATCTACTGAATATACTGCTAAGCGAATGGTCCTGAATTTCTTTACCTCTTTTGTATCTTTGCATATGTTTTTATTAGATTATGGAACAAATCTAAGAAATCACACCGGACTAAAAAAAAGAAACTATGATAAAAGATAAGATATGAAAGAATCAACGTCATTTTCGGACTTGCTTGAAAATGTTAATGTGATCCTTCTATCCCCGTTTGCTACTGCTCTGTGGTTAATTGGAGATTGTTCACTCCATTTACTTTTTTTAACCGACCAGCCTATTAGATCGTTTACTCTCGTTATATCCCCTCCAATTTCATATTCGAAGAAACTATTACCACTTTGTGAATATGTACAAATTGCATTATATAATTCAAAATTAGCATTGGTGTGCCACCCTATAAAACCGTCGGATGGATAATAAGCAGCCAGTGTAGAATCTAGGTCATAAGCAAATTCAATTTCTTCTATAATACTTCTGGTATTAGAGCAGAGTACTTCCCCAACCTCGTCACAGTCTGTAAGGTTTGCTAACTTTAGTGAATCTGGATATGCTGGAGATTGGCTAATATTTTCTAGAGACATTGGAAAAATTGCAGAGTCTAGAGTTGACATTACATACGAAGATAAAGTATTAAACTTCGTATTCGAAAATTGGGTTGTGCTAATACCTGCCATTTGTGTTGTTGTAATTTTCTAATATTTCTGTAGCTGATAGAGATCTATCATAGATTGCCAACATACCTAAGCTACCATAGAAGCTTTGTGCATATAAGTATGCTGATGTTCCTGTAGCTCTACCAAAAGTCGACGGTAAAAAATATTCACCTGTTGGATTGTTGCCTCCTGTCATACTCCCTGTATGAAACAGGGATCCGTTGTGGTACCATCTAACTGGTCTTCCAGATTCATTATTTGCAAACACTATAGCCATATTAAACCAAGTGTTCAGAGCATCACCTCCATAGGTGTTACTTGCACCAAATGAATACCCGTTCTGGGTAACAGCCTCTGTTCTCCAATATCCGGCTGTTGAGGTACCTCTCCACTCTAAGTGGTTGATACTACCGCTCCCATGAAATATAGAATGTCCTTGAGGTTGGTTTGCATCAAACCTCATCCACCATTGATAGGTTACTCCATTTGTCTTTGTTGCTGGCGAGGTTGTGGTTGCATTGGTATCTAGTGAGATATAGTCTCCTGCAGGTGACCCGTCTCTTTCACCCTGTCCGGCAAAAACAAATTCCCTGGATACATTGACGCTAGTTCCTGACAATGCACAACTTCTGTTTTTCCCACTTAGATCATAGAGTGCTGTTCCTGTTCCAGGGTAGCATTGAATCATCTTAGAATCAATAAGTAGATCGAGACCATCAGCTATAATCGGTGCTGGTGATTGCCCATCATCAACAAATACCGCATTGGTCGAAACTGCGTAAGTAAGGGCATCTCCCACCTGAGAATAGTTGTTCCCTGAGATTTCATTGATTACCTCTATGAGTTGTGAATCGTTGCTACACACTCTAATAGATGGTCCTCCTGATGCCTTGTTTTCATAGACACAATATCCACCAACTGGTGGATCCAGTGAATTGTAAAATCCAGTGGAGCTTGTTGGGCCTTTGCTCTCTGTGCCTGTTCCGATCCACCAGTTGCCGTTATTGAGGGAGGATCCTTCTATTGATGCGTTGTATTTAATTGGAAACGGCAAGCTTTACATTTCTTTTTTAGAGAAAGTTGCGTCTGATTTGATTGGAGCACGTACTTTCAATTTATATATCGAAATGGGGATGATAGAAGCTTACCTAGCACATGGATTCAGATTTCCAAATAGAGAATTTTCTCTGCCATGCCATCTGCACATCTTCTACATCGGCATCATCTATTTGAATGCGGGGTGTTCCGAGTCCAATCGGGGGTTGCTGTAAATTAATAGGTCTATAGTCTATAGTGTTACTCGGCGTCTTTATTCCCTCTCCCGGGAAAGATCCGCTGAGTAAGATTGGATGATAGCAGTGCGCAGGAGAAGACTAGAAAATGTTCTTTTCTTTGCTATGCTTTGAAGCACTTTGAATTTTTGTCTCGTTGTCATATAGCAAGTCGTTTCGCTTGCTTCTATATATGTCTGAGTCAATCAATGTGATCTTTAGATTAGCGCGGTGGGCCCAGTCCCCAAAGTTTGGGTTGTATCCCCCAGCCCCTTAAGAAAGGGCAAGCAATTTAGACTCTAGGTTTAGCAGCAGTCGCTGCACAGAGCTAGGTCACCACACCACTGCGTACCTAAAAAAAGAATCAATGGGCTTTTTTGACCCCACATCCTCAGATCCGCCGCCCTCCAAGTACACACCACTCCCTTTGATATATAGACGCATGGAAGGAATCATAGGAGAAGTCATACTATTTGCTAAGTCAGCACTGCCTATCGAAGAATGGGTGGAGTGTAACGGTAGCACAATGCATATAAAGGATAGCCAAGCGCTAGCTAGTGTACTCGGCTATGATTACAATGATATAGAAGGCACATACACACTACCTGATATACCATCTCCACATCCACAACTAGCATACATCATGTGTGTTGAAGGTGTTTACCCAATAAGAAGAAGCAAAGATTATGAAACACATTAAGGTATACGAAGACGAAGACCTACTAAGAGATCTAACCAATATAGGCTTTGACCCATCTATAGGGTTTATGTTCTTAGGCACCTCAGATGGACGTCCAGTAGCTTTCTTAGTAAAAGCTAAGACAGAGATCAGATGCATGGAACTCTTAGCATCTTTCATAGATTCACCTAAGTCTACCATTACTTTTGAGCACAAAGTACTACCAGAAGTCAAAGACATGAGGGAATTCGTAGATCTCACAGTCTTCTTATTTGAACAAGGGTACATCTCAGACTCTGGGTACTATGGTCCTTTTAAAGCTAAAGACATCACAGAAGAGTTTATCTCGATAGAAGATGACTACGTGATCAATGCCAAAGACTTCGTAGATCTTGCCTACAAACACTTCACCAATGCAGATGAAGTCTTTAGAACCTTTGGGCATCCCTCGTTAACCAAGTACACACCGAAAGACTTAGGTCTCTAAGCAATCACATGAACGGAACATCACACGTTCTACTCATCACAAGAGTTGTCTAAAACATCATTCAGAGCTTTCATAGTTTCCTTAGCCACTGTGTTGTTTAGGGAATTGAGCAACTTAGTCTCTATGTCTACAACACCAAAGGTTAACTCATCTACACTGATCATCAGTGCATCAGCGATCTGGGTTAGTGTATTTGAATCAAACACATTGTCTGGGATACTCACAGTCATGTCGGTAATCTGAATGTAGTACTCACCATTGCAATTAGGAATAAGTTCTCCTGATGCCTTAGCTGTGACTCCAGTTGTTGTGAGAGTCATGTGATCCTTAATAGCTGGGAAACCATCAACCTCGAATTCATAGTAGATCTTAGAGCTTACCTCAGCCGGAACATCCATAGCTATATCTACTGTGAATAAGGTTGAGTCATTAGGCATAACCACAGGATCTGTGACTGAGGTGACTCTCAGAGCACCTAACCCTTTAGCATTCTCTACCTCATAGAGATAATAGCCAATCTTGACGTCCAAGTAGCCACAGAGATCTTTACATCCATCTCTTGCTTTCTTACATTCTTTGGTACAGCAATCATTACATGTCCAGTCTACTGCTGAACATCCACCATGGCAAACATCATAAGCTACGTTACATGCATCCACACAAGCTTGGTCTACCACAGATGTTGTGATGTTGTTCTTACTCTTGACTGCATCACAGAACTCAAGGTCATTAAGCACTGATGGTGTACACCCTTCCTCAATGGTGAACTCGTAGGATTGTACATAGTCAGATTGGATAGCAGAGTTTAATAGGTTCACTATTTCCTCGCCGGTCGGCGGTACATCACCTAAATTTGGGCTTAGGGTGGTACATCTTGAAAAGAGTAATGCTAACGAAAGCATTAGGATTGTTTTTAGTTGTTTCATATTTACTTTTGTTTATTGTAGCTATACTATAAAGTGTGGGTTTAGTTCCTTTATCGCCAAATGTTGCTAAGCATTTTTTATGCCAACATACACCCCTATACGTGAGGGCTCCCCAACTTAGATCTACCCGGGGTCCCCTAATTTCGTGTGCTAAGCAAATGGGACCCCTAAATAAGACCCTATACGCGAGGGGGCTCTTAACCCCCCTAGAAAGGACACTGTTTTTACCCCCCTCCAGGGGTATAAGGGGGACCAAAAAACACCACGTGTAATCCTGCCTAGTGTATCCATATTCCCGAGGGTTCCTTGGATTAGCCGTGGAAACCATAGTCCACAAAAAAACCCCCTGTTCCGGAGGTTTTTGTATCCAAGACCTTGTGGTCCTACATATCATAGACACAGGCATATGCAGAGTTGTACCATTCGAAGTATAGACCAAATTCTCCGAGGATCTCATTCAGACGGGGTGAACCAGTCATGAGTTCCATACTCCAATAGTCCAGCCATCCCTCTGCTTCTGGCTCTTCTGCGTCTATCCAAAAATGACCTCTGTTACCCGATTCCCAAACTTTAACCGGACATCCGGCTTTCTGTAGGGCTAGGAAAGCATCTGCTGCTTTCTCGGTCATGTAGTCCTCGACCAGTTCTTCTTTTTCGTGTGTGTATAGCATAGTGTTTTTGTTTTTGATTACAGAGCTAATATACGGGAACCCGTCGGGGAGAAAAAAAGAAACCGAGGCTAATTGCTTAACCCCGGCTTCGGACTGTGAGTGTAATCAAAAAACACGAGCCTTATTTTTTAGAATGGTGATGCAACCACGTTTTGCATGTCGAATGATTTTTTAGAAAGCATTCTGCCAGCCATTACTTGTAGTCTTCTCCTAGATGCATCATCTACTTTGATGTTGTTATCGTGGGTTGCGAAATGTGTGATCCCGTTAATTAGTTCCCAGACCGAAGTGCCTGTCTTGGCGTTCTTCTTTCTCTCGTCGTTCATGGTGATCGTGTCAGTCCCGAAATCGTGGTAGGCAAGTCTTGTCTTGTGATAAGGTACCCACTCTTCTAAAGACTTTGGGTTGTTGAGAGCAAACGAAGAAATTGAGTTGTAAGCTTTCTCCATTTCCATTAGGGATGCCGGAGTGGCTATGGCTTGTTTTACTTTCTCTTCGAATAGTGCTGGTCTGAACCCTCTCTCTGCTAGAGTGTTGATGTCCTGGAAAAGCTTGGACATGTGGGTTGAGTCAAATGAAGACACCCTAATATTCTCTTCGAACGATTTTCCGATCATACCGTTTGCACAGATGAGTCTATGTAAGTATGGTGAAATTTGAAACCCTCCATCTGGACCGTTGGTGAATGAGATGCCTCCAAAGAAGTCTTCGTCATTTAGCCCTTTCAATCCCCAGTGATTTTTTGGTGATGAGGTGTTGATGATTGTGGTGCCATCAGACCTTGTGGTGAAGTCGTTGACCTCTAGTCCAAACTTATCTATAACACTCTCTGCTGTCTTGAGGAAAGAGGAGTTGGATATAATAGCCTGTGCCTCTTTATTCACACCAACAATTTGTTTGTCAGTAGGTGATAATACGAGGGAAAGGGAATTTACCCCTTTTGCTGCTGTTGCTGACTTGAGTCTGCTGACAAGCTTCTGTCTTGCTTTAGTCCCGAACTTGTCGGTAAATGATTTATCGAACCCAACCGGTAGACCCACGATCTTACCTAATTGTTTGAAGGCATCCGAACTCATAGGAACGAGATGACCTTTAACTCTGAGTAGATCTGATGTTACAACCTCCACGTCTTTCATAGCTACTTCGCTACGGACTGGTTGGTTCTTGATTGAGATGTCTTTCTTGCGTGTGAACTCCTCCTGGGAGAGCGTATTAAATTTTGGCATATTCTTTTATATTTTTTGATTATGTGTAAAGATAATCATTTGGGCCGAACTGAAAAAATGAAAGGATGTCTAATTCGATTCATGCTCTTGGATGAGCTCATCAATAGATCCCACTGCTAGTTCACACTCATGCGTGATCGATCCTCCTTCTTCTATCTCCATCTCTGCTAGATCGTATAGTGAATGGATATCATTGAATAGTGCAGGAAAAGCTTTTGCCTTCTGTACTGTGTATTGGTATAGCTCTTGTAATGTCATATATGTTCTTTTTTATTTGGAGGGCGGCGGGGTGGTACAACCGGCATTGAAACCTCCCCCGCACATTTCCTCCAGTATATCCTAATTTCCAAATGGATTATCTTCTTGTCCTATCTTTACATCGAGCTGGCCCGTACCTAGAAGCTTATCGAATGCGTCCTCCTCATCTTCTATTTGTCTACGTTCTGATTCGTAAGTTTCACGGGCTCCCTCGTCGATGGTGAATCTCTTCTGGTCGTATTGTACATCCCCATTTTCTCTGAGTGAGAAGTACATCTTGCGGTTGACCGGTCCACGACGGTTTTTGGTGAACATAATGTATGAGGTCTCGGCCAACTCATCTTCGTATCTGATCTCCATCATACCAGTGGTGTTGTGCTTGAGTTTATTAGACCCGACGAAAACTCCACCCTTTGTGACCTGCTGGATGGCAAGAAATGTGGTGTGCTTTTTTGCCTCGTTGTTTGCAAGGTTGTTGCGGATCATTTGGTCGATTAACCATTTCTCTGAACCACTCGTGGTCATGCGGTTGACCTCTTTGACTGCTTCCTGAACCTCAACGAATGAATCAATGAGTACCACATCGTATCCGGTGGAGAGTGCTTCCTCTACCACGGCCTTTGGGTTGTCGTCAATATATTCACCTAGGAATAGGATATCGATCTCGCCAAACTTCGGGTAACGCTGTACGTATTTGTAGAGGTCGATCCTGGTCATTTCCGCCGAGATGAATAGGCATTTGTTGCCTGCCTTCATGAGGTCTGAAATGATATCAAGAGTAACGGTTGATTTTCCAACCCCTGGATCTCCCACCACCATATAGTTGGTTGCTTTGGGTAAACCACCCTCGAGTGTAAATATTTGATCTATCGGCCGGCCAGTAGGCATGGGCACGAATAATGCTGGATCGAACTCCTGGTCTTTCATTCTCACGAGTTCCAATTCTCTGCTGCGGTCTGGAATTCGTGGGGTTGTCCCGTCTGCGGGTAGACCCGCCTCGATTCTCTTTTGTCTTGCTTTCTCTTTGACTGCTGCTGCAATCTTTGCCCTAGTTTCTTCGCTCATGGGTTTGCGGATGCCGGTTGTTTCTTTTCTTGCCATATCTTGTTTTTTAATGATCGTGTAAATATAAGGGGTATCCTCGCGGATAAAAAATGAAAGGGAAGAAAGTTAGGCTAAGCCCAACTTCCTTTTCTTAGCCTCTGACTCTGTGCCGTAGGTGTATGCGTAGCAATCATCCCCTAGACCTCGATCGATTGATTTTGGATTTGTGAGGGGAAGTGCACATCGGCAGCATTTACCTTCGTGGAGTAGGGTAACACCTTTTTGACGTAGTGCCATTGGGTTTCCATATGCTCCAGCGATGAATTTCATGGTGCGACCTAATTGACTCTGAGGATCCACTCCTTTACCCATGCGGAATTTGTTTTCGTCCTGGAAGAAGTAACCCCCAAGAACCATGCCTTGTTCCTTGTCACCCAAGAGGGAGATGGAGATAGTGAATTTAGGTAGCTTCACCAATTTGCCCTCCTCGTTGCGAGTTCTCCATTGCTTAGACTTAACCGTGATGTGGTTGCCAGTGGCAGGATTGTGGAAGGTGAGTACCGCACGACCAGCGGTGAAGAGTTGAGGAAAGGTGAGCGGGTTTACGTTTGATCTGATCATAATATTGTTTGTTTGATTACATAGCTAATATAAGAACAACCCCCGAGGATAAAAAAAGAAATGGGGTTAATTTACTAAGTTTTTTAGACCCCGAAAAGCACTTGACGGCCGAATGGGGTTGCTCGTGGATGGGGGTTAAAAAAAATAACACGTAGGTTGGAGTCTAGTCTTCCGGATGGTTGGTCCAGGCCCTTTCCCTTTTTAGGAACATCATAAATATAAGGTTTACCCTCGGGGAGAAAAAAAGAAACCCGAGATTTCTCTCAGGTTCTTCCAAACAAACAAACTAATTAAAATTCTATATCACCTAATGTATTATTGAATAAGCATCATTAGGGCATTGATCTGACCTCGATCTTGCCATCCCAAAACATCATCATCATGGTCGTTAGGGAAAAACTCACGTGTGAACTCTCCATCAGGAGCAAACACTGCTACCTCAAATGCAGAGAAATCATCAGGACTATCCTTATCTTCTCTAGGTGTACTGTAAGCCATACGACCTGCAATTACGCTAATTGAAAACCCATTGCCAAAATCTGTTCGGCTATTAACTCCACCTGTACTTTTTTTGTGAAATACTAAATCTTTAAATGTCTTCATGTCTTCGTGTTTTATATTATTAACCCAATGTTTTCAAGATAGAGCAGTAGTAATAATCGTTGGTCTTCTGAAAGAGTTTCCAGATATATTCCCTTGTGTCCTGAGTGTTATATTTCTCGAGGAGTTCGGATGCACTCCTATGCTTAGCAAGGTCCCAGCTGGTTGGGGACTCGATAATTTTCTTAAGTTCACTCGGTGGAGTTGTTTCCTTTCCACCAACCCATGCATACTGGGGTTGGGTAAACTCTGAGTCAAATTGTCCGACCTCATCAAATCCCATGAGGCAGTACCCATCTTCTGGTTTACCTTTTTTCTCAAAGACGACAAGGTCTGCTCCTGGTTTCCATTGCATGGGAGTTTTAAAGTTGTTGATTAGTTCTACCATTTTATTTTTTATTAGCCTAGCATAAATTTAACACCCATTGATTCTACGCGATCTTTGCATTTTCCATCGAGGGATTTGAACTTCTTATCTCCAGCCATCATACTTATCACGGTTGGTCCCTGGAGGGAGAGAATATAATGTTCCCCCTCGTAGATGCCTTCTATGCCGAGTAAAGCCTTTACCCGGTTTATTTTTTCGTTTGTGCTCATAATTAATATCTTTTGATTTGAGATGCGTATGCCCAGTGACCATTGTCTAGATCCACTGTGACGTTTCTTCCGGTGACCTTTGACCAATCCACCTCATCAACCGGATCTCCGTATTTTCCGCCGTTGGTTATTTCAATTCCTTCTACGACTGCCTTCTTGAGTGGGTCCATTCCGAACCCACCTCTCCATAGGACTGTGTCCCCTACTTTTAATTTGCTCATAATGATTGTTATTTGATTACTTAGCTAATATAGGCAAATGGGTCGTAGTGAAAAAATGAAATCCCATTTTATTCAGCA
>ENA-OUOG01003185-OUOG01003185.1-marine-metagenome-genome-assembly--contig:-NODE-3185-length-15752-cov-61.841085_pt1 | contig 15752 bp, 15 predicted proteins | sample MGYA00248635_ERZ508505 | MGnify/ENA primary metagenome ERZ508505 (study PRJEB26176, sample SAMN06267871) | marine metagenome | isolation source: Saanich Inlet, British Columbia, Canada | place: Pacific...
GAATCTGTTACATTCCTGGAAAAGCGGTCCCAAGTGGTGACTAATAAATAATCAATGGTCTTCTTATTCTTCTTTGCAAATCTCAAAAAGTTTTGAAATTCAGGACGATTAAAGTTTTTAGCGGAGTGGTCTTCTTTATAATGTGCAACAACCTCAATATCCTTGCGTTTACAGTAATTTGTTAGCTGCTCAAATTGAACACCCAAACTAAACCCTTTGGCTTGTTCGTCACTACTGACTCTTGACATGATTACAGCTCTTTTCATTGCTTAGAATTTTGAAAAGCTTCTAATTGAGCATCAGCAATGAGCTCAAAAAAAGCTTTAATTTGTTGTACTTCTTCGTTGGTTAGTTTGTCTTTTCTATTTTTATTTAAAATGATTTTGCATTCATAATCCGATAACATGATTTTGATGTATGTACAATTCCTTTGCTTGTTACAATAGGACTGTGACGTATCAATTGATCTGATGTGTTCAGTATCATAATTTATATTTCTTTGTATTTTCAAAATTAACTACACTCCCATCAACTGTTTGAATAACAATGGTTGAATAATCTCTTTTTTGGATGTGTTCCATAATTCGACTTTCTGCTGAAACTTGCTTTGTTGTTTTAATTTCTAAATGAGTTGGCTTGGATTGATTGAAACGAATTGTAATGGATTTTAACTCGTTATAATTCCGTCTTATCATTCTGAGTACTTTATCTTCCTCATCTGAAAGCATTGAAATTGACCTATTGTCAAATTGATGTGAATCGCCCTGAAGAAAAGGTTCAAATATTTTATAGAATGAAAAGCTAAAATGGTCTTTTTTAAATTTGTCAAGAAAAAAATAACTTTCATCGCTAGAATGAAACATTTCTAATAAATCATCTGAAAACAAAAAATAATCTGCAGGTTCATCTATAAAAAAGAAAAAAGTATAGTTTTTTTTATGAGCGATTGTAGATAATATGAACTTTTCAAGCTCAGTGATATAGCCTTCTTTGTGATTATCTGACGTTTGTAATGCTTTATTCTCTGCAATCCTTTGGTTATAATTGAGCTCGAAATGTAATTTTTGACCCAATTTGGCTCTAATTGCTCTTATGTCATCATAGGAAAAACCATATTTGTTTAAGGACTCAATCATCTTAATCCAAACATACTGCACAAAGCTTATCGCTGTTTTTTTATAGTCGGTTTTTAGGGTACTTAAACCAAGGTCAATGTCCAGTAAACCAAACCTCTCCCAGTTTAAAATCTCATAATATTGTACATCAACTTTTGTTTTTAAAAACAATGGTGTGTATATATAATTAATCAAACTATCGGGGTCTGATAACTCACCAAAATAAGGATCTAAAACAAATTTACTATCCATAAATACAAAGAAACGAAAAAGTTATATATAAATCGTTGTAATGGTACAACTTTCTCAAAATTAATAGATATATTGCACTTATCAATGGACTTCATCATACAAAGTCAATAGAGAATTATTAAAGGAAATAATTTTTATTTTTTGAAACAATCACGAAAAGTGAGTAAAAATAAAGACTTTGAGATATCCTTGAGTAAACACCAAGTCAACAGGCTGTAGATTAATAACTTAAATACAATAAAAACAATGGAAAACAATATGCATTATAGAAACGTGACCCTTAGTACAAGGGTCTCTGCTGCTCAAAAAGCTGAATATGTAAGACTCGCAGCAAAATATAACGTGAGTGTATCTGAATGGGCACTAACACTTATAGAACATCATAAAAATGATTATGGTACAATTGGAGAACCCACACCAAAAGAAGTGAAATTAGAAAGAGCTTTAGAGTTAAAAAATAAAGAAATTCAAAAGTTAAAAGCTCAACGGGACACTACTGATGAATACGCTTCCAATATGCAACAACGATCTAACAAAGCCATTCACGACCGTGATGAATCTAATTACGCCTTAAAACAGGCATTGGTAGAAGTTGAGAAATATAAAAGCCGACTAAAAATTGCAGATTCATTGATTGGATCAGGAAGACCAAAAGAAACCAATAAAAAATCTTTAATAACCCCTATATCTGTTGGTATGACTACTATTTTAGCAATTGTGATATTTGGCAGAAGATTTAGTTAAAAAGTAATCGAAAAATGAGATGTTTTTAGTTATATTGTGCCTACTATATCAGTAACTATGAATTGTATCAAAGAAGTACTTAAAGAGAAAGGCATTAAGCAAATTTGGCTTGCTGATAAGCTCGGTAAGAGCTACAATATGGTAAATGGGTATGTGCAGAACAGACAGCAACCTCGTTTGGAAGTTCTGAATGATATCGCAGAAATTTTGAATGTAGATATTAAAGACTTAATTGTCTCAACAAAAGATAATAATTAATGAATGTAGAAAAACTAGACCTCACCTCACCAGACTTGGTGAGCCAAAATATTGAAAAACTGGCAGCACTTTTTCCTAATTGTGTTACCGAAACAGTAGAAGGAAAAGCAATAGACTTTGATTTATTAAAGCAAGAGCTCAATCATGAAGTTGTTGAAGGTAATAAAGAACGTTATCGTTTGGAGTGGCCAGGAAAACGTGAAGCCATAGTAACAGCCAATTTGCCAACAACAAAAACCTTACGTCCTATAAGAGAAGACTCTGTAGATTTTGATAATACCGAAAACCTCTACATAGAAGGAGACAACTTAGAAGTACTCAAACTACTGCAGGAAAGTTACTTGGGTAAGATTAAAATGATATACATAGATCCACCTTACAATACAGGAAAGGACTTTGTGTACAAAGATAACTTTAGCAAGGAGACCCAAGAAGAGCTTATTGAAAGTGGCCAAAAAGATGAATACAACCAGCGTTTAGTAGCCAACCCTGAAACAGCAGGTCGTTACCATTCTGATTGGCTTAGCATGATGTATCCAAGACTGAAGTTAGCAAGAAATTTATTAACAGATGATGGAGTTATTTTTGTTTCTATTGATGATAATGAAGCACATAATCTACGTAAAATTTTTGAGGAAATTTTCGGAGAAAATTCAGTAGAACAATATATTTGGGATGTTAGGGAAAAAGGGACAATGCCTAAAACGGCAAAAAATACAGTAAGAAAGGAACACGAGTACGTTCTAGCAGGGTTTAAAAATACTTCATCAAAAAAACTTTCTAAATACAAGTCATATAAATATAAAGATAAGAATTGGAGTAACCCAGATAATGATTCAAGAGGTGGTTGGATGTCTGCAAATTTATCAAGAGGAAGCGGATTAGGTTCAGGCGGTTCTAAATCCTTTATTGTTAAGAATCCTTCGGGTGTTGAATTTGATAGGGATTGGTCAGTAACGGAGGATGAGTTTTATGAGTTATTAGATGATAATAGAATTTATTTTGCAGATGAAGGAAATGGAGTCCCTAGAAAAAAAATATTTCAAAATGAACCTGTCTATTCAATTCAGTCTTCAATTTTCGAAGAACTAAAAAGCTCTCAATCTGCATCGTCAAGTTTAAAGTCACTTCTCGGTAAAATTGAATTTGATTACCCTAAACCAGTTGAATTAATTGAAAGATTGATTCAAATTGGTTCTGGTAAAAATGATATAATAATTGACTTCTTTTCAGGAACTTCCTCAACAGCAAACGCGGTCTTAAACTTGAATCAGAAATTAGATGAAAATCGCAAATTTATAATGGTACAATTACCAGAAGCAACAGATGAAAAAAGTGAAGCATATAAGGCAGGTTACAAAAACATTTGCGAAATAGGTAAAGAAAGAATACGTAGAGCAGCCAAAAAAATAAAAGAAGAAACAAAAGCTGATATCGACTTTGGCTTTAGAGTCTATAAGTTAGATGAAAGTAATATGCAAGATGTCTATTACAATCCACAAGAATACAATCAATCCCAATTAGATGCTTTTGCAGACAATGTAAAACCTGATAGAACAGCTGATGATTTATTAGCACAAGTCATGTTAGATTGGGGCTTGCCTTTGTCACTAAAAATAGAGCAAGTAAATGTATTAGGAAAAAAGCTATTTAAAGTAGCAGAGAATTCACTTTTTGCTTGTTTCGACAACGGTATTGATGAAGAGTTTGCAAAAGAAATTGCTAAAGAATCTCCACTAAGAATTGTATTTAAGGACAGTGCTTTTAAAGATGACACTGCTAAAGTAAATGTAAAACAACTCTTAAAACAACTAAGTCCTGAAACTGAAATGAAAGTGATATAATATGAAACTACAATTTAAAGAACAAGATTTTCAAGTAAATGGTGTAAAAGCAGTGGTAGATTGTTTTCAAGGGCAACCTATAAAAACCAACCGTTTTACATTAGAGCGTAGTAAAGAACTGATCCGCAAAACTAAAATGGCTGCTTCTGGTGTTACCCAAGTTTCTGCTTTTGATGATGAGGTCTTAGAAGACATCGGATACCGAAATTCAAGTATTCAGGTCTTAGAACCTCAAATACTTAAAAACATACAAAATGTTCAAAAAAACAATGATTTACTAGAAAGTCAACAAATTGAACGACCAAGAGGAGTAAATTTAGGCTACAACCTAACAATAGAAATGGAAACAGGTACCGGTAAAACTTACACTTACATTCGTACTATGTATGAATTACATAAACATTATGGTTGGAGCAAATTTATTGTTATTGTACCAAGTATTGCTATACGTGAAGGGGTTTATAAATCCTTCCAAGTAACGCAAGATCATTTTCAAGAAATGTATGGTCATAAAATTAATCCGTTTATATACAATTCAGGGCGTCCTCAGGATATCGAAAATTTTGCTTCCGATAGCCGTATTAGTGTAATGATAATCAATACTCAGGCTTTTAATGCACGTGGTAAAGATGCAAGAAGAATTTATCAAGAGTTAGATCAATTTGGGACACGAAAACCAATTGATATCATTGCCAACACTAATCCAATTTTAATTATTGATGAACCACAATCTGTTGAAGGCGCAAAAACTATGGAAAGTATGCAGCTTTTTAAGCCATTGTTTACCATTCGCTATTCAGCTACTCACAAAGTAGACTATAATAAAGTTTATCGTTTAGATGCTTTAGACGCCTATAACAAAAGATTAGTAAAAAAAATTCAGGTTAAAGGAATTAACTTAAAAGGTTCGACTGGAACCACTGGCTACCTCTATTTAGAAAGTATTAGTTTAAGTACAAAGAAACCACCTTTTGCAGTTATTGAATATGAAAAACGATCAAATTCGGGAGTCATTACTAAAAAACGTGAAACAGTTCCTCAAGGGTTTAATCTCTATGAAAACTCAGGGAATATGCCCGCTTATAAAAATCAGACTATAACAGAAATAAATGGTTATTTAAATAAAATTGTAGTAGGTGGCGAAGATATTTATCCTGGTGATATTTTAAATGATAAAGATGAAAATGCATTTCGAAGGGTACAAATACGAGAGTGTATCATGTCGCATTTGCAAAAGGAAAAGCAATTGTATGGTAAGGGCATAAAAGTATTATCACTATTTTTTATTGATTCAGTAGAAAAATATCGAATTTATGATGAATTAGGAGAACAAGCTTTAGGCGAATATGCTCAAATATTTGAAGAAGAATACAATAAGGTTAGAAGTGAGTTTATGGACTTGTTTCAGCAGGAATATAACGATTATTTAAAGGATACAGATCCAAGTAAAGTTCATAAAGGCTATTTGCCTACTAGTTATGTTGATTACTTAAAAAGAGACAATCCAGAACATGTACATCAGGGTTATTTCTCAATTGATAAAAAAGGAAAGTCGGTAGATCCAACTGTCAAACGAGGCAAAGAAGATTCAGATGATATTTCGGCATATGATTTAATCATGAAAGATAAAGAGAGACTTTTAAGTTTTGAAGAACCAACACGTTTTATCTTTTCACACTCGGCTTTAAAAGAAGGATGGGATAATCCTAATGTATTTCAAATATGTGCTTTAAAACATGCCGAAAGTGGCAGTTTAACCAGAAGACGTCAAGAAGTAGGTCGTGGTATGCGTTTATGTGTTAATAAAAATGGTAATCGACTAGATTTTGAAAGTGTTGGAGACCAAGTTCATGAAATCAATAAGTTAACCGTTATCGCCTCAGAAACGTATGAGGCCTTTGCTAAAGGATTACAATCTGAAATTGCAGCTACATTAAAAGACCGTCCGCAAAAAGCAGAAGTAGAATATTTTGTTGGTAAAGTGGTGCACAATGAAAAAGAGGAAGAACATCGCTTAACTAAAGAAGATTCTAAAAAACTGAATAAAGTCCTTTACAAGCATGATGTAATTGATGAAGATGATAAGATAACAGATGAAGGAAGAGCGCTTATTGAAAACAATACAGTACCCTTACCTGAACATTTAGAACCTTATAAGGATTCCATTTGCAAACTACTAAAATCTATTTATACTGGCGAAGAATTTAAACCTGTAGATGAGCGCCAAACCATTGAACTTAATACCAACAAAAATTTCAATAAGAAGGAATTTCAAGCCCTTTGGGATAAAATTAATTTGAAGACTATTTACGAAGTACAGTTTGATAGTAATAAACTAATTGAAGACAGTAAAGTAAAAATTAATGCAGATTTGAACATTGGAGATAGAGTTTATGAAGTGAAAACTGGAGAGTTAACCGACGGTACAAAAGACCAAATGAAAGAAGGGACTCTAATTAAAGAAACAGACCGTGAAAGTGTAAAACTTAAAAATGATATTTACACCAATGCGGTATATGATATTGTTGGAGAAATTGAGGTGCATACCAACTTAACTCGAAAAACTATTGTAGCAATATTAAAAGCAATAAAAGAAGATAAGTTTTTATTAATAAGAAAAAACCCGGAAGAGTTTATTGCCAAATGCAGTAAGTTAATTAACGAGGTAAAAGCTAGTTTAATTATCAATAATATAGTCTATCATAAAACAGAGGAGAGACACGATAGCAAAACGGTATTTACCAACAGTAAATTTGCTTCACGTGATTCGGAAAAGCTTGAAAAACATATTTACGATTTCTTGACTTCAGATTCTAAAATTGAAGCAGACTTTGCTCAGGCATTGGAAAACAGTACTGAAGTAGTCGTTTATGCTAAATTACCAAAGAGTTTTTCTGTATCTACACCAGTAGCTAGTTACAGTCCAGATTGGGCGGTTGTATTTGATAAAGATAAGGTGAAACAAATCTATTTTGTAGCAGAAACAAAAGGCTCAGATTCTGATATGGATTTACGAGGCATTGAAAAACTCAAGATACATTGCGCAACCGAACACTTTAAAGAAATAAGTGGCGCCGAAGTACACTTTAAAAAAGTGGCAAGTTACGATACATTAAAAACGATGCTAGAATTTAAGTAGTTATGGAAGAAAAATTAGACATGCAAAGCCCAAATTGGGTGAATAAAAACAGCCAGTTTATAGCTGAACGATTCCCAAATTGTGTAACAGAAACTGCAGAAGGCATTAAGGTAGATTTTGAACTGCTGAAACAAGAGTTAAGCGATGATATTATTGAAGGCAACAAAGAACGCTACCGTTTGGAATGGCCTGGTAAGAGGGAAGCCATTGTAACAGCCAATTTACCAACTACAAAAACATTACGCCCTGTTAGGGAAGACTCTGTAGATTTTGATGATACTGAAAACTTATATATAGAAGGTGACAATTTAGAAGTTCTAAAACTACTGCAAGAAAGCTACTTAGGTAAGGTTAAAATGATCTACATAGACCCACCTTATAATACAGGAAAGGACTTTGTGTACAAGGACAATTTTAGCAAAGACACCCAAGAAGAACTTATAGAAAGTGGACAAAAAGATGAATACAACCAACGATTAGTGGCCAACCCTGAAACAGCTGGTAGATACCACTCTGATTGGTTAAGCATGATGTACCCAAGATTAAAGTTGGCAAGGAATTTATTGACTGATGACGGAGTTATTTTTATATCTATTGATGATAATGAAGTTCATAATTTGAAAAGGATTTGTGACGAGATTTTTGGAGAAACAAACTTCGTTGCTGAAATAATTCGTGAAGCTATTCGTGGTGGAAGTCAATCAAAAAACATCAGGGTTTCACATGATTACTTATTATGCTATTCAAAAAATATCAATCAAGTGCAATTAACAGGATACGAGGTTGATGGTATAGAACTTAATCTTGAAGATGAAAATGGACCCTATGCGAAAGGAAGAGAATTGAATAAATGGGGAGCAGGATCAAGAAGGGAAGATTCACCTACAATGTATTTCCCAGTAAAAGGACCTAATGGTGAAGAAGTTTTTCCAATTAGAAATGATGGTACCGATGGAAGATGGAGACTTGGTAGGGAGAAAATGCATAAAAAAGTTAAGGATGGAGATGTAATCTTTGGCAAAAGAGACGATGGTTCTTACATTGTTTATGAAAAAATTAGAGATGATTCCCCAAAAATCAAACAGTTTACAACTCTTTTTACAAAGGAATATCTTAATGCAAAGGGAACTGAAACTATAAAGAAAATTTTCAAGACAGAAAGAAGTTATTTTGATTATGTCAAACCAATAGAGTTAATGTATGATTTGATGGTTTTGACAGGGGTCGAAGATGATTATGTCTTAGACTTTTTCTCTGGATCTTCTTCAACTGCGCACTCTTGTTTAAAATATAATGCTGATTTTGAAACTAAAGCAAAATATTTAATGGTTCAATTACCTGAAGATTTACCAGAACATAGTATAGCAAAAAATGCTGGGTACAAAACCATTCCTGAATTAGCAGTTGATAGGTTAATTAAAGCAGGTAAATATCTAAAAGAAGAAACAGGGGCTGATATAGATTATGGTTTTCGGGTATATCGTTTAGATGATAGTAATATGCAAGATGTGTATTATAAACCACAAGAGTATGATCAAGATGCTATAGATTTATTTGCTGATAACGTAAAGGCAGATAGAACGGCAGATGATTTACTAGCCCAAGTGATGTTAGATTGGGGCTTACCATTATCTCTTAAAATTGAGCAAGAAATAATAAGTGATAATAAAGTATTCAAAGTAGCAGGTAATTCTTTATATGCTTGTTTTGATAGTAATATTGATGAAGCTTTTATAAAAGAAATAGCTAAAGAAGAACCAATACGTATTGTATTTAAAGATTCAGGTTTTAAAGACGATACCGCTAAAGTCAATGCAAAACAACTGCTCAAGCAATTAAGCCCTGAAACTGAAATGAAAGTGCTGTAACCAATGAAGCTAATAGATAATGTAAATAATCGTTTAGGAGACGACCTAAAGGAAAGCATCCGTAAAGGTAGTAAGCTAAGTATTGCGGCTTCTACATTTTCTATCTATGCTTTTGAGGCCTTAAAAAAGGAGCTTGGTAAAATTGATGAATTGCGTTTTATTTTTAGTTCGCCTACGTTTGTAGAAGAAGAACTGCAGAAACAATCTAGACAGTTTTATATTCCAAACATAGTAAGAGAATCAGAAATTTGTGGTGGTGAGTTTGAATTGCGTTTAATGAACCAACTAAATCAACGTGCCATTGCCAAAGAATGCTCGCGTTGGGTAAAAGAAAAAGTAACCTTCAAGACTAATAAGCATAACAATCAAATGCTTATGCAAGCAGTTTTAAAAGAGGCTTTTGAGGGTAAACAAGAAGGGGTTGTTATTTAATACTTTTAAATGTCTTATAACTTAGAAACATACAAAGAACCCTTTTGGGATAAAAGCGGAAACTTCGTAAGAGGTCGTGATCCTCTTGGCGTACAAAATAGCTTTGGGCATTACTGGCTAAAAGGAAATCCTGTAATTGAAAACAATAAAGGAATTTCTTTGGACTACAGCGTTGCAAAAGGAGGTCTTTTGGTAGCTTTTAAATCAGAGTTTATATCTAAAGAAAATCAAAAAGAAGGGTTTGTAACAAACTTGGAGGAGTAAAAAATATATTTTAATAATGGATACAGAAATCAAATTACTACAAAAAGCAAAAGAATTACATCTATATAGAAATGACTCTACAGCTTTATTTAGAGCGATTAACACATGTGATTTTTTGGATGAAATTATCTCTAAAAACACTTTTTCGTCAGATTTCCAACCCGTAAAATTCTTTCGATTTGTTATTGCTAAATCAGTTAAAGATGGTTTATCAATAGATGAAAATTTTATTAAAAATCTCAAAACTGCTATAGAAGCAAGAAATGTTTCTGATTTCATTGAATTGTCTGAAAGTCAACAGGAATTACTTAATGGATATAAAAAAAGCAAAAAAGGGATGTTTCCCCAGTGGAAAGAACCATTCAAAATTTTGCATCCATTTTTAATTTCAGAAACTGAGCGACAAACCACAACTGAAACATTAGCCTCAATAATGAATCAAATTAGTGTGGATTTGGATTTAAAGAATATTAAAACCCATGTTGTAGGTTTTGAAGGTCCTCAAAATTATGGAGATGATGAAATATGGGCTGCAATATATCCTAGCGGTGCAAGAAGTGTAAGATCTGCTTTCCAATTATTTTTAAGGATGAATCATGAGGGTATTTATGGAGGAATTTTCAAGGGTGATCATATTGAAGATGAAGTTTATAATAAACCAAGAATTCTTTACAAGTCATTGGATGATTTAGTTGAAGGATTTAGATCACTAAAACCAGAGTGGGAAGAGAAAAATGATGGTGTTGATTTTCAGTTAGATATTGACTCTAAAGACTTTGAAAAAAGAATCAAGTCAAATACCGCAAAGTCTAATGGCGCATTTTTCAAAGTACTAGACAGATTAATTAATGATTTAGAAATTCAAAATAGTGAGAAAATTGTTTTTAGTACAGGGAGTAATCAACTGACATTTCAAGTTGGAAAACGTTACTGTTTGTTACTTAAAAAAAATAAGTTTGGTTTTATTAATCCTATTGAGTCAAACATAAATAAGCTCAAAAGGGAGGAATTTTCAAAACCCGACCCAGCTGCATTTTTTAGAGAAAGTAGTTCGGAGGTTTTTCTGAATAATTATAAGAGTATTAAAGAGTCTGTAGCATTTGAACTACGAAGAGATAATCATGTGAAAGATAAATCATATGATAATAAAATATTTAGAAAGTATGTATTTGATAAAAACTACAGAAATAAATTCAACAACATTGAAACAGATGAAATTAACATTGATTTAAAAAAGAAGCCTATGTCAACAGAAATTCCGCTAAATCAAATATTTTATGGACCTCCTGGTACGGGAAAAACATTTAATACAATTAATAATGCATTAAAAATTATAGATCCAGAGTTTTATGAACTTAATAGGGCTAACAGAAAAAACCTAAAAGAACAATTCAATAAATACGTTAAAAAAGGAAATATTGTATTTACAACTTTTCATCAAAGCATGAGTTATGAGGACTTTATTGAAGGCATTAAGCCTGTTATTTCAAACGAAAACAACAGTAATGAATTAGAGTATGAAATTCAGGACGGTATATTAAAAGAATTAGTTAGTAACATAATAGGTAATACTAACTATTCAAGTAAATCTTCTAATGATATAGTCATTGACGAAGAAAAGTTTAAAAACAATGTAAACAAAGTTTCTCTAGGTAATAGCAATGAATCTGAGGATGAAGCGATTTATCAATATTGTCTCAAAAATAATTGTATAGCTTTAGGTTTCGGAGAAGATATTGATTTTAGTGGAGTCAAAAATCGTAATGACATAAGAGAACGCTACAAAAAAAATGGTATTGAAATCTCATCTCCAATGGATTTTAATATTTCCTCGATTGAAAGATTGGTCCTTTGGATGGAAAAAGGTCAACTGGTTTTTATCTCTAATGGTAATAAAAGCCTGAGAGCAATAGGGGTTGTTTCTGGTGGATATTATTGTGATAATAAAACACCAATTAGATATTCACAATTTAGAGAAGTTGAGTGGCTCTATGTCGATATTGACTTACCAATAAAGCAGATTTATGGTAGTTATTTTTCACAACAATCAATATATCAAATGTCTGGAAATAAATTTGATTTAAGTTATTTCACTAAATCAGAAATTAAAGAACTATCGTCAGAAAAATACGTGCTAGTTGTTGATGAAATCAACAGAGGAAACGTGTCGAGTATTTTTGGGGAACTCATTACACTACTTGAAGAGGATAAAAGAAAGGGGAATAAAGAAGAACTAGAGGTTACACTCCCCTACTCTAAAGAACCTTTTTCAATTCCTAACAACTTACATATTATTGGCACCATGAATACTGCTGACCGTTCTGTAGAAGCCTTAGATACTGCCCTTAGACGTCGTTTCTCCTTTGTGGAGATGATGCCCGACGTTAGCCTTTTAGAATCAAAAGAGATAAATGGTATTAACTTAAAAGATGTTTTAAGTACCATTAATAATCGTATTGAAATTTTAATAGATAGAGACCACACTATAGGTCACTCCTATTTAATGAATATAAATAATAGCAAAGAATTAAAATTAGCCTTTAAGGATAAAATTGTGCCTTTGTTACAAGAGTATTTTTATGGAGACTATGGGAAAATTGGTTTGGTACTAGGAAATGGTTTTGTAAAGTCTCACTCTAAATCCAAAAACCCTTTTGCTGGTTTTAAATATGAAGGCAAAGAGGAGCTTAATAGAGATTTCTATGACCTAGTTGCTATTGACGATAATTTTGATATAATCAATGCCCTTGAAAATTTACTAAATAAAAATAAGGACAATCAAGATTGAAATCTAAGGCTTGCATAACTGTTTATGAACACGATAGGCTAACCACCGATCAAGCTTCTTTTAAAACAAGGCATTTAAATGCTTTGTTGAAGCTAAACGAGTATCATAATTTTGATTATTTTGACCCCATCCCTAATGGAGTTAAATTCAAACAATATGTAGGTATTATTCAAGTTGACGGCCTGAGTATTGAGATACTACCTAAATCAGATAAAGACAATAATTCTGCAGATTGGAAGGGACTGCTTCTTCAAATGCTAAAGGCTTGTGGGCACTTAAAAGCATCTTCTGTTGGAGCAGCTAATGTAAAACGCCAACATTTAAATTTGCTGGAGGTCTATTTTGAGTTGTATTTAACTGAAATAGAAACACTTATTCACCGAGGTCTTGTAAAAAAATACCATAAAAACACTGGCAATGTGAGGGCGTTAAAAGGGAAATTAGAATTTGCAGGAAACATACGATATAACCTAGTTCATAAAGAACGTTTTTACACCACGCACCAAGTTTATGACCATGATCATTTGTTACATCAAACCCTAGCCTATGCCCTGGAAATTTTAGAACAATTTTCAAAAGGGAGCTATCTGTTTGACCGCTGTAAAAGAGTGCTTCTTAATTTTCCAGAAACAACCCCTCTAAAAGTTACAAAAAAACAGATTGAAGGGGTTGTCTTAAATCGAAAAACAGCACCTTACAACCAGGCCCTTGAGCTTGCAAGGCTGATTATACTTAATTACTCTCCAGACATATCAACAGGAAGAGAAAAAATGATTTCATTACTATTTGATATGAACAGACTCTGGGAAGAATTTATTTTAATTCAAATAAGAAAGGAATTGGCGGGTACAAGTTATTCTGTAAAAGGGCAAGACAGTCAAACGTTTATTGGCTCTAACTATCTGAAGCCAGATGTGGTAATCCAACATGATGAGGATTCAAAAAAGGTATATATAATTGACACCAAATGGAAACGTCCCACAAATCAATCGTCATCTATTTCAGATTTAAGACAAATGTATACTTACAATCGTTTTTGGAATGCTAAAAAAGCAATGCTACTTTACCCAGGTGAATCAAAAAACAATTCATTTAAACCGTTTGAGACCGAAGACTTTTTTAGAGATAATGACCAGACCACCTCGATTACTCATTTGTGCAAATCTGGTTTTGTGAGTGTACTTGACGAAAACAACAAATTAAGTGATTCTATCGGAAAACAAGTGCTAGATTTACTAGAAGAAAATTTTAAATAATTTTGTGGCAAAAACTGAATCAAAGAACAACAAAACTACTCAAAAAAGAATAGAGTACCGTGGTGAGAACGTTCGCGTATCAAGAACCGGCGGGGTTGCAGCGACTAAAACGTTCAAAGGCGATGGACATGCGGTAACTCTAAATACCAAACATGGCGTTCGCCTGCACAAGCGTTTGTTTAAAGGCGCTAGAATGGGGTTTCAAAATGGAAACTTTCAATTTATTGGGCGATATCACAGTGGTCCCTTTAACTTTAATGTTTCAAAAACTGGTGTTTCCTCATCCATTAAAAACAAAAGAGGGTCTTACAACTTTTTAAAACCAAATTACTCGAGTTTTAAATTTGGGGGAGTTCAAGTCCGTGGAAAGAATGCTGCAACCTTTCAGTTGATATACATGGTGCTTATTTTATTAATAAACAGCATTAAGGTTTTATGGCATCTTACTGTTTCTGTTGTATGGTTTGGATTTTTAGCTGTAAAGTGGTTGGTAGATTTTAGCATTGGCTTTATAAAAGGGTTTAAAACCACTGCCCCATGAAACAACGCATCAAACACTGTAACGTCTGCAATGTAGATTTTCCAACAATGTACAGGATACAATACAAAAACCCAAAAGAATGGGTGTTTGTCTGTGAAGACTGCTTACTTAAAGTTAAAGCCAATAACAGTACTTATAAATACGGTGGTACTTGGAAGAAATAGAGTTTTTATCTTAAATTTGGAATCATATGTGCGATCTAAACGGACCTTTTCGACTTTGTACCTGTAGTAATCAAGTAGACTACTCAAAACCTCATTGGATACTAAGAATGAATAGTACTAATGATGGTGAGGAGACAATGGTGACAATTGGTATAATGATGCAACTTAATCTCATTGATAAAATAGAGAGAAGAAAGATTTTGAGACGGTTAAACACTATTAATGTCTTTGATTTTGAATACACACCCTCTGAGAATGATCAATTAGAGTTGAATTTAGAAGAAGATGATGGATATACATTCAATTTTAAAAAAGGGAAGTGGGTTTTTGAAGAATGGTATGGTGAACATCAAGAATTTGAATATAAAAATCAGAAAGAAGGGATTATTGAGTCACTTCCTTCACAATTAAAAGAAGTTTACAATCAATATTTGAGTGTCCTTGAAGATGGTCAACCTGATATAGTCCAAGACAATTGGTCCGACAAACGAATGTCCGAAAAGTCTCTAATCGATTATATGCAAAGGCGTATTAATGGTAGAGATTAAAATCAAATCCTCCCCAAAATAGTTCGATTTCACTCCTCTTGGCTCCACTTTTTATTCCCAAAAATAATTTTTTATTCTTGGGAATAATTTTTTGTGAAAATAACTAAATCATCACTAAAATAGTTCGACTTTACTCCCTTTGGCTCCACTTTTTATTCCCAAAAATAATTTTTTATTCTTGGGAATATTTTTTTGTGAAAATAACTAAATCATCATTAAAATAGTTCGACTTTGCTCCTCTTGACTCCACTTTTTATTCCCAATAATAATTTTTTATTCTTGGGAATAATTTTTTGTGAAAATAACTAAATCATCATTAAAATAGTTCGACTTTACTCCTCTTGACTCCACGGCATTATTCCCTAAAATAAAATTTATTTTAGGGAATATTTTTTTAGTCACTAAATTCAAATTAAATGATTAATATCATAATATAACATTGTTTTCTTATAGATAAACACAACTCAATATTGAGTGGTGTTACATATTTTTACTGGGATTTCTTTTAAAAAGACCTTATAGCCCTAACTTTTATATCT
>ENA-OUOG01003188-OUOG01003188.1-marine-metagenome-genome-assembly--contig:-NODE-3188-length-15748-cov-3.439793_pt1 | contig 15748 bp, 13 predicted proteins | sample MGYA00248635_ERZ508505 | MGnify/ENA primary metagenome ERZ508505 (study PRJEB26176, sample SAMN06267871) | marine metagenome | isolation source: Saanich Inlet, British Columbia, Canada | place: Pacific...
ACAACCTCCTTAGTACCGCTTAAGTTGCAGCGCTGATCACATCTATTGCCTCGCGGCCAAGCCCTTCGCCTGCTTCTCGGTAGAGGTTGAACGAGGGCACGCCCAATTCATTTAGCTCTTCGACTTCGCTTTGATGTTTGGCGATTGCCACGATTTTGCAATCGAGGCCACTGGCCATGATACGTTTCACAGCGTCCAAATTATTATGGTGGTTTGGCATTGCTAACAGAATAACCTCTTCAACGGGTGCAGAAAGCCGTACCATGTTCCAAAAATCAGTATCGGTTGCATCGGCTACCTTTACGTTGAAACCTTGTTGTTGAAGTTTTTCTGCGTGGCCCTCGCTCAACTCAATGCCTATGACTTTGTCTGGATATTGCTCATTTAAGACTTGGTATGCTCCTGAACCCACTCGGCCCATGCCAATGATAAGAACGGTGGCCTCCCCTGTGTCGAGTATCTCATCTTTGGGGTGTAGCTTGTCGTTCTGATACCTATCCCAAAAGGGTTTGTATTTCTGATAAATGTCCTCAGCCTTCAGGCTGAAGGGAGATGCTGCTGCAAAACTAATGCTGACGGTGATGGCCACAACAAGTAGCCAATCCACAGGAAGTATTCCGTTAGCAACCCCCAATCCCGCAACGATGAGGCCAAATTCGGAATAGTTTCCAAGGCTTATCGCAGTGAAAAGACTTGTCCTCGAACGCAATCCAAAACGGGCCGTAATAAATAAGTAGAGCCAGGTTTTGATTGGAAGCACCAAGATTAAACCAAGTGCAGTATATATGACGGTATCGCTTGGTAGGCCCTGCATGCCGACTGATAGAAAGAAGCCGACAAGCATAAGCTCTTTGAAGTTCAAAAGTGATTTTGCCATTGCCTTTGATTTGGGATGATTAGATATGACGACGCCTAAGATTAGCGCTCCCAAATCACCTTTTAAGTCAACGGAGTAGAAGAATTCATAACCGGCCCCCATTGCGAAAAATAGCGCGCTAAGCACCAAAAGCTCACCGTGGCCTGCGTAGTCAATTACTTTGTAAATTGCTTTTCTTACTTGGGGTAAAAACAGGGCGAGTACCAAAATTGCGTAGATGCTGGGGTACTTCCCCTCGCTAACCGTGAGGAAAAGAACAGCGAAGATATCTTGCATAACCAGGATGCCAATTGCGACTTTGCCATAAAGCGCTGCCATGTCGCCTTTGTCTTCAAGTACTTTAACTGCGTAAACTGTGCTCGAGAACGAGAGACCAAAGGCCAGTATTACGACTGCAACGGGCGACAGGTCAAAAAGCGGGATTTTAAAGAGCAACTGGCCCAACAGAATGACACCAGTAAATAGTACAGTTGAGGCAACTATATGAAGCACTGATGTTCCCCACACCTCAGCCGTTGCTAGGTCCTTCAACTTCAGTTTAAGGCCAATCGAAAATAATAAAAGCGTAACGCCAAGATCGGCGATCGTTTGAAGGCCTGTTGGCGCATCTAATCCAGCGTAATTGTAGGCAAAACCCGCGATCAAAAATCCGACCATTGGTGGAAGGCCGATGCGGCTTATCAGGAGACCGAAAAAAAATGCAAAAGATACAAGCGTAATTGTCATATGAGTGACCTCTGAATAGCCGTAGGTAAGTTTAGTTTATTGGAGAGAAAGAGGAGCCGTTTACTCTACTCCAATAGGATGCGAGCCGAGGGTCGTCGACCTTATCACCACGGATCAGAGCACCCGGTTCTACCTTTGGGTATATTTGGTCTGCCAACTTAATTTGGCTTCCAGACAACCGCCGGACAATGTGGCGACGTGTGAGCTGCTCGGGGTGAGTAAGTCCAGTAGCCTCCAGTAGTTCCTTTAACGCAAAACGAGTATTTTTTTGAAAATTACAAACGCGGGTGGCACGTGATTTAATGTCGAGCGCGCGGTATCTCTTGGGGTCCATCGTTGCAATTCCTGTTGGACAGTGGCCAGATGAGCAGTCTCTTGCTTGGATACACCCCAGTGAAAACATGAAAGGTCGAGCCATGTTGCACCAATCCGCGCCCAACGCGCAGATGCGCGCGATATCGTATGCGCTGACAATTTTTCCTGAAGCACCAACTTTTACGCGATCTCTTAGGCCAGCCCCTTTAAGTGCATTGTCAACAAAAACAACGGCGTCCCTAAGCGGGCTGCCAATGTGATCCGTGAATTCAACGGGGGCAGCACCTGTGCCGCCTTCCGAGCCGTCTACAGTTATAAAGTCTAGGACTGATCCTGTTTCAACCATTGCTTTGACAATTGACACAAATTCCCAGGGGTGTCCTACGCATAACTTAATTCCTACTGGTTTGCCACCGGAGAGAGTGCGCAATTGATTTGCAAACTCAAGAAGTTCGTTGGGGGTGCTGAAAGCCGAATGGCTATGTGGAGAGACAACATCTTTGAAGGGCTCAACACCTCGGGTTTTGGCAATTTCGGGAGTTACTTTGGATCCCAAAAGCATTCCTCCGTGTCCTGGTTTGGCACCTTGGCTCAACTTGATCTCAATCATCTTGACTTGGGGCAGCCGTGCGCGTGTTTCAAAAACTTCGCTGTCAAATTTACCGTCCTTGGTTCTGCAGCCGAAGTAGCCGGTTGAAATCTGCCAGATTGTGTCACCACCACCCATCTCATGGTACTGCGAAAAAGATCCTTCGCCGGTATTGTGGGCAAACCCGCCCTGCTTGGCGCCTGTGGACAAAGCCTGAATGGCATTGGGCGAAAGTGATCCGAAACTGGTACCCGAAATATTGAGGATTGACATTTCATATGCCGCGGGTCCGACACCTGTCACTATGCGAAAGTCATCATCAGCAATATGGGTCGGTGAAATAGAGTGATTAAGCCATGTGAAGTCGTCTGAATAGTGATTGCCGTCCGAGCCAAAGGGCCGTGCGGCGAGCAACTCTTTTGAGCGTTGATATACCATTGAGCGTTGATTGCGCGAGTATGGAAGCTCGTCAGTGTCGGACTCCCAAAAGTACTGACGCAGTTCAGGACGGATTGACTCAAGAAGGAAACGAAACCTGCCAATTAGGGGAAAGTTAGCAAGCACCGGTCTGCTTCTTTGTAAGAAATCATAGGTACCAAGAAGTGCTACGAATGCAAAAGGTATGGCGGCATAGAACGCATGGGCCCAGTAAAAACCGAGTATTAATAGCAACCCGGTGGTCACAGAAACGTAGAATAGGGCTGAATACCGGCTCCATAGTAGGCTCATCATTAAGCTCCTCTCAAAAAGTTTTCGCTACTAAGTGTTATAATCAAAATTACCAATACCACACTAGCTACAAAATTCTGGTAAACTAGTGCTTTATGATATTGCCGCGCTCAAGGTGGGCAATGTGTTTGATGAAGCAGTCAAAGGTACTCGTGAACTTCTTGGTAACAACGGGCAGGTCATTCTTATGGCGGAACTTGTACTCAAGGAACGTCTCACGGGCATACTCCTTGGCCTCAGCCAGATCGCGCTTGCCGGTGCTGATGCGGATTGTGTGCCCATCAATTACAAAGGCTGCCTGCCAGCGCTTGCTGCGCTCACGCCGATACACGCGCACCTCGCCGTCCAGTATCAGATGTGTGTCATCACGCAGCTGCCGCATGTCCCGCTCCTCACAGCAACACTACGGCAGGGCGTACCAACAAGTCTACGGAAGTGTGTATTTGGGGGCGAAGGCAGGTTTGTAATCAGTATGTCTGCGGTTCGAGCTCGTTTTGGGCGCCGCCTAATCCAAAAATGACTTTATTATCAATAAGGTGATTGATTGTTAATTTTTTACCCCCCTTAATTATCCGCTCTGGTAATGGGCTTCTGGTCAATACTTGCTCTGAAAAACAGCCTGTGGCACGCGCGTAAATGTGTGCGAGTGGACTTGGTGGCGGGTTTGCTAGAGGCAGAATGCCTTAGGCCAGACCACACTCCCACATGTATTAAGGTTGGGTGATCGGAAGGCTCAATCGAATTGATGCGCCGTCAGCTGTGTCCTGAATATCTAATTCACCTTGGTGATTTTTGAGCACTCTAGCAGCAATGGCGAGGCCAAGACCGCTGCCCGGGCCGCCACCTGCTTGGGAAAATCGGCTTAGCGCCTCCAAGTGTCGATCAGGTGGAATTCCCACGCCATTATCAGAAATTATGACTGTGGCCATTTGGCCCGCTATATACATGCGTACACTAACATTTGAGACTTTAGGGCCACCGTGGACGAGTGAGTTTGAAAACAAGTTCAATATTGCTTCTTGAAGCATAGTCTCATCGGCTTTGATCAAAACGATTTCCGGCGGTAAGTTCAGATTAAAAGCTAACGGGCATTCTGAATGTTGGCTTTGAAAGGCCAAAACAGTATTTTTGAGCAATTGGCGCAGGTCAACTTTGGCACCTGACTGAGCAATGTCTGTACCGCTTGCGCGCTCAAATGAGAGCAGCTTGTTGGTCAGCTCACTTGCTTCTCGGGCCGCATCCAAAAGCTCAGCGCTTCGCTTTTTCGCCATTTGTGCATTTGGCGCTGTCTGCACCGCTTCTGCGAGCGCGAGGACCCCCGCAACAGGGTTGCGCAATTGATGGGCGGCATTTGAAATGAATTCGTCTTTGGAGCTTATCCGCCGCGACACCCGATTTAGCAGCCCGTTTAATGTGTTTACCAACCCTTGGGCTTCCGTTGGAACTGGGCGGCGGATGGGTTCAAGCTCGCTCGGGGTGCGCAAAGCAATGGCCCGTTCAAGTTCAAGCAGCGGACTTAACCCAAGGCGCACGCCGAACCAGACAACAATACCAACACTAAGTACCAGCCCCGCTATAACTGCAAAGGACCTGGACAAAACACTTCGCACAAAGCTGCTGCGAACACTGGCATTTTGCCACACCGTGATGTTGAAAACACCCGCCACGCCGCTGACCAAAGTCACGTCCTGAAAGCGTAGAACGCGGACGTTTTCGCCTTGATAAACGCTGTTAAAATAAAACGGCTCCGTCGTGCCTTGACCCGTAAAGCTGGGCAATATGGGGGGCGTAGAGTAGCCCGTTACGAACACGCCGTCTGGGGCGAAAACGTGGTAAAAGATTGTGCCACCCGAAGTGTCGGTTAGCAGCCGCCGGGTTGACGGGCTAATTGCGTCACCGTCTGACAGTGCAACATCTCGCGAAATGGCGATCGCAGCAGACAGCAGTCCTTTATCGAAGATACTTTCTGCGCGCAGTGTTGTGTTATGAAACTGCCACGCACCCGCAATGCACGAGATCACCAAAAGCGGTGGCAAAATTATCAAGATCAGCCGCGCGCGCAGCGAACGTGGTATCATGGGGTGTCTTGCTCGATCATTTCATAGCCCAAGCCACGGCGCGCCTTTATGAGGATCCCGTATGGTTTAAGTCGGGACCTTAGACGTGAAATGTAGACTTCGACTACTTTCTCTTCGATGTCCGAACCAACACCGTAAACATGATCAAGAACAGCACTTTTAGACACCAACCGCCCGTCTGCCCCTAATAGGCATTCAAACACAGACATTTCGCGGCGCGGTAAACCTAATTCTGTTTCCCCGTCGAATAGCTGCCGTGCGTTAGGATCATAGTGCAGCGACCCAACCGCTTTTAGTTGCTGTTGTGGGATTGCACGCCTGCGCAGTAGGGCCCGAACGCGGGCTTCGAGTTCGGCCATCTCAAATGGCTTGATCAAATAATCGTCCGCGCCTGCATCAAGACCACGTACGCGGTCTTTTGTATCAGCGCGTGCGGTCAACAAAATAACTGGCCGTGCATCAGCGCGTCGCCTCATTTCGCCCAATAAATCGAGGCCATCTGTACCGGGTAAATTGATGTCCAGAATTACCAAATCCGCGCCGTCAGCCTTGAGGTAGTCTTGGGCTTCGTCCCCATTATGGACCGTATCCACAGCGTGGCCTGCGTCTTCAAGACGGTAGGTGATGCCCTTCGCAAGACTGATGTTGTCCTCAACCAGTGTGATACGCATTCAAATTTCTCTTGAGTATGAAAGTTTCATGAAAGGTTCGCAGATCAAACATGAAACATCAATCGGGGGGTGGAGGCTCCTCAGTGATTCTATTTCAACCGCTCTGTTTTGTGCGGAAAAAATCTGGGAGGATTTTATGTTTAATTTGAAAACTACGCGTCGCGTAGCTGTGGGGCTTGTGGCTGCAGCAGCTGCTACTTTTGGACTGCAAGCGAACGCGGGTGGTCATGGTATCAATCTTGAGGGCAAGACTGTTGAATGGATCATTCCATTCTCTGAAACGGGCGGGTCTGCCAAATGGGCTAACTTTTACGCACCACTTTTGTCAGAGGCCCTTCCGGGCGAGCCAACAGTTGTTGTGAAATTCATGCCTGGTGCTGGCTCCACGAAAGGAGCGAACTTTTTCCAAGAGCAGCGTTATGAAGACGGCACACTGATTTTCGGTTCCTCAGGATCTACACAGTTCCCATTTTTGTTGGGCGATCCACGCGTGAAATATAACTACGCCGACTGGAACGTTGTTTTGGCTTCAGGTACCGGCGGTGTGGCTTATCTGCCGCCAGAGCTTGCGTCGAAAATGGATGGTTTGAACGCGGCTGGTCTGCAAGGCACCGACTTTATCTATGGCAACCAAGGGGCGACACGTCTTGACCTTGTGCCGACGCTTGCTTGGGAAATGCTGGGACTTAATGTCGAAAGCGTAATGGGTATCAAAGGCCGCGGTGATGGTCGTTTGATGTTTGAGCGCGGTGAAGCAAACATCGATTATCAAACGTCCTCATCATATTTGTCTGGTGTTACACCGCTTGTTGAAGCGGGTACTGCAGTGCCCATGATGACTTGGGGCGCTCTTGATGATGCCGGTAACATTGTGCGGGACCCCACATTCCCTGAAATTCCTACTTTCAAAGAAGTGTGTGACGCGACCGATGGATGCGAAACATCAGGTGAAAAGTGGGATGCGTGGAAAGCGTTCTTTATCGCTGGGTTCCCCGCCCAAAAGATGGTTTTCCTTCCCCAAGGTGCATCAGCAGATGCAATGGCAACATACACAGCAGCATTTGAAGCTGTGAAGGCGCGCGCCGATTTCGCTGAGATTTCAAGCAAGCGCTTGGGCAAGTATCCACAAATGACTGGTGAGGCAGCTGCAACAGCAAAAGCAAGCGCGACCATGGTGAGTGCGGATGCAAAAGCCTTTATCGTGAACTGGCTGCAACAAAAGTACGGCGTTTCACTTAACTAAATTTCCTTCTTGAACGTCCCGCTTGCCGTGGTGGGCGGGGCGTTTGCACAAGGAAATTTGGGGGAGCTTTCTCTTGAACGTAATATTGGAAGCGCTGCCCGCATTCGGCGACGCTTGGGCGCTCATTTTACAACCGGTCGTCTTGGGGTACCTCGTGTTAGGGGTTCTGATGGGCCTTTGCATTGGGGTTTTCCCCGGGCTTGGCGGTATTGCGGGGCTTTCGCTTCTTCTGCCTTTCATGTTTGGCATGGATCCAATTTTGGGCTTGGCGTTGATGATCGGGATGGTTGCTGTTGTCCCGACATCAGACACGTTTGCCTCTGTTTTGATGGGCATTCCCGGCTCTTCCGCATCTCAAGCCACGGTGCTGGATGGCTTTCCTATGGCGCGCAAGGGAAAGGCCGCACATGCGTTGTCGGCTGCGTTCACATCCTCACTTTTTGGCGGGCTGGTCGGGGCAAGTTTTCTGACGGTCTTTATCTTGATCGCCCGTCCGATTGTATTGGAGTTCCGCACGCCGGAACTGTTGATGATCACGATATTCGGACTGTCGATGGTTGGTATTTTGGCGGGCCGTGTTGCGATCAAGGGTATTGTCGCCGCCGGTCTTGGCATGTTGATCGGCACCATTGGTGAAGGTGCGTCTTCTGGTGATTTGCGGATGTCGTCATACGATTTTCCGTATCTCGCTGATGGATTGAAACTAGTCATTGTGGGCTTGGGCATTTTTGCCATCCCTGAGATTATTGCGCTACTCCGACAAGACCGCGCTATTAGTAGTGAGCCACAGATTGGCGGGGGCTGGATCGACGGTATTCGAGATTGGTTTGCCAATATTTGGCTGTCGGTGCGGTGCTCCATCATTGGTGTTGTTGTGGGTGTTATCCCGGGGTTGGGGGGCTCTGTTGTGGATTGGATCGCTTATGGTCATGCGGTTCAAACAACAAAGGACAAATCCAACTTCGGAAACGGAGAAGTGCGCGGCGTGATTGGGCCAGAAAGCTCAAACAATGCCAAAGAGGGCGGTGGTTTGGTGCCGACGTTGTTGTTCGGCATTCCCGGATCAGGCTCTATGGCAATTTTTATCGGGGCCATTGCGCTGCTTGGCTCTGGCCAGATCGAAGTTGGCCCTGCGATGCTCAAGAACAATCTTGATATCACTTACGCGATTGTATGGTTGCTGGCCCTTGCAAACGTCGTTGGCACAATTGTTTGCATTGCTGCATCCGGTGGGATCGCCAAGTTGACCACCATCAGGTTTGTTCTTCTTGCCCCGTTTCTCTTTATGATAATCAGCTTTGCCGCGTTTCAATCGGGTCAAAACCTCATGGATTTGGTCGCACTGTTTGCGATTGGCTTCCTTGGTATTTTGATGCGCCGCTTTGATTGGTCTCGCCCGGCGTTTTTGATTGGTTTCGTGTTGTCTAACCCCGCTGAAACCTATGCCAACCAAGCCATCCAAATCGCCCAGTCCCGCTTTCGCAAAGGATTTGGTGAAGGGATAGATTATATCTTTTCACCAATTGTGGTCGGTTTGTTGGTCATCACAATTATTTCGGTGGTCTTGGGCTTGCGTCAAGCCAAGCACATCATGGCTGAGGGAGACAGCAAGTCCGGCTCTAAGCGTGCGCCGATGATCTTCATGCTGATGGTTACAGCCTTCATTGGGTACGCCCTTTTTGATGCTAGCTCGATCCCCAGTTATAGCCGCGACAGAACGTTCCCGATTTTTGTTGCCAGCGTCTGTTTGATTGGCTGCGCCATATTGATCGTTCGTATGATCTGGGTTTCCGAAAACGATACCATCTTTGCGGACCGTGAGCTGAGTGGCGAAGATGCGGGCGCGACGCACGGGCTTTGGTCCACACTCGGTTGGTTTGCCGCACTGCTCATCCTGACGTCACTTCTTGGATTTATACTTGCCTTAGGCATCTTTTTGTTCAGCTTCATGATGATCAGAGCGCGCAAAAGTGCCCTGTTTTCAGCCTCATATACAGCCATCGGGATCGCATTCATTTGCGCGATGGCTTGGACGCTAAATCGCGACTTTCCTCCGGGGCTTTTGCAAGAATACTCAACACTTCCATGGCCGCTGACATGACACAAACACCCATTACTTATCTACTTATGCGCGGCGGAACATCTCGCGGGCCGTATTTGAACCGCGCTGATCTTCCCGCCGATCTTGAGACATTAGCCGATGTGTTGATCGCGATTGTTGGCTCGGGCCATTCGCTCAACATTGATGGGCTTGGGGGCGGTGCTGCAGTCACGACCAAAGTAGCGATGCTGTCCAAATCGGACGACGATTGGGCCGACGTTGACTATTTCTTTGCCCAAGTCAGCGTGGAAGATAGGCTTGTTGATTTCAAACCCACATGCGGCAATATTTTGACAGGTGTTGGCCCTGCAGCGATTGAGATGGGGTTGGTTGAGCCTGTTGACGGCGAGACCATAGTAAACATTCGTGCGGTAAACACAGAAGCGCGCGTTGCGTCGGTCGTACAGACACCCGACCGTGTTGTCAGCTACGAGGGCAGGGCAGCTATTGACGGTGTTCCCGGAACATGCGCGCCCATAGCTCTACAATTCATGGAAACTGTAGGCGGTGTAACGGGTGCATTTTTGCCAACTGGCAAGCTGACGGATGAAATCGACGGCGTCACAGTCACCTGCATGGACGTGGCGATGCCCATGGTGATTGCCTCTGCACAAAGCTTTGGCCTGACTGGGCACGAAAGCGTTACTGAATTGGACGAGAACCGTGATTTTTTCCAACGCATGGAAACGATTAGGCAAAAAGCAGGCGTGTTGATGGGGATGGGGGATGTCTCTCAATCCGTTACGCCAAAATTTGGCATACTGGCACCTGCAAGGGCAGGCGGGACAATTTCTGCACGATACTTTATGCCTTGGAACACACATCCCTCGATGGCAGTAACTGGGGCACAATGCTTGGCCTCATGTGTGTTGACCCCGGGCACAGTAGCTGACGGAATGGCCATCAAGCCAAATGAAATACCTGCAAACATTGTGCTGGAACACGCATCGGGCAGTATTGAAGTGGCCGTTGATTATGCCGATACGGCCGCAGGTTTCGAAATCAAATCCGCAGGTCTTGTGCGTACCGCACGCAAAATCGCCGCAGGAGAGGTCTTTATCCCTTCGCGAATTTGGGCGGGTCACGTAAACAACGATCACTCGGATACGGAGGGGTAATGAAAGTTCACATTCTTGATGATTGGTTCGACACGTTACGGAACTTGCCGTGCTTTTCTAAGCTAGATGGTCACGATGTGACGGTTTGGACAAACCACGAGCCTGACCCGGTTAAACTTGCCGCTCGGATGCAGGAGGCCGAAGCACTGGTCTTGTTCCGCGAGCGCACGAAAGTGGGTGCGCAACTTCTTGCGGGAATGCCAAACCTGAAATTGATTTCACAGCGTAGTGTCTACCCGCACGTTGACGTTGATGCGTGTACGCGTCACAACGTTTTGTTGTGTTCGAACATGCATTCAGATGCGCCTTCCTATGCGGCAGCAGAGCACACGTTGGCTCTTATCTTGGCGAGCTTTCGACAAATACCGCAACAGACCAGTTCGATCAAAGCGGGCAACTGGCAGGCCGGTGTCGGGCGCACGCTTCGGGGGCGGGTTCTGGGGCTATATGGCAACGGACGCATTGCGGGCGCCGTGTCAGATTATGCCAAAGCATTGGGCATGAAGGTGCAATGGTGGGGGTCCGAGGACGGGCGGATGCGTGCAAAAAAGGCAGACGAGACTGTCCCCGCCACGCGTGAGGCATTTTTTGCTACATCTGACATTGTCAGTGTGCATGTCCGGCTAAAGCCAGAAACCAAAGGGCTGATCACCAAAGCGGATTTAGCGGCCATGAAACCGCGCGCATTATTTGTGAACACATCGCGTTCGGGCCTTGTGCAAAGGGGCGCGCTTGAGGCGGTTGTGGCACAGGGCCAGTTGCACGCGGCTGTTGATGTTTTCGACCAAGAACCGCTCACGGATCAAACCAATATTCTGCTCACGCACCCTAACGTGGTGGCGACCCCGCACATCGGTTTTGTGACAGAGGATGAATTTGATTTACAGTTCAGCGATATTTTTGACCAAATTAACGCATTTGCCGCGGGACAGCCGATCAATATGATCAATCCCGAAGTCTTGCCTTAGGGTGTGCTTTGTCTTTTGACAAAGCCGTCCGTCATGGCACGCTCAACAAAAGCGTCTAATGCGGAAATACGCGGATCTTCCGGATTGGGCAGGGCCATTGCTTGCCTAACTGATGTTAGGGCGTCAGGTAAAATTCGAATTTCGCGTCTGTCCGTAAATGCTGCCTCAAGCGAGGCCCGCACCCCAGCCACTGCGTCGTAATTGCCTGAAGCAAATTCCTCAAAGCTTTGCATGGGCGTGCCCGACCGGATGAGTTGGGCCAATCTGAGATTTTTGGTCAAAAAAAGATCATAGGCCGAGCCTTTGGCTGTTAGAACACGCTGACCTTCGCGATCCAGATCTGAGCAGTGCGTGAAACTTGAGGCTGTGCGCACCGCATAGGTTGCTTCGATAACTTTGTAGGGTCTTGTAAAGGTGATCTGCTGCGCGCGCGCCTCATCAATTGCTAGGAACGCGACATCCCACTTATCCCGCCCCGCATCTGCGAAAACTTTGCCCGCGCCCTCGTACACAACATGTTGTAACGGTATGCCGAGTTCTTGGGCCAGCCGTGTTGCAAGAGCAGGGCTGATCCCTTTGAAATGCGCCCCGTCTCGCCTGACAAGGGCGCGGTTGCCGGTGTTGATCGCGGCGCGCAACACCCCTGTGGGGGCAAGCAGCTTCGCGCCCTCACTCTGCATAATTCATCTTTTCAAATAATCGGGCAAATAGCGGTGCGCCCAAGATAACTACGAAAATACGTAAAACGTGGTGTGAGATCACAAATGCCATATCCGCCCCGACAATCAGGGCAAGCACTGTTAGCTCCGCTTGCCCGCCCGGTGCAAAAGCCAAAATGGTCTCCATTGGGGGCGCCAGATCGGCAAGGTGAATGGCCTCGGCGAAAATGACGGTCAGTACCAGCAGAATGACACAAAACCCTATGCCCGCTGTGACGTCTCTGCGTACCTCTGCCATTGTAACGCCTGCATATTTACAGCCTACGCCCATTCCGATGAAGAACTGTGCGGCCCAAATAGCCTCGGCTGGAGGACGGTGTTGTAAGACGCCAAGCAAAGACATAGCGGCAGCAAGCAACAAGGGCCCCAAAATAGTTGCGCCAAACATTCGGACACGTTTTGCCATATACCATCCAACAAGCCCGCAAAATACCATGAGCAACAGTTGTTCTGCCGCGATTGAAGACGCGGGCGCACCCGGTGGATTACTCAGGTCTGCGTCCCAAACCCAGCTGAGCAAGAATGGAAGAGACACCACGATGATCATAACGCGGGTGGCGTGAATAAGGGACAGTGTGCGGATGTTGCCGCCCGCTTCTTCGCCAAAAACCAGCATATCCTGAAGGCCGCCTGGCATGGACGAATAGTAGCTTGTCGCGAAATCAAGCCCCCAAAACCGTTGAAAGTAAAACAGACCGACAATGCCGATGCATCCGGTCATAACGGGGATCATCAACAGTGTCGGCCACATCCCCGTCATTGAGATAAAAAGCGTTGTGGTAAACGTGGCACCGACAGCTACGCCCAAAATTGTACGCATGGTGTCACTGACCCACTTTGTGTCACGCATCGGCACACCTGCAAGTGCTGCGCCGAGACAGGCAAAGATTGGGCCCAAGAGCCAAGGAAGAGGAAGATCAAGCAATTTAAAGCCGGCCACTCCCACACACGCAATCAAAAAAGCGTATAGGCGCGGGCTCACTTTTGTAGCCCCTTCAGTCTGTGCCGAAGCGATGTTTGCAAATGCGCGTCAGCGGCTTTGCCTGCCGCTGCTTGATCCGAAGATCTGATAGCGTCGATGATTTCTGCGTGTTGCGCATGCACCGTCTGTATGCGTGCCTCATCATCAAGCGTTGTTGGCCCAAGCAACATGAGTGCATTGTTGAGTGCGCGTGCTGCTTCCAACAAGAACCGATTTCTTGTTGCAAGATAGATGCTGCGATGGAAATCTTGATTAAGTGCAGCGGCACGTTGCGTATCTGACCTCACTTTTTCAATTTGGTCGTTGATATCACTCAGCAGGTCAATTTCTGCCGCGCTTGCGTGTTTGGCCGCCATTTCTGCGGCGGTGCGCTCAAGTACCAATCGCATTTCATAGAGCTCAACAATTTCTGGCGAAGACAGCGTTCGTATCACTGCACCAATCCGTGGCCGATGCTCAACAATTCCGTCATTCTCAAGTTTGCGCAGTGCTTCTCGAACGGGGGTGCGGGACAACTGAAGTTGTTTGGACACATCGATTTCGCGTAGCCGGTCTCCCGGTCGGAACTGTCCGTCACGGATCGCGTCATAAAGACGACGATAGGCGACTTCTCCCTGTGACATGTCTTGCCAATCCGTATTAGTCATTCTAAATGTCCGCATTGTATCCGCTTGGATACAATATAGATGTTAGGGAGAAGCGCCAGTGGCAAAATCAATCATCGTAGTTGGAACTGGAAACGCGGCTCTATGTGCTGCAATTGCAGCACTTGAATGTGGGGCAAAAGTTACGCTGTTAGAAAAAGCGGACGAGGCGCTGGCCGGCGGCAACACCAAATATACCGCAGGAGCGATGCGCTTCGCCTATAATGGAGCGGATGATTTGATGCCGCTGCTAAAAAACCCCGAAGATCAAAGAGTCCAAAGCGCAGATTTTGGACGCTATGACACAGAGCAATTTGCCAATGATTTGCTGGGCTTTAACGACGGGCGCCCTTTGTCTGACGAACAAAACTCGCTGGTACACAACTCAGGCGATACAATGTGTTGGTTGGCATCTCATGATGTGAAATTCGAACCGATCTATAGTCGCCAAAGTTTTGAAAAAGACGGCCGTCACGTTTTTTGGGGTGGACTCACTTTGGCCGCTGAAAACGAAGGCGTAGGCCTTTTTGATATGGAACTCGCCGCAGTGACGCGCCTTGGTGGGACCGTTCGCTACAACAGTGCGGTAACTGGATTAATCGTACAAAATGATCGTGTAGTTGGCGTAAGCGTCGGCGGCGAAGAGCTATATGCCGACGCTGTGATTTTGGCATCTGGTGGCTTTGAGGCAAACGATGCGTTGCGAGTGAAACACATGGGGCCAGATTGGGCGGCCGCCAAAGTGCGCGGGACACCGCATAACACAGGCGATGGGCTTGTCATGGCGCTTCAGGCTGGCGCTGCGGAATATGGGCTGTACTCGGGCTGTCACGCCACGCCAATGGATTTGCATATGGCCGACTTTGGAAATCTCGACATTCCGCCGGGAGAGCGTAAAAATTACCGCAAAATCTCGTATTTTCTGGGTGTGATGCTAAACGCAGATGGGCAACGCTTCGTTGATGAGGGGGCGAATTTCCGCAATTATACGTATGCGCAATACGGCGCGGCCATCTTGAAGCAGCCGGGTCAATTTGCATGGCAAGTGTTTGATAGCAAAGTGTACGATCTGCTTTACGCTGAATATCGATTTCATGATGCTCACTTTGTAACAGCACACAAATTGGACGACTTAATTGATCAAATGAGCGGTGTAAACGGTGATGCCGCGCGTGCCACGCTGAGTGAATATAACGCCGCCGTCGACGCAGACACGCTTTTTGACCCTACAATTCTGGATGGAAAGGCCGCTATCGGTGTGAGCCCGCCCAAGTCAAACTGGGCTCAAACGCTCGATACTGGTCCGTTTTATGCCTATCCAGTGACCGGTGGGATTACTTTTACCTATGGGGGTCTAAAAGTTGATCCGGACGGAGGTGTTCTGTCAGTTGAGGGACGTAAAATACCGGGGCTATTTGCCTGTGGTGAGATCGTAGGCGGGGTGTTTTATGCAGGCTACCCGGGTGGTTCTGGCCTGACATCAGGTGCGGTCTTTGGACGTCGTGCCGGATACGGTGCTGCGACCTAGTTGGTTTCTCATGGAGCCACCCAAGAAGGGCGTCTCGCGAAAGCGGGGGCGATCTTCTTGGGGACAGCGAGGTATTCTAGAGATTGCGTGGGACTTAGAAGTTATCGAGTGCCTTCAGTGGATCTGGTCGTCACGTGTAGAGCCCCCAGCTATTACAGCAAGTTTGAATTTGACGTCATAACTGAAGATCAGATTGCAGCGCCATATAAGCTTCAATTCCTAGAGGGTTGGTTAGCTCAAAGCTTAAACGGTAAGCCCTTGCCTAATTTACCAGAGCCTTGTCGTTGCGTGGCTGCATTTGCCGACCCGCAATTTTGGTGAGCATGGCTTGTGTGTCCCAAGCCATGTTCGCCCAAAACTCCGCCAACACAGTGTCCGCAACAAAGTTGTAGACAACAGTGTGTTTAACACCGTGATTCAGCAGTCAAAATAGTCAGCAACACGGCAAAAAGTGTGTTTA
>ENA-OUOG01003189-OUOG01003189.1-marine-metagenome-genome-assembly--contig:-NODE-3189-length-15745-cov-5.131351_pt1 | contig 15745 bp, 17 predicted proteins | sample MGYA00248635_ERZ508505 | MGnify/ENA primary metagenome ERZ508505 (study PRJEB26176, sample SAMN06267871) | marine metagenome | isolation source: Saanich Inlet, British Columbia, Canada | place: Pacific...
GCAAACTCATCAGCTTGAACAGCTATTAATATATAATCGTTATCTCCTTCAAAAAGTAAAGGGCAAAGAATGAACTTAGAAAAATCCCTTTCACTTTTATCAATAGATTTTGAGTCATATATTGGAGCTAGTCCTGATATCCAATTTGGGGTAGTTGTGGTTTTTGCAAGATTAGTTTTATTAAAGGCAATGGTTTCTTTTGTAACTGAATTTACACTGGAAATGATTACAAGATTTAAACTTAAGTTATTATCCGTTACTTTTTCAATTTTAAATCCATCTCCATCCCATAAGGTGATATCTCCTGACGAATCATTGTAAGAACTTTCAAGATTTATGTTATTTCTAATTAATAGTTTATTGACTTCTGTGCTAATTTCTCCAGGGTTTAAATGCTTATACAAAAAAGGCATTGAACCTACAGAAAAGTACCAGTCTTTGGTATCAGTAGTTGATAAAAAACCAGACTTATCAAAATCTGAATTATAATTAACTGTATTAAAATCAATTCCTTTAACATTAGGAAATAACGATTTTAAAACAACAGAAATTCCATAGTTGTTTATAGCTTCGGAAATATTCATTACGACTTAACAATTAATAAATTCAAGAGAAAAAATAAGAGAAAAATAAATATCGCAGAGAATTTATTGTTTTCGAATTTCCAAAGTGTAATTTTAGAAGTATGTTGTGCTATAACAATGAAGATATTTAGGATAATAAATATAATGACAAGATTGTTAATCAAATCTGCCTTTGTTAAAACTTGAAGTGCTGGCATAGAGTTTTCTACAAAATACTTATTCCCAACTGCGCCAAAAATACCACCTAAACTTAGAGTGATTCTGGTTTCAAAGTGTTCAGAATCAATAAAAAAGACTAGGTATGAAATAAGAAATGATAAGAATGCCCCAAAAAATAATTTAAAAAACAAATAAGATCCTGATCTGTTTATTTCTATATTAAAGATTAATTGCTCAACCATTTCTTCACGCTCACCCTCAATATAATTGCCATAATATCCTGATCCAAGGTGTGCCTTTTCTGTTTTTAAAGAGATTATTTCATAACCATCTTGAATAAACTTAAATTTTTCAGGATCAATTCTTGGAGGGTATTCTTTTGATGGATTTAATCTGACGTAAGAAGTGTCTTTTGTTGTTTCAAATATTATTTTAAAATTTTGTGTGTCAAAAGGGTAATTCCTTAATTCCCATTTATGAGGTAATTCAAACTCTGAGTATTTTGTCCATTGAATAACACTATCCTTCAAATGTTTATGTTTGAACTTCCCTTCATATATAAAATCTAAATCATTCCAAGCTCTGTCACTTTCTGGATAAATAACTTTTATAAAATCCTGTGGATCATAATAAGAAATCGTATCGTTGTTTTTTGTAACAAGCACTGTATCAATCGGGGAGTATATTGCCCAACTAAATGTAGTGTAGTAAAAATTGTTTTTTATTTCAATATCTCTTAATTGTCTGACATCTAATTCAATCTCAAATTCAATTGGCAACTTAACTAAGTCATCTTCTTCTAACTTTAAATAAGGTGGATAATCTCCCGAATATAACTTTTGATGGTAAGACAGACTATCAGATATTATCAATTCTGTTGCAAATGCAAAACCTTGTGTAAAAAATAACAACAAGCTTAAGATTAAATAATACCGAATTTTTTTAATCATAAATTATAATGCTTCATTTAAACTACTTGACTTTGGGCTAAAATTTCCATAGGTTACTTCAGTAAGTGTATAAGTCATAATCTGACTATTTACAGTTATTGGGTTGTCTTTTGACACCGATTCATTTTCTGTAAACCCTCCATAAATACTGTAACATTCATCTGAACTCATTTTTTTACGACTATCCCAGTTTTTTCCATAATAGAAGAAAACTTGATATGTCCCGTCTGGAACTTCAAATGAATATCTACTTCCAGCAGATATGTAAGCGTGTTTTAAAACCTTACCATACCTTTTTACTATTGCCACAACAGGAGATGAACTTGATGTACTAACCTTTATTTCAGAGCACCCTACCAAATATCCATCCTTAGGGTATGTTTTGCATGAAGCATTAATACCAAAACAATTTTCCCAAGGAGTGGCACCTGTATACTGGGAGTAACTAAACAATGGGGCTAACAATAAAGAGAACAATAATAAACGCATGATTTATTTTTGTTAAAATTAAACAAATTTTAATAATTCAATGTTTACACATTATTTTCTAAAATATTATATTATTTACATCATTTCTTAACTGTCCGTCCAATAGTCAACTAACACGTGGGCAAATAATTGATAAAATGATTAAAGACTTACCAGTTAACCTTCCTTACGATTTCAACAATGGTATAGTTTGGACATCTTGTACAAATGAGTCAAACATAAAAAAAGTAAACTCATATATGGTCTCTGAAGACGGAATCCACATTGTAAAAAACCAAATTTCAAAAAATCAAATAATTAATCAATTGAAATCAATTCCAAATGGCAAAGGCTTTAAGCTATCCAAGGAACACTCAATTACTAATATCTGGAGATATTACCATGATAAAAATTTGATTAAAGAAATTACTATATATCCTAACGATTGGTAGTCAAATAAAACATTTTCTCCATGCATTTATTAGCTGTAATTAGAATAATAATTTTCATTGTTGTTTCGGCTACAGCTTATACTCAAAACACATTTCAACATTCTTCAGAAGGTGAGATAATAAAACACTCTAGATATTATTTATCATATAGAGAAGATCACGAACAGGCAGAATGGGTATGCTATAAACTTAATTCAAACTTAGTAAGCGGTTTAATAAATCGATCTAATAACTTTCGAGAAGATTATTCAGTTAGTACGGGTTCAGCTAAACCATCTGATTATAAATATTCAGGATATGACAGAGGTCATCTAGTTCCTGCAGGGGACATGAGATTATCATATAAAGCAATGTCTGAGTCTTTTCTAATGTCAAATATAAGCCCTCAAAATCCTTCATTTAACCGGGGTGGATGGAGAAAATTGGAAGCGTTAGTAAGGAACTGGGCAAATAAAAATGAATTACACATTGTTACTGGTGGGGTTTTATCAGGCGAATTAATTAAAATAGGCATAAGTGGCGTATCAGTTCCTAGATATTTTTACAAAATTATTTATGCCCCTAAAAAAGGTAAAATGATAGGTTTTGTTATGCCAAATTCTAAAATTAATTTAAACTTAAAAAGCTATGTTAAGTCTGTAGACGTAATTGAAAGTTTAACAGGAAAAGACTTTTTTTATGATTTATACGACGATTTAGAAAATAAACTTGAATCAAAATCTGATATTACTGACTGGAATTTTTAAATGAATAATTAATCTTCTGAGTGTATTTAAGAAGTGACTTGAACTAACAATCCCAAAGCTCAAGGATCTATCGTTTTTGTCAAATCTTCTCCAAAATAGTTCGACTTTACTCCTTTTGACTCCACTTTGAAGCACAGCAAAGCTGTGGATAAAAGCATAAAAAGCCCTGCAAATATATTTGTAAGGGCTTTGTTGATTTTAGACACATGAACTGAAAGGACAGTTTGCTGTATTTCCTAAAAGGGATTCAGGGGAACAACCCAAGGTTAATCCCATCTTCTCCACAGATTAACCTTCAAATTGTGAGGGTTTTTTGTTTTGTACCACTGGCATTTATTCCTTTAATTCTGCTACTTCTAAGCCTATTACACTGTTTATTACTACATTAGACGGCATAAATTTTCATCTTATGAAGAAACAGATACTAGTGTTACTTGTTGCTATCGCATCGTGTTCTAAATCCGATGATATTGATAAAAGTTTCCACAATAGTTCACTAGCAAACGCTTTTTTGGACACCTATGACAGCATTGTATGGGAAGTCAATGAATCAAATACATTAGGCATATTGGGGCTGATGTTTAGTGAAACACCACAAAAAGCAACATTAGCAATGGGGTCTTTTGATGTTGATAATCGGCCTGTTTTTGATAACTGTGAAACATTGTTTTTTGGCGAGTCAGATTTTGGTGAATATGCAAACGTAATTCACGGCGATGTAAATTCGATAACCCTTGTTAGCTGGGATGAAGAAAGGAATTTCTCTTCTGTAAAATTGATTATTCATATTTCTGGCAATACACTTACAATGACATTGGAAAGTATTTTGGGGAATGATACTATCTATATGAGTCGAAACGATACGATTGCTGCATCATCTTTTTGTAACTGAAATGTTTATAGATGAAGAACGATGATTGCTTTTCTTCAGGTGTTAGGTTTGAAAAATTCAGATTTTTAAAAAGTCGTTTTATTTGTAGGGGTTGATTTTTAAGCTCTTTTTCTTCGAAATCAGGAATCTTGTACGTTTTGTTTTTCAGGAATTTTGAAAGTTTAATACAAAGCAATGATTCAAAATCTCAAAAGCCGTCTCTGCCATAAGATTCCCCTTATTATCCAAGACAGGGTTGATTTCAGCAAACTCAGCGCAAACCACTTTCCCCGTAGCTAAAAACCCAGAAATGATGGTTTTAACTTCCTCGGGGGTAAATCCAAAAGGTACGGGAGTACCTGTTCCCTGCGACACAAAATCACAGTCCAAACTATCCACATCAAAAGAAAGATAAATATGATCACAATCGGATAGTTTTTCTATGGATTCTGTAATACAGGTTTGCATCCCCCTGAAACGGACTTCGTGTACGGCGTAATTTTTTATGTTGTTCGATTCTATTAGAGCGTCTTCTGCCTTTTCGGTATCGCGAACACCAAAATAAATCAGGTCTTGTGGCAACACTTTGGGCGATGCTGTACCGATAGTTTTTAGCACTTCCCACGAAAACAATGTGTCTTTTGTTGGGGTGTTGGATTTAAAAGCGAGGTTGTCCTCATGGAGGGCTGCAGCCAATGGCATACCATGAACATTTCCAGATGGTGAGGTATATGGGGTATGCAAATCAGCGTGTGCATCTATCCAAACAACACCTAATCTTGCTGTTGGATTAGCAGCTTTTATACCGGAAATCGTCCCTAAGGCAGCAGAGTGATCGCCAGAGAGAACCAATGGAAAAGCATTGTTTTCTAATGCCTCCTTCACAGCACTCGCAACCCTTTGGCATTGTTCTTCAACAAAATGAATTCGTTTGGCAAAAGAATGTTGAACCTTATTATAAATGCTTTCGTTATGTGTCTTAACCTCTGTATAAGCCGTTCTGTTAAAAAAATCATTTTGAGCATTAATCGCTGCTATTTCCATAGCATCAATACCCATGTCAGCGCCACGCGTACCTGCGCCAATATCAGATCGGTTTTTAATTACAATGAGCTTTTTTTTCATAAGCAGGAGGATTTGTCAAACGAACTTACTAAAAATAAAGCATCTAATGCTATGCACTGCAACAAGTAGCCTCGCCAGGAATCGAACCTGGATCTAAAGTTTAGGAAACTTCTATTCTATCCGTTGAACTACGAGGCCAGTTGTGTGATACTAAAAATACCGAAAAATAAAAATTGAACCAATACCAAATGAAACGAAAACACAATGTCTTTTTGTGTAACATATTTTTGATAGATCCACTGAATGGGAAATGCCACCAAAAACCATCCAATATAGTTGGAAAGTGGGGCGGTTTCATTGGCAAACTCCCAATAATCAAATTTAGGGGCAACCGGCTCAATAACCAAATCCAATAAGACCATTAGCAATGCCCCAACCGCAGCAGCAACTGCAGTAGATTTTTTAAACAATACAGCCCCTACAGCTCCCGTGATAAAGGTCAGCATAACCCAATTGGCACCTATAAGCAAGGGTACACCGCCAATTTTTACCCCCAGATTATCGCCATAAACATACTGTCCAAAAATGAGCCCGTAGTTTACCCCCAAAAGCTCTACGCCCATACCCACTACAAAAGCAACCGCAGCAGCCACCAAAACCCCTTTATTGACATCAGGCAGATTGACAAACAACAGCACTATGGTAATAAACAAATTTACCGGCGTGGTTTCTAGAAACAACTCCCTGTTTATGAATAATATACCCAACAACCCAGAGAAATGAAACAACCAAATCAACCCCACAGAAATCTTGGCAGTAGTTGTTTTTGGAAGGAAAAAGTCTTTCATGGCGCGGGTGTTAAATCAGCGACGATTTTGGCAGAAAGCAAACACAACGGAATACCTCCGCCAGGATGAACGCTGCCTCCACAAAAATAGAGATTTGCAATGTCTCTAGAAAAATTAGGGTGGCGCAAAAAAGCAGCCATCTTATCATTTGACGAGGCACCGTATAATGCGCCCAAATACGACTGGGTGCGGGCTTCAATAATTGGAGGTGTCATCATCCATTCTTCTTCAATGAGTGGCGCAATGTCTGTCTTTAAAATGCGATTCAATTTTTCAATGACCCATTTGCGAAGTTGTTGTGCTAGGGTTTCCCAATCTTGATGAGTATTGTGCGGCGCATTTACCATCACAAACCAATTTTCTTTACCCTCGGGCGCATCGGTTGGCACGTCTTTAGAGGTTATGTTTACATACACAGTAGGGTCGTTATGTAACCCTTTTTTATTAAAAATGGCGTCAAATTCTGCGGCATAATCCTCAGAGAAAAAGATGTTGTGCAAGTCCAATTCGGGGAACGATTTTCCAATACCCCAATAAAAAATAACTGCAGAGCTAGACCGTTCCTGAGATAAGATTTTTTCAGGTTGCTTTTCATTTGCCAACAACTTTCTATAAGTAGGCACTACGTCCATATTGGAAATCACAACATCGGCAGCATGTTGTTTTCCGTTGACCACTATCCCCGAAGCTGTATTCTTTTCAACAGTGATTTTATCCACCTTTTTTCCCAAATGAAAGACAACCCCTTGCCGTTTGGCAAGCTCAAAAAGCGATTGACTGATATCGCCCATTCCCTTTTTTGGGATAAAGGTGCCATAATGCTGTTCCAAATGCTGCACCAGCGTCATCATCCCTGGGGTTTTATATGGGTTTGACCCGTTATAGGTAGCAAAGCGATTGTAAAACTGCACCAAATGTGGTTCTTTAAGCTGCGCCTGATTTACCTTGTTTAAGGAGGTATCGATCTCAAACGAAAAATAGTTGGCAATCCCCACAAGCGTTTCTTTTCTGAGGTACGTTTTCCATTGGTGTAACGAGCGCTCCAGAAACAACGGTCGTGTGCGATCAAATTTCTTTTTTGCTTTGTCCAGATAGCTTTTTAGCGTAGTTTTTGGCACCTGTAGTTTTTCCTCCACCTCACTTAAAAAGCGTTGGGTGTCGCCATAAGCAGTAAGTTGAACACCATCTTCCCAAAAATAGTTACACGCAATGTCTTTGCGTTTGTACTCAAAAAAGTCCTTGGGATTTTCGCCATAAAGGGTAAAAAGCTCATCCACAAACTGGGGCATGGTAAACAACGACGGCCCGGCATCAAAACGATAATCGCCCAATGAAAATGTAGAAAGTTTTCCGCCCACATAGTCATTTGCTTCAAAAACCTCCACACGGTAGCCTTTGTGCGCCAAACGGATTGCAGCGGCTAATCCGCCAATTCCGGCTCCGATAACAATTGCTTTATTCATTAGAATTCAAAAGTAATGGAGAAACGGCAAAGCGGGCAAACAAATCTTCTTTATACCAATTGCGCTTTCGTGTTTTTTTGACAATGGCGGCATGGGCTGAGCTTTTGTAGGCAAACGCCTTTACATCGTGTAAACTGTTCCAAATACTAAAGGTAGCTTGCTGCACTATGGGCCACTCGCCAATGCCTTTGTACCACAGCACCCCTTTGGCATGTTGTATGGCTTTGGATGCTGCCGGTACGGCACGCCAAAACTCCAATAACCTACTGGGGCGAAGTGTGGCACGAGTGATTATCCCTATTTGCTCGTTGTCTATTAAAGGACGTTGCGAAGCCTCAAAGGGATTTGTTTTCCCCCAAAGTCCATGGCTTTGAAGTGGGTGTAGTTTAAAGTGTTTTTGGGAGGCTGAGCGCGAAATAAAAGCTTTCATCACACTACTTTCTTTCAAAAAAGCAGTAGCCTCTTCCTTTGATTTCCAAATGGTCAGCAGCGCATAGGTAGAAAAATCAGGCCAAAGGCTAAAACCAGTACCAGCGCCTGTTCCTAAGGTTTTTACAAATTCCACCCCCGAAAGTTTATGTATTTGTGGCAATGCACGTTGCATTTGGGTAAACGCCCAAAATTTGTTTTGAGTATAGGTAAAGAAACTTAAAACCACTTGCTGTGCCATGTGTTAAAGATAAGAGGAAACTATTTAAAAGTAGTTAACCCGTATAGGATATCTAAGCTATAGTATATTTGCGAAAAAAACCGACTTTCCCAATGGCATACGTATTGTGTAAGATGGTGAGGACGGAAATGCACTACAAAACTTTAAATACATCCATTGGAATCACATCAAACCCCTTTTAGAGTGACCAAATTAATCTTGTTCTCTTTGCTACTAGCTGGCAAGGCTTTTGGGCAAAAAGTATTGGAAAAATACAATCTGCCATTAGTTCTCGAAGAAACCTCAGGGCTAACCCTGCTTAACGATACGCTCTGGACACACAACGATTCGGGGAACGAGGCTGCCTTATATGCCATAAGTACAAAAGGAAAACTCCTTGCCAAAAAGAAGCTGCATAACCACAGTAATATCGATTGGGAGGATATTACCACAGCAAATGGAAAACTTGTTGTGGCAGATATGGGTAACAATTTTGGCACACGAAAAAACCTGTATCTTTTGGAGGTTGCCATTACAAACAAAGGGGCTAAAGTTTTGGATTCCATACCCTTTTATTATCCCGAACAACAAAACTTTGGATTTCAACAAGCTTCGCCTTTTGATGCTGAAGGGTTAATTTTTATTGAAAACTCCCTCCTTGTTTTTACCAAAAACCGAAGCACTAATACCACCGAACTTTATGTGGTTTCTAACGAAAATGCAGCTGCAAAAAAAATAGGTTCTCTCCCTGTTGGAGCACTGATTACGGGAGCGGACTACCATCATAAAACCAAAACCTTAGTGCTGACGGCTTACCGAAAAGACAAGCGTCAATTTCTGTTTTTGATTAATGACTTTTCTCTTGCGTCCAATCCGAATCTTTCTATAAACCAATACGAACTCGATTTTAGGGGTGCACAAATTGAAGCGGTGTCTATTATTGATAATAAAACCGTTTGGATAACCTCAGAGCAAAAAGGAAAATACCCGGCATTTTTAGCTAAAATTGCCTTTCCTTAGTGAATTATACTTCACATACAGATTGATTATCTTAGCAAAAAAATAAGCTATGCCTGATATTGTTGCTTTTGGCGCAAGTTCGAGCCAAAACTCCATTAACCAAAAACTGGCGCATTTTGCTGCCACTCAAGTACCCAACGCTAACATCAACCTGTTGGATCTAAACGATTTTGAGATGCCCATTTACAGCACTGACCTGGAAAAAGAGGGCATTCCCGAAAAGGCACTTGCCTTTAAGGCGGCACTTAAGGCTGCCGACGGCATTGTTATTTCATTTGCCGAACATAACGGTGCCTATACCACGGCGTTTAAAAATATTTTTGATTGGATTTCCCGATTGGAAAAGCCTATTTGGTGCGGCAAACCCATGTTTTTGTTGGCTACTTCTCCCGGTCCACGCGGTGCCCTTACGGTATTAGAACTCGCCCATTTGCGTCTATCAAGAGACAATCCCAATATTCCTGTTTTTTCGCTTCCGTCTTTTGCTGAAAATTTTAAAACCGATGAAGGGATTGTAAACTCCGAATTACGTGCAGAATTTGAAAAAGCACTAACGGTTTTTGTGGCACAACTACCCGAGTAGACTTCCTGCCATTACCAACATAATGGCATTTTCAATAAAGGTAGCCTCGGTCATGGGTAGGTTGAGCACACTTCCCAAACAGGCACATTGCATTTGTTTTTTTTGCACTAGCACGCGAATAACCCCAATAGTGGTCATCCCCAAAAGCAAAATCGTGGCAATCAAAATACCGTTTGACACTATATTTCGAATATAGCAGAGTCCCAAACCAAGCTCCAAAAAAGGATACACCCAACCGTAAAAAGGAAGTGCTGCTGCCAAAGGGTCGTATTGCTTAAAACTGCGTTGAAAACCTTGTAAATCCAACAGCTTAAAAAACGAAAAGACCATAAAAAACAAGCCCATAAAATCACGCATCATGGCGTTGGGGTTTAGGCTATCATAATGAATAACCCCCGTGCTGAGAAGGATAAATCCAAAAATCAAAAACAAAGGAAAAAGCTGTTTTAACTTAGAAGGTTGCTGTAAAGATTCGTCCAATAAGGCGTATTTTTTGGGAAGCGCTTCTGTAATTTCAATGTTTGTAATATGTTGATTGGCAACTATTTCTACTTTCCCAGTTTTGTGATCGGGCATAGCTTTTGAGACCCCCGCAAGGGATTCAAGGATTTCTTTTACGGATTTTTCACACCCGGAACAGGTCATCCCAGCGATATGTATAGTCTGTGTTTTCATAGGGCAGCATTTACCCCGCAACCAAGGGCACCTCTATCAAAAGGAGCTGCGAATCTTGATGTGCGGTTACTTCAAAGGTAGCCGTTTCTGTAATACCCAACGCATCTCTACGCCCTAAAACCTGTTCGCCGATTTCAGCCTCGCCTTCAATGACAAAAGCATACACACCATTCCCCTCTGCCTTGAGGTCGTAATACACCGATTTTTCTGCATCCAAATCTAACATATGAAACCACGCATTTTGATGAATCCAAACCCCTTGGTCATCGGGGTCGGGTGACAAAATTTGAAAGGGCTCATTTTTTTGGTGTAGCGTATGAATCGGGATTTGCGCATAGCGGGGTTCCACGTTGCGTTTGTTGGGGAAAATCCACAATTGCAATAAGTTAATTTCACGATCAGGGTTTTTATTGTATTCGCTGTGGTGCACGCCCGTTCCGGCACTCATCACCTGAATTTCACCTTCGCGAATGACTTCGGTATTCCCCATGCTGTCTTTATGTTCCAAATCGCCACGAAGGGGTATGGTAATAATTTCCATATTGTCGTGCGGATGTGTGCCAAAACCCATTCCGCCCTGTATGATGTCATCGTTGAGTACACGAAGTGCCCCAAACTGAATACGTTCGGGGTTAAACCAACCCGCAAAACTAAAACTGTGTTTTGCCTGAAGCCAACCGTGGTTGGCACTACCTCTAGAATCAGCAGCATGAAAAATAGTTTGCATAATTAAAGTGTTATTTTATTGAATAAAATCTGCCACAATTTTACCCGAAATCAGAGCTGGTGGCACCCCGGGACCGGGAACGGTAAGTTGTCCTGTAAAGTATAATCCGTCTACGGTATTACTTTTCATTTTTGGGCGCAAAAATGCAGTTTGCAACAGGGTGTTTGCCATCCCGTAGGCATTGCCTTTGTAGGAATTGTATACCTCTTTAAATTCCTTTACACAAAAGGATTCGTTGAATAGAATATGCGGTTTGATTTCCACTCCGGTTAGGCGTTCCATACGTGCCAAAACCATATCAAAATACTGTTGTCGAAGCTCGGGGGTGTCTTCCAAATTGGGGGCAATAGGAATTAAAATAAAACACGCCTCTTTACCCTTTGGTGCCATAGAGGGGTCGCTTTGTGAGGGTAAATTCACATAAAAAAGCGGCTCTTTTGGCCATTCGGGTGTATCGTAAATACTTTCGGCATGCGCATCAAAATCCACATCAAAAAAGAGGTTATGATGGGCTAGCGAATCCAGTTTTTTGTCTAATCCTATGTAAAATAGCAAGGACGAAGGCGCAAAAGTTTTCTTGTCCCAATAGGCTTCGCTGTAGGCGCGTTTTTCTTTGGGCAATAAGGTTTCTGTGTGATGGTAATCGGCACCGGAAATCACGATATCGGCATCGAAAACGGTGTCCCCAACGCGAACGCCACAGGCTTTGCCGTTGTCGAGCAAAATTTCATCTACGGCGTGGTCGGTGTGATAGGTTACGCCCAAGGATTTTCCAAGGGTAACCATAGCATCTACAATTTGATACATTCCGCCTTTGGGATGCCAGGTCCCCAAACCAAAATCGGCATAGTTCATAAAGTTATAAAAGGCAGGGGTGCTTTCGGGTTTAGCGCCTAAAAACAATACGGGAAACTGCAACAACGAGCGCAGTTTGGGGTTCGTGAATTGCTGCTCCACCTGCTTGCGGATATTGGTAAAAAACAAGCCCACTTTTTTGATCGTTTGCGGGGTAATCAATTCTAGCGGAGATACGCCGGGGCGGTAGACCAAATCTTTGACAGCAATGTCGTAGTTGTTACGTGCTTTGGCTAAAAATCGTTCTAGTTTAGCACCACTTCCGGGTTCAATTTCTTCAAATCGTGCGGCAATTTTGGCAATACTATCTTCGACAGGAAAAATGTCGTCTTTTCCAAAAACCACCTGATAACCGGGCGCAAGGCGATCGAGTTGGTAGTAATCCGAAACGATTTTGTCAAAGTCAGCAAAAAAAGATTCAAACACATCGGGCATCCAGTACCATGAAGGACCCATATCAAAGGTAAATCCGTCTTTTTTAAATTGGCGAGCACGCCCGCCAAGCGAATTGTTTTTTTCAAGCACCTGAACACTGTGCCCCTTCTTGGCTAAATAACAGGCAGCCGAGAGTGAAGAAAAGCCTGATCCAATGATAATTATCTCTTTCATAGCGCCACAAATTTAAGCTATAATTTAATGAATTTAAGGCTTTTTTTGCGTAAGAATTCTTAAAACAAGGGTGCATTACTAAAGATATTTCTTTATTTTTATGGAAAATAACACTCATGGCAACATACGAATGTAACCAATGCGGCATGTCGGTAAACGCAACATGTGGCAAATGTGATGTCCCTTTAGAAAATGGCTATTTGACCCTAGATGACGGCAGCGAAGTGCAAATTTCGCAATGTCCTTCTTGCGAAGGCAAAATTAAATCCCCGCAATGCTGTGGCGCAGACATGAGCTGCGAGGTCTAAATGACGCACTACACCCCCGAAACCGTTTTTGATGCCTTAGGCGATTGCGCTGTGCGTTGGCAATGGAAAGCCAATGCTTTGTATGCAGAATTTTGCTTTTCGGACTTTGCTACGGCCTTTGCTTTTATGACCAAAGTAGCCGAAGTGGCAGAAAAAATGAACCATCACCCCGACTGGGAAAACAGCTACAACCGAGTTGCGATTTCACTGCGCACGCATGACCAAAATGCCGTTACCGACCTAGACATCGCTTTAGCAATAGAAATTAGTGTTCTTTACACAACACTTTAGTTTGGGGAAACCTATACTGTTTTATACTTCTTAAACAATTAAGGCGGTGTTAACATAACAAAACACGGATTTACAGATTAGCAACAGTGCTATCTGTTTCTTGCCATGTATACATATTGTAGATATTTTATTTCATTAATTAATAATATTGTGGTTTATATTTGAAAAAATTATGAAACAATTATACACATTAATATCAATTTTATTTTTTGCTACAACGGCTTTTGCTCAGCAAATCAGTCTAACTGTAGAGGTGCCTGCGGGAACTAGTTCAGTTCGATTTACAGGTCCTTGGTGGGATTGGGATCCAAATGGTGGTCCAGTTGCTACTGATAATGGTAATAACACTTGGACTGTTACTATGAATCCTGGAACTGCAGATATGGAGTACCTTTGGGTTGTAGATGGAGTTCAGGAAAATCTTGTTAGTAATGCTGCTAATGGAGAATGTACTAGCAGAATTGATGCTGGTACTCTCATAACAGATTATTCTAGTTGGGCCAATAGAGTTCACAAATTGAATAGTGGAAGTGTAACAGATGATACTTATGGCTCATGCACATACTCAACGCTCAGCTTTAGCAATCTTTCACGAAGTAATGTTAACTTCTACCCTAACCCGGCACAAAACACGCTTAACGTTAGTGCAGCGGTTACTGTTGATGCGGTAAGTATCTTTGATCTTACAGGGCGTCTAGTGCTACAGGCTACTCCAAAAGCAGCATCGTTTAGCTTAGACGTAAGCAACCTTAACAAAGGTATGTACCTAGTGTCGCTTAAAGCAGGTGACAAAGAAATGACAACCAAGTTGGTAAAATAACACCAACCCACTTTTACGACAAAATCCCGCCAAATGGCGGGTTTTTTTTTGCTGTGATTTCTGCCTTCGGCAGGGGCAATAGTGATTAGGCAGTAGGCAGGTTTGGTGTCGTTTATCCCGAGCCTAGTCGAGGGATTTTTCTACTTATTGTGGCGCAAAAGAATGTCACCTCTTTCGAATTTGTGAAATCTTAGGTAATGGCTTCATATCAGCAGCGTGAAGAAAATCAAAAGGATGCCGTTAAAAACTAAAATCTGTTTGAGCGAGCTATGCTCGTGAGTTCTTTTAGTTTAGGCAGGAGTGCAGATTTTTAGCTGATGATATGCTGCCTTGAATTTTTGGTTCGTTTTGTTTCAAGACAAAATGAACAGTAGAACCTTGTCAGTTCGAGCTTGCCTACTGTAAGCAGGTCTGCCTTGCCGCAGGCAGGTGTCCCGACGAACTGTCGGGATGTATCGAGAACACACATTCATATCTTAGATAATGGCTTCATAACAACAGCGTGAAGAAAATCAAAAGGATGCCGTAAAAAACTAAAATCTGTTTGAGCGAGCTATGCTCGTGAGTTCTTTTAGTTTAGGCAGGAGTGCAGATTTTTAGCTGATGGTATGCTGCCTTGAACTTTTGGTTCGTTTTGTTTCAAGACAAAATGAACAGTAGAACCTTGTCAGTTCCAGTCTGCCAATGGCAGAGGCAGTAGTGATTAGTTAAAGGTTAATAGTTATTAGTTGAAGGCAAGTTTGGCAAGGTTTATTCCGAGCCAAGCCGAATGGGCACTTCGGCTTCGCTCAGTGCCCGTTTCGACCTACTTAAAAAACACAAAAAAACCCCAATTTCAAAAATTATCATTAATTTAAATAAATGACGTTATTTTTATATTTGTTATTATTTAAATAATTTTTAGCTATTTTTATTGCATTTGTATAGGTTTTGTAAAGATTTTTTTAGGAATATAATAATCTAATGTTCCTATATTTAGCATATTAATCCTTAAAACCTAAATATCATGAAACAACTGTTTACTTTTTTAATAACCCTTTTATCGATTTCGTTCGGTTTTACACAACAATCTACCCTTGAAGATTTTGAAAGTTCGCCAACTATACAAAGCTTTGAAGGGCTTGGAAGTGCTTCACTTGTAGCTGACCCTGCAACTGGCGGAACAAACGGAGACACTTTTAAGTTAGTAACTAGCTCAGGTGGTAATGGCTGGCAAGGAGCACAAGTAGATTTAGCTTCAGGGAACTATGCCGATTTGACGTCTGATAAAACTATGAAAATTGATGTTTATTCAACGGTTGCTTTTTCGCTTATGGCAAAGGTTGAGGATAAAGTTAACAACCCTGCTGCTCCAGCAGCAGCAAACACACAAGCACATAATGGAACTGGATGGGAAACACTAACCTTTACATTCACAACAGGGTCTGATAACAGCGCAACAGCTAATGGAACATATACCAGAGTGGCTTTGTTTCCAAATAGAAAAGCAGATGATAGTGGCTGGAATAGCCCCATTGCGGCAGTGACCATGTACGCAGATAACATAACTGCCGTTAAATATGTTGCAACAGGACCGACATGCTCTGACGGTATTATGAATGG
>ENA-OUOG01003190-OUOG01003190.1-marine-metagenome-genome-assembly--contig:-NODE-3190-length-15745-cov-4.310569_pt1 | contig 15745 bp, 18 predicted proteins | sample MGYA00248635_ERZ508505 | MGnify/ENA primary metagenome ERZ508505 (study PRJEB26176, sample SAMN06267871) | marine metagenome | isolation source: Saanich Inlet, British Columbia, Canada | place: Pacific...
TACTGTTTCTCCTTGGTTTTATGAGCTTTTTAGTCCAAGAAGGTCCGGGCTAAAGGACTTCCTGGGATCACATGGTGTGCAGACGCGCGAGATGTATCGCCCAATACCCAGCCAGTCAATTTACCCGGGGCTTGGTGAGAACTATCCGGTTGCGCACCGTGTTGGAGAAGAAGGCCTTTGGTTGCCGTCTTTCGTGCAGTTGTGCGATGATCAGATTCAATATATCTGCAACCTAATCCAAGATTTCTTCCGTGACTGAGCCGCGCAGCAATTCTGACACTGCTATTGCGAATCATAGTGGTTGGTTCTATTCTGCATCTACGCGACTGCTGGCGATATCTCTATATTTCCACTCAATCGTAGTTCTCGCTAGAATTTTTCCGAGTGGTTTCATCGCAACCGCTGAAGTATTGATCATTTTTAGCGTCCTACTTTGTTTCTCTTGGTTACTAATTCAACGGTCATATCTCAGTAAGGTGCCTCGTTATATTATTCTAAATCCTTGGATAGGTTGGATGCTGGCCTGGTTTTTGGTCATGATAATTTCCTTGTCATGGTCGCAATCTAAAAATTGGACATCATGGGAAGCCGTTGTATCGATCTTCGAATATAGGGTTTTGCTTCTAATACCTTTCATTATTGTTTCGATCGAACTACTACAGATTCAGCTAAGGCACTATTTGCCGATAGTAGCCATATCTGCGGCTGTTGGAGTATTTTCGAATCTAGGTGAGCTTATTTTTCAGGAATTTTGGCCTGGTCTTTTGTTATCCAAGGGTTCGCATATTATTGATGCTTCCGTGTCTGGATTAGCCATTCTTCTTGCCGGATTTTATGCGATTAGAGGCGGTAGGTATAGATACATATATTTATTGATCTTCTTGGGAATTGCGCTGTCGGTTTTATTGGATGAAGGGAAAACAGGTTATGTTATAGTTATTATGATTACGGCTTGTTTTTTATTTTTTTATCCCTCTCATTATAGGGTACATGCTGTTTGTATAATTTTTGGAGCATTGTTAATTCTTTATAGTGTCAATTCTTTCGAGCGGTCTGAACACATCCTACAAAGATTTCTTCAGGGTGTTTCTCAATTGTATGTTAACGATGGCGTTTCTTGTGCTGATACAGAGAGTACCCTTACAAGAATCTGCTTTTATTTCCATGGTGTCAGGGCCGTTACTGACGGGCCATGGTTAGGGTACGGAGTTTTGGATGTCGCTTTTCATCTCGATAAAATCGTTGACTTTCCGAATAATAGAGTAACTGATAATTTACATAATGAGTTTATTCAACAGTTTCTGATTTTGGGCGTTGCTGCTGCGCCGCTGATTTTTTTCTTTTATCGCGAGATATTTTTTTGGATTTGGTCGGCTTCTGAAAATAAAGAGTTCAAATTTCTTGCGGTCTCGTTCGTTTTACTGATTTTGTCGGGCATGGCCTTTAATAGTACATTAAAAGATTTTGGTGAAAAAAATCTATATACTGTAGCGATTGTTTCAATTTTTTTATTAAGGCGAAAATGGGGTGCGCGCTAAATAATTTTGGCGGTTTTGAGTATTATGAGAGTATTAGTTATCGGTGGCGGTGGATATATTGGTTCTCACGTTGTTTTGAGCCTCGCAGAGGCTGGTCATGATCCTTACGTTTTTGATCGCCTTTCTAATGGCCGATACCACGAATTTTTTGGCGACAAATTTCTCAAAGGTGATATCGGGGACGATGATGCGCTGACCGAGATATTTGAGATGTCAGCGCCAGATGCTGTCGTTTATTTGGCAGGCGAGATAGAAGTAGCGCGTTCAGTTGAGGACCCATTGACCTTTTACGAGAGCAACGTATCGCATGCAGTGAGGCTCTTAAAGGTGATGATCCGGTATGGAGTTAAGAATATTGTGTTTTCGTCGAGTGCGGCGGTTTATGGTTCGCCGGATTCGGATAGGGCTTTGCGCGAGTCTGATGAGCTGTCGCCAGTGAATCCATATGGCTGGAGCAAGTTATTCGTCGAGCGTATTCTTTCTGACTGTTTTGCGAGTCACGGCGTTTCAGCGTTGATATTTAGGTATTTCAACGCCGCAGGGGCGCATGAGTCGGGACTTCTTGGTGAGTTACATGATCCTGAAACCCATCTTATTCCGCTTGCGGTTCGCGCAGGTTTGGATTGCGGATTTCTGTCAGTATACGGAGATGACTACGCTACCGAGGATGGGTCGCCTGTGCGGGACTTTGTGCACGTTTGTGATATCGCGTCTGCGCATGTTGCGGGGTTAGAGTATCTTGCAAATTCTTTTCAGCCTGTGCATTCCGTTTTGAATTTGGGGAGTGGTGTTGGCCGAACGGTCAAGTCTGTTTTGGCGGAAGTAGAGAATCAATTGGGGTGCTCGCTAAAATATAAGGTTGGTTCAAGAAGACAAGGAGATCCCAGAATGTTAGTAGCAGATATCACTGCTGCTAAGCATCACCTTGGCTGGGCTCCTCGGTTATCTTCGTTGGATGTAATTGTTAGTTCGGCGTTGGCTTTTGAGCGTGCTCATCGTGACAATCGCTTGGATTTATCCCCTGTGTGAGGTTTTTAGATGAGAGTTTTCGGGATGATTCCTTCTAGGATGGAGTCGAGCAGGTTGCCTGGAAAACCATTGGCTGATTTGAACGGTTTGCCAATGATTCTTCATGTAGCTTTTCGGGCAAAACTAGCGTCTTGTTTTGACAAAGTTGTGGTTTGTACTGATTCTGATCTCATCGCAGAAGTTTGCTTAGAGGCGGATGTAGAGGTTTGTCTAACGAAAAGTAGCCATCAGAACGGCGCTGAGAGAGTTGGGGAGGCTGCAGCTCATCTAGGCGTAGAGGATGGCGATATCGTTGTCGATATTCAGGGCGACGAACCTCTTGTAATTCCGCGACTATTGGCTGAAATAGTAGAACGATCAAAAAAATTAGTGCGAGATTCGGGTGCTGACATAATAGTTCCTCATCTAATCGGAACAATCACAGGTAATCGAAATATCGTGAAAGTCGTAGAATCCAACGGCAAAGTTTATTATCTTACTCGAGCGGATGCGCCTTTTGGATTTAATGGCGAGTCGCAGCTTAAAAAGCATCTGAGTATTATTCCATTCACCGCAATCGCTTTGAAGAGTTTTACTACACTCCCTGTCGGCGATCTTGAAAGAGTCGAGGGCGTTGAGCTTTTGAGGGCCATAGAGGGCGGGTTGAATGTGATGACTTTTGCTGTGCACGGAGAGTCATTTTCAGTCGATGTCCCTGAGGATTTAGAAAAAGCTAGGCGAGCCCTCTCGTTTTGCGCTATAGCAAAGGCAGGCTATCCCGTTGTTAAACCCTGAGTTCGAATCTTTCCGTCATTTTTGCTTTGATTTGGATGGTACGCTTCTAGATTCTTATCCGGTAATGGAGGAGAGTTGGGAATCCTGTCGCGAACGATTTTCATTGGAGCCGAGTTTTGAGGATTATAAAAGGCTCACAGGACGACCTTTTGGTAATATTCTTAAGGCGTTAAAAATCCAAGATAAAATTGGAGCAATAGAAAGGGCGTACTTTGAAGAAACCCAAAGATTATCGGCGGCTTCAGACCTTCACGCAGACGTTCTTGACTTATTAAATGCCATCGAGGCCGGTAATTCATCTTGGTCTATTGTTACGGGAAAGCCTAGAGCTCAGACCGTTGGTGTTTGTGATCGCTTAGGATTGACACCGCAATTATTAGTCTGTGGTGACGATTTTCATTTCGGAAAACCAGATGCGCGCTTGGGTGAGTTAGTTGCTAATTTTTTTCGAGTCGAATTAAATTCGGTGATCTATTTCGGTGATACTCTGGTGGACTATCTCTTTGCTATCAACAGTGGCTTTAGTTATTGTCACTGCGATTTTGGTGGCTATGGTCCAGTGCCCTCCGGTCTCCACCCGTACCCAACGAGTATTGGAGCGTGGAATGAGGTTCTGCGGGAACAATGATGTTATTGACTGAACGCAAAAAAGTATTAATTACCGGCGGTGGTGGGTTCATAGGTTCTCATCTGGTTAGGCGATTACTGGACCTCGATCATGAAGTATTGGTCCTAGATAATTTTTCTTCTGGTTGCATCTCAAATCTTACAGATATCATCGATAACAAGTCGTTGAGGGTTATTGATAAATGTGTGACTGAAGATTTTGATTACCAAGTCGATTGGGTTTTTAATCTTGCCTGTCCAGCTTCTCCAGTTCGATATCAAATCTCGCCTGTGAAGACGGCTATCACTAATGCTATTGGAGTTAAAAATGTCCTTGATATGGCTTTAAAACGTGGATGCAGAGTCCTACAAGCGTCGACTTCGGAAGTCTATGGTGACCCAGATAAACACCCGCAAAACGAAGACTACTGGGGTAACGTCAATCCTATAGGGTCCCGGTCTTGTTATGATGAAGGTAAGAGGTTCGCGGAAACACTGTGCACTGATTACGCTAGAAGCTTCGGTGTTGACGTTCGCATTGCTCGCATATTCAACACGTATGGTCCGCGGATGCAAGTTGATGATGGTAGAGTAATAAGTAATTTTATCGTGCAAGCTCTTCGCGGCCAATGTTTAACTGTTTATGGTGATGGTTCGCAAACTCGGTCATTCTGTTTTGTTTCAGACTTAGTTGACGGTTTGATTCGATTGATGAGTGCAGACACTGCTTCAGTGAAACCAATCAATCTGGGTAATCCATTAGAAACAACTATGTTGGAGTTGGCCCGAGTGATTCTAAGTTTGACCGGCTCTACAGAGGAGCGTTTGGTTTTTGATAAACTGCCCAACGATGATCCGAAGCGGCGCTGTCCTGATATTCATCGCGCTATTGAAAGTCTTGATTGGATGCCTCTTGTAGGTCTCGATCGTGGGTTGGAATTAACTATTGAGTATTTTAGACGGGCTATTTTATCGGGATGGGAGCGTAATTGAATGTTCGACTTTCGTGACTTCTTCGAAGACATAGCCTCTTTGTCTCGAGGTGTTGATACTGACCAATTAATTCAGATTGCTAATATAATCGATGATGTCTCGAGGGGAGGTGGGCGATTATTTTTATTCGGTAATGGCGGAAGCTATGCGATAGCCAGTCATCTTTCTGTCGACTTTTCTAACGCTGCTGGAGTAAGAGTCGGATTTGCAAATGACCCCAGTATGATCACATGCTTTAGTAATGATTATGGTTACGAAAATTGGGTGGCCAGAGCCATCTCTGAAACAGCGACGTCTAAGGATATCGTAATTTTGATTTCGAGTAGCGGTTCATCGCAGAATATGGTTAATGCTGGCAATTTATGTCGAAAGAGAGCTATTGCATTAGTTACATTTTCTGGCTTCTCTGCAAATAATGACCTGAGGCAATTAGGTGATTGGAATTTATGGGTAGACAGTCGAATTTATAACGTTGTAGAAAATGTTCATACTATATGGTTAACCAGCATTGTTGATTATTTGAAGGCGAAAGTAATAACGTGAATGCATTTTTGTTGGCGAGCGGAGAAGGTACTAGAATCAGACCTCTGACCAAGCTTGTCCCGAAATGTCTGTTACCAGTCAACGGTGTACCTATTCTTAGGCTCTGGATTGAAAATCTGATCAAAGCCGGTGTTGGAAAAATTTTTTTAAACACTTGTTACCTTTCTGATGTTGTAAAAAAGTATATCAGCGAATCCGACCTAGAACAGTTTGTAATCGTATTGGATGAAGAGGAGGTGTTGGGTACAGCCGGGTCTCTCATCCATTGGATTGATAATTTTATCGATGATGACATGTTACTAATCCACGCAGATACCTTCATTCCTAATGGAATTAATGAATTTCTATCTTTCGTGGAAAGGCAAAATAATAAGAATTCAATCTTGGCATTTGAGACGGACCACCCCGAGCGATTTGGTATTTGCGATATAGATGATGAATCGCGTTTATTGAGATTTGATGAGAAAAATAGCTGTGCCAAGGGGTCAATTGCTAGTGCCGCTACTTTTTATTTGGAGCGACAATTCCTGTTGCATTTGCGACAAGAAAGTAATCAGTATCATGATTTTTCGAAGGAAGTTGTCCCTCTTTTAGTGGGGCAGTGTTTTGTGTTCGTTGAGCGGGGCGTTGTTATCGATATAGGTACGCCTAGCGATTATCGTCGAGCTCAATCAGAGCGACCAATAGGTTATTGCAGCCCGGATGAACCAACTTTTATTAAGGAGTTAATCGAAGATGCCTTCCGCATGTTTTGATGTGATGGTCATTGGTAGTAATTCATTTTGCGGAGCAGGATTCGTAGATTGCATGCTAACACAAGGTTACAGGGTATTAGGTGTGAGTAGGAGTCACCTGGGGGATCCATCTTTTTGCCGATTCGCTGATAACGAAAAAATCTCGAATTTTCAGTTCCATCAGATCGATCTGAACGCTAGTGGTAGTATTGAGTATCTCGGAGACTTATTGAAAAAGAGCGCATCACCGGTCGTGGTTAATTTCTCAGCTCAGGGAATGGTGGCCCAGAGTTGGGATTCACCAGTTGATTGGTACCTCACAAATGTCTTAGCCCAAGTCCGACTGTTTGAATTACTGAGAAATGTGCGTCACCTAGAACAATATATTCATTTCTCTACGCCAGAAGTGTATGGATCGAATCTTGAATCAATTGACGAAGGGCGGGCTCATAACCCCACAACTCCGTATGCGATCTCTCGCTCGTGTTCTGATAGACATCTTATTGCTCTGAGCGAGCATTGGGGGTTTCCGGCGGTTATTACGCGAGCTTCGAATGTTTACGGCGCCTATCAGCAGTTGTATAGAATCGTTCCGCGCACGGTGCTTGCGTGCCTCGGTTTTGAGAAATTGACTTTGGATGGAGGTGGCGATTCATTGAGGAATTTTTTGCATGTCGACGATTGCAGCAATGCGCTAAGACTTATCATCGAATCGAGTGCCCAAAAAAACTCATACCACATATCAGGGGATCGATATATTTCGATTTCTGATTTGGTGAGAAAGATAGTGTTAGCAATGGGATGTGACTATCTCGAGTGTGTTAATGAAGGTCCTGAAAGAGCGGGTAAAGATTATGCATATAAATTAGATGCCGCAAGCATAGTGGATGAGTTGGGCTGGAGGGCTTCTGTTAAATTGGATGATGGCATCAGGGAAGCTGTCGAATGGCTTAGAGCTGTAAAGTCAAAAATCGACCCTAGCCAGCTAGCTTATTCGCACAAGCGTTGAAGGGAGAATTATGCGGGTTTTGGTACTTGGTGGTTGCGGGTTTGTTGGCTCAAAACTGTGTCTAGAACTTTGTCGATCTGGGATGGAAGTGACCGTGGTTGATGCGGTTTGGTTTGGGAATTTCCTCCCTTTCGAACTCGACTATAAGCTCGTCATCAAAGACTTAAGTGAATTGCAATTGTGCGACTTTGCCGGATTTGATGTGGTGATTCATTTGGCTAACGTGGCAAATGATCCATCTGCTGAATTAAACGAAAGTCTCTCTTGGAATGTAAACGTCTTGGAGACGCAACGGATCGTTGAAAAATCTATTTCCGCGGGAGTTAAAAAAATAATTTATGCGAGTTCGGGATCAGTCTATGGAATCAGTGATGAAGAGTTTGTTACCGAGGGCACGCCATTACTTCCTATATCAAAATACAATAAGACTAAGATGGTTGCTGAAAGGGTGCTATTGAGTTATGCATCTGATATCGATGTCTACATCGTCCGCCCAGCTACCGTTTGTGGATTGTCGCCGAGAATGAGATTTGATGTCGCAGTCAATCTTTTGGTTAGGCAGGCGGTTATTAATGGAGAAATGCTAGTTCTAGGTGGCAGTCAAGTGCGACCTAATGTTCACATCGATGATTTAGTATCAGTTTATTTGCACATGGTTGAAGGAGTGCAGATTATGCCTGGAATTTATAATGTGGGATTTGAGAATATCGCTATAAAAGACTTGGCAGTTATGATAGCCGAAGCGACTGGCAGCAGGGTCAAAGTGAGTGCTTCTAATGATCCGCGATCTTACAGGCTGGATTCGTCTAAGCTATTAGCTACGGGGTTTGAACCTTCTAAAAATGTAGGTGCAGCCATTGAAGAGCTGGTGGAGTTTTTGAGTACTACCCCTGGGTCCTCGTACATTGATCAAGCGCTGACAGTTCAGTGGATGACAAAATGCCGGATTTCGTAGAAAAGAAGCTGTTAGCGCAAAAGCTTCGATGGGATTCAGTTAAGCTTATTTCGAGAGCGAAAGCTGCACATATTGGTTCTTGCCTTAGTTGCGCCGATATGGTGGCTTCGATTTATTGCGACTTTAGATTGGGTTTATCGGACGGCATAGATCATTTCGTTTTAAGCAAGGGGCATGCGGCTCCAGTTTTGTATTCTGCGCTCAATTGGCTGGGCAAGTTATCTAACGAAGAGCTAGACCAGTTTTGTTTATCTGGATCACTACTAGAAGAGCATCCATCCCCCATGGTAGCAAGCATAAATTACGCTTCTGGGTCTCTGGGCCATGGGCTTTCTTTGGGATGTGGAGTGGCATTGGATAAAAAAATCAAGGGTCTGAGTGGAAAGACGTTTGTGTTAATGAGTGATGGTGAGTGTAACGAAGGAAGTGTTTGGGAGGCTGCTTTATTCGCCAGTGCGCAGGGTCTCGGCAACTTTGTTGGGCTGATCGACTATAATAAGTGGCAGGCTACAGGGCGTTCAGACGAAGTCTTGGCTCTGGGGCCGTTAGTTGATAAATGGGTAGCATTTGGTTGGTCAGTTAGCGAGATTGACGGGCACGATTTTGATCAGCTGGCTAGAGCCATTAATGGGGTGTCGCCTGACCGACCGACCATGATTGTCTGCCACACAGTAAAGGGTAAAGGTGTAGACTTTATGGAGGATGATAATAACTGGCATTATCGAGTGCCTGACGCAAAGGAGCTCTCCTCTGCTAAACGTCAGTTGGGGATAGATTAAGTGAGGGACTATTTTGCTTCAATTCTAGAAAAGCGTTTGGAAACAGATCCGGAAATGGTCTTGCTTGTGGGTGATATTGGTAATCGCATGTTCGATAATTACAAAGCCAAAGGGCCCAAGAATTTTTTTAATTGTGGAATTGCAGAGGCCAACATGAGCGGAGTTGCGGCGGGACTAGCTAGTGCTGGGCGCACAGTTTTGACGTACACAATAACGCCGTTTAATAGTTATAGGTGTTACGAGCAAATAAGGCTTGACATTGCTTATCCTCGAGCTCCTGTGATGGTTGTTGGAACTGGCTCAGGTTTGTCATATTCCTCTTTAGGTGCGACCCATCATTCTCTTAACGATATCCAACTAATAAGTTCGATTCCCGGTATCCGGATTTTTAACCCTGGCGATCGTTACGAATTGAAATGGTCGTTAGAGCGTTTCTTTAGTGATCCAAGTCCTTCTTATTTGCGTTTAGGTAAAAAAGGCGAGCCAGACGTGCACGAAGAGTATCTCGAACTAAACCGGAACTTCTTTGAGGTATTAAGTCACGGGACAGATGTTTATCTCGTTAACAGTGGTACGCTCTTGCCGCAAGCGGTCGAAGCAGCAAATCTTCTTCATCAAAATGGTATTAACGTCACTTTGTATAGTGCCCCAGAAGTGGGAGCGAATCTCTCCGAGCTGGCGAATCTGGTTAGCAATGACTTAAAACCTGTCGTAACTCTTGAGGAACATAGCGTTTTCGGCGGATTTGGCCACGTATTTTCAACCCAGTTGTTCAATACGTTTTCGCAGAATGGCGGTAGCACATGCTCGGTTTTGAATCTGGGCGCACCTCACACGTTTTTGTCGGGTCTTGGTCATCGCGATGAGGCATTAAAAATTCTAAGACTTGACGCGTTTGGGATAAGTGAGACCATTACAGAGTTCATAACATGAAAATTGGTGTCGATCTCGACAATACAATTATTAACTATGACGCTTCTATAGGCTTGGCGGTGAAGTCATTCGGGATTGAAATGGGTGCGTTCCCTGCTACTAAGCGTGAGACAAAGCAAATGCTAGTCTATCTCCAAGGCCCTAATGCCTGGACTGAGTTTCAAGGGTATTTGTATGGACAGTATTTATATTCCGGTAATATTCGAGCGTTTGACGGGTGCTTGTCTTGCTTGAAGAATTTGGTTGAATTAGGCTTTGAAATTGAAGTTGTAAGTCATAAAACAATTCACCCTGTGTTGGGTCCTAAGTATCAGCTACGTGACATCGCTAAGGCTTGGTTGACAGCTCATGGATTTTTCAACTGCGATAGAGGGCCCGTAAAAAACATCAATTTTTGTTCAAGTCAACATTCCAAGATTAAGTACATCAATAAATCTTCTTTTGATTTTTTTATCGATGATCTCGCTGAAGTTATTGATCAAATAAGTGTCAAACGCTCTAAGATATTATTTAACGATAACGGACAGTCGAGTAGCTGCGTACAAACGGGAACTATAGCCGTTGAGCATTGGAAATTAATTGAAGACTATCTAAGTTCGTGGGTTTAGATGGAGCGATCACCCTCTCTTCGAGCCTCATTTTTCAATAACGATTTTGTCGTTAGCGGTTCATCTCCTGTTGATACCAAATACACCAAAATGTTTGAGGGCGAAGATCGCAGAATCCGTTTCAGGAGAGAGCTTTACTTCCTGCGGTATTGTTCGCAGCGCCAAATACATTGCGTTCCCTCTTTGATTAGGGTATGCCCAAAATTATGCCAACTTACGGTTTCATCTGTAGGATCATCTAACCCGATTTGTCCTGACCTCTTTTTTAGCAAGTTGAGGGTTTTTATTGACAGTCTCAATCGACCGTCTGCTTATTCCAAGCGTTATAAATTTTCTGCTAAAGGGGCGATTGGTTCATTTGTGTCATTATCAAATGAAATTAATTCACGCATCTGTAGGATCTCTGAGGTTATTAATACTAAAGGGTTTGATAATAGTTTAACCGAAAAAAATTTGCATAAACTTCTGAATCGCTGGTGCATACTCTCGAGCGCACTAGGGAGTAATAAAAATTTTGGCGCTGTTTTTTTTGAAACAGCCATAAGCCCATCAGATGTTGGTTTTCACAATGCGATATTCAATGATGGCGAGATTTTCTTCATAGATTTCGAATATGCTGGTAAGTGCACGAAAGGAAAGTTGGTTCTGGATTTGCTGACGCAGCCACATTTGATTGAACATAGAGAATCGTGTCTTAAATATTTTAGTGATTATATCTCAATGGATGAAGACTCATTTAAATTTATCCTTAAATGTTTTGAGATTCGATGGGGGTTAATTGTACTAGGTGCATTCTTTAAGAATGGCCAATTCTGTCGTTATGAAAAAGTTTTTAATGAATATTGTGGAAAAATAGATGGGTAGGGAAATTGATTTCATTTCGTCTATTCATAAAGCTACCAAGCGAGACTATTTGGCGCGGGTCAATGATGCTGAGTTTCCTAAGTACCGCTGCGCTGAACTAGCGTCTAACTGGGCTTACGATTACTGGGATGGTGATAGGCGGATCTGTTATGGCGGATATGACTATCAGGAAGGGCGATGGTCTTCTGTGGCAGCATCAATGGTTGACCATTATGGTTTGAAGCGCGGTGATAGGATTCTCGACGTTGGATGTGGGAAAGGATTTCAATTAGTTGAATTTCTCCCTACTCTCGACGCATCTCATCTTTTTGGTCTCGATATTTCTGATTATGCTTTATCAATGGCGCATGCAAATTTGGTGCGAGAGAATCTCTTTCGTTCCAGTGCGGCTGATTTGCCATTTGAATCAGGCTATTTTGACTTCGTGTATTCGATTAATACATTGCACAACTTGTCGATAAAAGATCTCTTTAAGGCGATCAAGGAGATTGATAGAGTTGCAGGGAATTCTTATATCGTGGTTGAATCCTATCGATCCGAGAAAGAAAAACAAAATCTCTTATATTGGCAAGTTACATGTAAAAGTTTTTATTCTGTCGATGATTGGCTCTGGATATTTGATCAGTGCGGCTATTGCGGTGATTATTCCTTTATTTTTTTTGAATAGTTGAGTTGGATATGAATTTTAAAGCTGCGGTGCTAGTTGAGCTTAACCAGCCTATCGAGATTTTAGAACTTAGGGTGGCTGATCGGCTACTACCGGGTCAGGTTTTGGTTAAGCATTTGATCAGTGGAATCTGCGGATCTCAATTGGGTGAATGGAAGGGCATCAAGGGTCAAGACAAGTATTTGCCCCACTTGTTTGGTCACGAAAGTTATGGAGTGGTGGAGGATTCTGGGCCCGGAGTATCTCGGGTGATGGTGGGTGATAATGTGATCTGTCATTGGATGAAAGCGTCTGGTATTTCCACTTCCGGTGGGCGGTATAGAAGTTCGCTCGGAATAATAAATTCTGGTCCGGTGACGACATTAACCCAGTATTCAGTCGTTTCGGAAGATCGATTGACTCGAGCTCCAGTAGGAGCTTCGCCGATGATAGGCCCTCTATTTGGGTGTGCGATAACAACTGCAGTTGGTGCCATTGAAAATTTTGGCGGTTCTCTACTGGGAAAAAAGGTTCTTGTAAGTGGCGTAGGCGGAATTGGTCTGGTTATTGCCGAGTTTGCCAGAAAACTTGGATGTTCGATGCTTTGTGGTTTAGATAGCTCGATTGACAAATTTGATACGTCCAAGAAATATCTCTTTGACCGGGTGGGGAGTAGTTTCAAGGAAATGGATTTGGGAGGGTTCGATGTGGTGTTTGAAACCACTGGTGCAAAGGTAGTCATCGAAGAGTCCTACAGTCGATTGAGTGGTGAGGGTAAATTGATCTTAATCGGTGTTCCGCGTGAGAGCATTTCAATCTCAACTCTACCGTTGCACTTCGGTAATAGTATTGTTGGGACGAGTGGTGGGGGATGTTCTCCCGAAATCGATATTCCTCGTTACTTCGAAGCGGCCAGATGTCTTGATATTGACTTATCGACTTTCGTTGATACTACTTTTAGCTTGGCAGATATAAATGCTGCTTTCGGCAGTCTTGATTCAGGGGATGTAGTTGGACGCTCTTTGGTAGATTTGTGGGGTTGAGAATGTGGGATCATAAAAGACGGTCTGATTGCCGATTGTGTTTTAGCAAGCAGTTGAGTCTGCTTTGGAAAATGCCTGACGTTGCACCTGTAGATAGATTTCGTCATCCGGGCGATCCTGCTCAGGAAAAGTACCCCTTAGCGTTATATCAATGTATGAACTGTGGTCATATCCAGCTCTTGGATGTGGTTAACCCTCGAATTCTATTTGGCAATTACATATACAGGAGCAGAACGTCGCCTGATCTACTTGGGCATTTTGAGGAATACGTGTCAAGCTTGGTCTCGCTCGTGCAAACCAATGGATTGAAGATCGGTTCGATTTTAGAGATTGGCTCCAACGACGGACTGTTTCTCGATATTCTTCGACGAGAATTCTGTTGTCAAACAGTGGGGGTGGATCCCAGCGAGGCAATAAACGTAGATTGTAGAAAAGCTGGTCATGATGTGTTTGACGGTTTTTTCCTAGAGAAGAAACCAGATCTTCATTCGAAATACCATGAGTTTGATTTGATTATTGCTAACAATGTACTGTCCCACATGGACGATCTTCGACCTACCTTCGAGGGCATAACTGGCTTGTTGGCGAAGAATGGCATTTTTGTTTTCGAAGTTTCGTATGCTCTCGAGACTTTCAAAAATTGCGTTTTTGACTATATATATCACGAGCATCTAGCTTATCACTCGATCCGTCCGCTAATACACTTATTCGGAGAAATTGGACTCGAATTGATCGAAGCTAGTATTGTAAAGACGAAAGGAGGATCGCTGCGAGTGACGGCCCAAAAACTAGGCGGGAAACTGCCTATGCAGGTCGAGTTACTTGAGAGGTTATTGGAACTCGAGGAACCACTGTATGAGCCTATTGGGAGGTTTATTCATGATAAATCACGGAGCTTTGTCCTTGCTATCAATCACTTGGTCGATCTGGCATCAGTTGATAAGCCTCCAGCTATTTTCGGAGCTTGCGCGACTAGCAACATATTATTAGAGTTTTTGAGAGAGCAAGAAGTTCATGTAAGTCTCATGGTGGATAACGAGCCGTCTCGCCAAGGTTTGTTTCATAGTTGTTACGAGATAGAGGTAGTCAGCCCCGAGGTGGCGTTATCGAGAGGCGTTGATTCTATCTTAATAGGTGCGTGGCGACATGCCGACATCATCAGGGCTAACAATCGAGATTTTTTTGCGAGGGTTTCAGAAATTTCTTTGCCTAAAGAGTTTCTCCTTTGAAGTATTTGATTTTTGGGTCATCTGGCAAACTGGGATCTGTGATTGCTGAGCACTTAGCGAAAAAAGGCGATGTTCTTGGGGTTCAGCGCTCTTCATCGGATTCAAACCCTTCTTGTTCAATAGATTTTTCTTCAGATGATGCTAGTGCAAAAATCAGTGAGCTGTGCGAAGAATTTGATCCTGACGTGATCATATTTAGTCAGAGGGTAAGAGGACCGATTGATTCGTTTGATTGGTGCTCGGCTCTTCATCATGAGTCCATCCCAATTTTGAGTGTTGGTAGATGGTTGGCGGAAACTCAAATAGCTAGGCGAAGAAATTTAATTTTGATCTCCAGCGTTGCGGCGACTAATTTTATAGAAGAGGCTAGTCCAGTTTATAGTGCTGTTAAAGCTGGGATTCAAAGATTTTATCTGGAGATGACAAAGCGCCTTCCAAAGTCTCGACGAGTGTTCCTGTGGGCAAATATATTGTCTCTGGGGGAATTTGAATTGACTAACCTGTCAAAGGTGCGGAACTGCCCAAACTTTCAAGAAAAAAAGAGCGCCATAGTGGCAGAATTCGGTCGTATCATTAATGAAGTTGAGATCCTGAAGTGTATTGACGTATTGGCGCAAGCCGACGATTTTGGCCTTCGATATCAAAATATTGTTTTGGATGACGGAGCAAGTGGTGAAATCGAGTGGAGTAAAGGATAGTAAAGTGTCTGTATTGTCTAGTTCTGTTGATTGGGTAAGGCTGGCGGCTGACCGCGATGCGATCGAGTCGAAGTTAAACGGGCTTGAATTCACCGATAAGGGATTGAGGCGGATTTGTTTTCACGAAAAGGGTGAGCCGGGGCTACAAGTGATGTTGATAGAATCGCTGCCCAATTGTTCTTTTCCAAATCATTATCACACTCACGATGAGTCGATTATTGTGCTTCGTGGAAGCTTGAGGATTATTTTTCAGGATATGGATCGAGGCAGGGCGGAAGTTGCACTGGACGCAAATAATTTTTGTGGAAACTTCTATCTAATTCCGACAGGAGCGATTCATGCGACCTTCGCTGGTCCGTCAGGTTGTATTTACATGGAGATAAAATACTTGAAAGGATTATGTGAGCCGGCAACAATTTTTGGTGATCACAATGGGTAGTTGCCGGGTTTGCAGATGTGATTCCGTCGCAGGCGTGTTGCCCCTGCGTACCCCCATACACCACAACTACTCTGATTTTGATTCATCTTGTACTCTGTATGATTTCACCATCTCCTCATGTGGAAATTGCGGTTTTATATATGCCGATGACTATGTCGTTCCCAAGGAAAGGTTATATGAAAACTATACGACACTAAGCTCGTGGAAACCCCAAAGACAGGTGGAATTGATAAAGCGCAGGTTGGAAGAATTTGTTGGCGTAAAAAAAACTTCTGCGATTTTAGAGGTGGGTGCGAATGATGGTTCTTTTCTAAAAGAATTATTG